>Ga0207417_1000103_pt1 | contig 36712 bp, 32 predicted proteins | sample MalvirmetagMSP82_FD_184225 | JGI IMG/M metagenome (GOLD analysis project Ga0207417, IMG submission 184225) | Marine viral communities from the Deep Pacific Ocean - MSP-82 (SPAdes) | ecosystem: Environmental > Aquatic > Marine > Oceanic | place: Pacific Ocean | collected 2011-04-19
CGACCATGGCCACGAGCCCTCGGCCCTGGCCATCGACATCTTTTGCTTCCGCCTGGCCAAGTATGTTGGCGCAATGATGGCCTCACTGACCTCGCTCGACGCCCTGGTCTTCACCGGCGGGATTGGAGAAAACAGTGCCCGAGTCCGACAACAGGCTCTCAGCCATCTCCGATTAATGGGTTTCCAAATCGACAGTGAACTGAATGAAGCCCACGGGGCGTACAGCCAGGGTCGGGTTGAGAGCAGCGATTCCCGTTTCCCCGTCCTGGTCATTCCCACCGATGAAGAGTTGGTGATCGCGAGGGAGGCGTCCCGGCTTGCCACCAGCAGCCCGGTGTAATCCTTTCAATTCCAGGAATCTCTATATGGCAAAAAGTCTGTTTATCGCCCCGACGTCCTTGGACTCCGGTCTGACCTCCGTCTGTTTGGGCCTGTTACGAGCGTTGGAGCGGGTTGGCGTCAGTGTCGGCTTCTACAAGCCGTTCCTGCAGTCTGCTCATCGGGGCGAGACGCTGCACAACAACGGCAAAGACACTTCCGTCGAGTTTATTCGCGCCCGCAGCCACCTCCAGCCACCTGACCCCGTAACACTTAAAGAGGCCCAGCACCTTCTGAATCGCGGCAAGTCCGATCTGTTGATGGAAACCATCGTTGGCGAATATCAGAAAGTTGCACAGGATGTGGACGTGGTCATCATTGAGGGTCTGGTTCCAGATCTGACCGAAGCCTACATCGCCCGATTGAATGTCGAAGTCGCTCGAAATCTGGGCTCTGACGTCATCCTCGTCAGCTCACCGAAGAGCAGTGACCCGGCGGCTCTGGATGAAGAACTCGACTTCTCTGCGCGGCTGTTTGCCGATCCCTCAGACCCGGACGTAATCGGCGTAATCCTGAACAAGGTTGGCGAACCGGAACGGGACGGGCTCTCAGGGCTCTCACTCCAACGACGCACTGACGAAGAGACATCCCCCGCCCATTACCGCAGCGAATGCAAGGTATTCAGCGACAACCGATTCCAGTTGCTCGCGGAAATCCCCTGGCAGCCGGAGTTGCTGGCGCCCCGTGTCTCAGACCTTGCGCGAGAGCTGGACATACAAATTCTGAACGAGGGCCAGATGCACAGTCGCCGGGTGCAATCGGTTTCCGTCGTCGCCAGGTCGATCAGGAACATGGCCGACACCCTCAAGCCCGGTACACTACTGGTCACTCCCGGGGATCGAGAGGATATTGTGGTCACCACGGCTGTGGCGGCTCTGAACGGAGTGCCCCTGGCCGGCTTGTTGCTGACCGGCGGGCTGTTGCCCGATTCTCGTATTATTGATTTGTGTCGCCGCGCCCTGGACACCGGGCTGCCGGTGCTGGCCTCAGACACCAACACCTATGAAACCGCGCACATGCTGGCAAATCTATCCTCTGCGATTCCGGTGGACGATCCCGATCGCATCGAGAGAGCCATGGAATCCGTCGCCACGCAGATCGATACCGACTGGCTTCAGAATCACCTGAAAGTCCAGCGCCAGCGCCGGCTCTCGCCGCCTGCCTTCCGCTACCAGTTGTCGGAACGTTCCAGACGCGCCAACAAACGGATCGTGCTGCCGGAAGGTAACGAACCCCGGACCGTGCAGGCAGCCATTATCTGCCACCAGCGCGGCCTGGCTCGTTGTGTGCTGCTTGGCAACCCGGGCGAAATCAGAAACGTGGCCAGCTCACAGGGATTAACATTGCCCGACGACATCGAGGTAATCGACCCGGCCAGCGTGCGGGCCGATTACATCGCACCCATGGTGGAATTGCGCAAACACAAGGGCTTGGCACCGGATATGGCCGAAGCCATGTTGGAAGATCATGTGGTCCTGGGCACCATGATGGTAGCCCAGGACCAAGCGGATGGCCTCGTTTCAGGGGCCGTTCATACTACTGCCAACACGGTCAGGCCAGCCCTGCAACTGATCAAGACCCACGACCACGCCCGAGTGGTGTCGTCGGTGTTCTTCATGTTGTTGCCCGAGCAGGTCGTGGTGTACGGCGATTGCGCCATTAATCCAGACCCAAATGCTGAGGAATTGGCAGACATTGCTATTCAGAGCGCGGAGTCAGCCGAGGCCTTTGGCATCGAGCCGGTGGTCGCGATGATCAGCTACAGTACCGGGGAATCCGGAACCGGACAGGACGTGGAGAAAGTACGTGAGGCGACGAGGATAGCCCAGCAGCGTCGACCGGACCTGCTCATCGACGGCCCCCTGCAATACGACGCAGCGGCGATTGAGAGCGTGGCAAAAAGCAAGGCACCAGACAGCAAGGTGGCAGGCAAGGCAACGGTGTTTGTATTCCCTGACCTTAACACCGGCAACACCACCTATAAGGCGGTTCAGCGCAGTGCCAATGTTGTCAGTATCGGGCCAATGCTCCAGGGCCTGAGGAAGCCCGTCAATGACCTTTCTCGGGGTGCGCTGGTGGAAGACATTGTCTTCACCATCGCCCTGACCGCAGTCCAGGCCAAACAGGTTGAGGACGCTAAGGGGGGCTGATCCCAGCCCCTGGCCACTCAGCGCTTGAGGCTTTTCTGGCGGGTTTTCTTGATCCGCCGACCCTTCTTCAGATCGTTGTCCTGCTTTACCTTTTGGCGCGGCGTGAGGCGATCTACCTTACCGGCAAACGGGTTTTCGCCCGACTTGAATTCGAAGCGAATGGGCGAGCCCGTCACCTTCAGGACTTTGCGGAAGGTATTTTCAAGATAGCGCTTGTAGGAGCCCGGCAACGCATCCACCTGGTTGCCATGGACTACGATAACAGGCGGGTTGGACCCACCCTGGTGGGCGAAACGAAGCTTGATCCGCCGCCCATGAACCATCGGTGGCTGGTGCTGCGCAATAGCGTCCTGAAGGATCGCGGTCAGACGGTTGGTGGGCCACTTGGCCATGGCGGATTCATAGCAGTCCTGAACCGAATCGTACATCACCCCGACACCGGAGCCGTGCAGCGCCGAAATGTAATGCTTGTCGGCGTAGTCCAGGAAGTCGAGTCGGCGCCGAACCTGTTCCTTAACCTTGGCCCGGTCGTCGGGATCCATGCCGTCCCACTTGTTCACCGCGACCACCAGAGATCGTCCCGCATCGAGAACGAAGCCAATCAGGTGCAGATCCTGGTCAACCAGTCCTTCCCTCGCGTCAATCACCAGAATGACCACGTGGGCGTCATCAATGGCCTGCAGGGTTTTGATGATGGAGAATTTCTCGACAGTTTCCCGAACGTTCTTCCGGCGACGAACCCCGGCGGTATCGATCAGGGTGTATTCGTGCCCCTGGCGTTCGTAAGGGATGTAGACACTGTCGCGGGTAGTCCCCGGCATGTCGTAGACCACGACCCGGTCCTCACCCAGCATGCGGTTGACCAGCGTCGATTTGCCCACGTTTGGACGCCCGACCACGCCAATCCGGATACCCGGGTACTTGTCCGCGCGATCGGCAGCTTCACGCTCTTCCTTTGATGGCAGCAATAATTCCAGCATCGACCGGATACCCCGGTTATGGGAGGCCGCAATCAGGAAAGTGGATTCGTAACCCAGGCTGTAGAAATCCGCAGCGGCAATATCAGGATCTTGGCCGTCAGTTTTATTGACGACCAAATGCGCCTGCTTGCCGGAGCGGCGCAGGTGGTTGGCAATGGTCTCATCACCGCCGGTCAAACCGGCACGGCCATCTACCAGGAACAGAACGATGTCGGCTTCTTCCACAGCCTGCATCGACTGTCGGGCCATTTCCGCATCGAGTCCTTCTTCGTCACCAGTCAGGCCGCCGGTATCGATGACGATAAAACGCTGACCCTCATAGTTACCCTCACCATACTTGCGATCGCGGGTAAGGCCGGGAAAATCCGCGACCAGTGCATCCCGGGATCGGGTCATCTGGTTGAAAAGCGTCGACTTGCCTACGTTTGGGCGGCCGACAAGGGCAATTACTGGGGTCATAATAGATCGCTACAAAAAAAGGAAAACAGCCCGGCGTCGTCGCCAGGCTGGAGAATTTCACTCAACGGCACGGAGTTCAAACACCGCCATATCACCGCTGTTGCCAAAGACCAGCAGATTACCATTGCGCAAGCGTTGTGCAGGTACGCGTATACCCTCATCATCGAATTCAAGCTGGCCCTGCAGACTGCCGTCCTTGCTGTCCAGAATGTGCAGATAACCCTCGAAATCACCGGTCACCAGGTACTCATCCACCACCATGGGCTGTGTCAGCTGACGCCAGGCCAGACGATCCTGCAGCCAAAGCTCACGGCGATCAGATCCACGAAGGGCTACGATTTCGCCATTGGCGGAGGCCAGATAGATATTGCCGTCGCCAATCATCGGCGAATACAGACTGGAGGCTTTACGACTCCAGATTTCCTGACCTGTCCGGATATCCACCAGGGCCAACTTGCCCTGATAACCTACCACCAGAATGGCTGAATCAATCACCAGCGGCTGGCCTGCGATGTCTACCAGGCGCTCCAGTTCGGTACGGCCCTGGGGTTCACCCACTTCGTATTGCCATAACGGCTGACCGGCCTCGGCACTGAGTGCCACCAGCTTGCCGTTGGCAAACGAGGCAATCACTACATCGCCTCCGACCAGCGGAGCCGCAGCGGCCCGCATGGAAAGCACAGGCACAACGCCGTCGTATTGCCAGACCTTCTCACCGTTAGTCGCATCAAAGGCCAGTACCCGACCGTCGGTGGTTTGAGCGACCACCAGACGTCCATTGGACTGCGGGGTGGCCAGCACTTCTGTCGGCAGTGAAGCCCGCCAAAGCTCGGATCCGTCTTCACGGGACAGCGCCAGCAGATCGGCTTCTCGAGTGGTCAGGTACAGACGGTCGTTGTCGCCGCCAACACCGGCGAAGATCCGATCCTCCAACTCTGATTGCCAAAGCACCTTACCGTTCTCGGCCTGCACCGCGTACACTTCACCGTCAGCCGAGGCTGCATACAGAGTCTCGCCCGTATTCAGGGGCGTGAGGTAAAGAAATTCACCGTCATGACCGTCACCAACGGACATGCTCCAAACCTGATCGAACTCAACGGAGCTTTCAATTTCCGGGACCGGCGCCGGCTGCTCGAAGGTATCCGTGGTGCTACACCCGGCCAACCCGATGACGGTCAGCATCCCAGTGGCGAGAAGCCCGCGAACACACCCGGTGCGAGACATCCGCATCAGGCATCCTCCCCTACACCAAGATCAGACAGTTTCAGCTCAAGGATGCCACTGCGGCCCTGCTGACTCTGCTCTCGTGCGGCCAGATAGGCGTCACGGGCACCGTCCCGATCACCCTGTGCCAGCAAGATATCACCCCGAAGTTCCGAGAAAATGGCATTGAAGCTGTCTGCCTCGGCCGCCTCATCGATGGTAACCAGTGCTTCGTCGTACTGACCGGCATCAAACTGGGCGCGGGCCAGGCGGCTGCGCACAACCAGGGTCAGTGCCTGCTGCTCGCCACTCTTCTCAAGCGCCCATTTTAGCGCTTCAATAGCGGCTTCAGACTCCCCAGCCATCAGCTGTTGACGGGCCAGGATCAGGTTGCCGTAGACCGCGTAGGCGCTATCGGTGTAGTCCTCACGAAGGGTCTGGGCAACGAAGGCTACGGTTTCACCGCTGGCTTCGTCAGACTGGTCGCTGAAAGCATTCAAGAGGTTGGCGAACTGGTTCGCGGCTTCGGTGCGCTGTTGGGCTTCATGGTTCTGCCAGGCCTGCCAGCCGAACACGATCGCCAGTGCGGCGCCGATACCGATCAGCAGTGAACTACCATTCTTTTTCCACCAGTCTTTGATCGCCTGGACCTGTTCCTCTTCGGTGCGCAGTTCAGCCATGATGACTCCTGTAGTCGAATTCGTTGCTATTTTTAGTAAACGTCAGTGTTTGAGAGCGGCAGTCAGTGACGAGGCCAGCTCATCCCGCGCCAGATCCTGCTGGAGTTCATCCGAACGCAGGGGTTTCAACCCCACGCGGCCGTTGGCCACTTCGTTCTCGCCGAGGATGATGGCATAGCGAGCGCCGCTTTTGTCAGCCTTTTTCATTTGGCTCTTGAAGCTGCCGCCGCCGCAGTGGGAAATAATCACCGCATTCGGCAGTTCAGCCCGCAGCTCCTCAGCCAATGCCAGCGCCGACGCCAGGGCGCCGTCTCCCATAGCCGTGACGTAGACGTCGGCGTTGTTGTTCACATGCTCGGGAATCAGGTCGAGCGTCTCGAGCAGCAGAATAAGGCGCTCAAGCCCCATGGCAAAGCCAACGGCACGGGTAGGTTTTCCACCGAGCTGCTCCACCAGACCGTCGTAACGGCCACCGGCACAGACCGTGCCCTGGGCACCAAGGCTGTCGGTGATCCACTCAAAGACAGTCTTGCCGTAATAGTCCAGACCGCGAACCAGTGCAGGATTAATGGTGTATTCGATCCCAGCTGCGTCCAGCAGCTCGCGCAAACGGTCAAAGTGGGCGCGGGAATCGTCATCCAGGTACTGGTCAAGATTCGGGGCGTTTTCCAGAATGCTGCGTGTTGCCGGGTCCTTGCTGTCGAGGATCCGCAACGGATTTGTCTCCAGGCGACGCTGACTGTCGGCGTCCAGGTCCGCCTTGTACTGGCTAAGGTACTCCACCAGGGCCTGTCGGTAGACCTTGCGGGCCTCTGACGTGCCAATGGAGTTGATTTCCAGGCGGGTATGCTCCGCCAATCCCAGCTCACGCCACAGGCGGGCTGTCAGTATCAGCAGCTCGGCGTCGATATCCGGCCCGGCCATGCCGAAACACTCGACACCAATCTGGTGAAATTGACGATAGCGCCCCTTCTGCGGACGTTCGTGCCGGAACATGGGGCCGGTGTACCAGAGTCGGCGCGTCTGGTTGAACAGAAGCCCGTGTTCTTCGGCTGCTCGCACACAGCCGGCCGTGCCCTCAGGGCGCAGGGTCAGGCTGTCCCCGTTGCGATCGTCGAAGGTGTACATTTCCTTTTCGACGATGTCGGTTACTTCTCCGATGGAGCGTTTGAACAGATCGGTCTGCTCGACAATGGGCATACGAATTTCCTGGTACCCATACTGGGCAAGAACCTTGCGTACTTTGCCCTCAACAAACTGCCAAACGGGCGTCTGCTCCGGCAGGATATCGTTCATCCCGCGAATTGCCTGAATCTTAGCCAAGTTAAACCCTTAAACGTGTGTCTGGATGATGGTGCCGGAAAACCGTGTGCTATCAGTTTCCTGAGCGGGCAATGATAGCGTCTTCCTCTTCCTTGCGCCGCGCCACTTCCTCTCGGATCAGGCGCTCAAGGTCGTCGGTAAGGTTCGCATTGTCGAGCTTCTGATTCGGTTTACCCGCCATGTAAAACAGGTTTTTCGGGCTGCCGCCGGTCAGGCCGATGTCAGCTACCTTGGCCTCGCCCGGACCATTCACGATGCAGCCAATGATGGCAACATCCATGGCCGTATTCACGTCTTCCAGACGCGCCTCCAGATCGTTCATGGTCTGGATAACATCAAAGTTCTGACGGGAGCAGCTCGGGCAAGCGATGAAGTTGATGCCGCGGCTACGGAGACGAAGGCTCTTGAGAATGTCATATCCGACTTTCACTTCCTGAACCGGATCAGCAGCCAGGGAAACCCGGATGGTGTCGCCGATGCCATCCATCAACAACATGCCCAGCCCAATCGAGGATTTCACCGTTCCTGAGCGGAAGCCACCGGCCTCGGTGATCCCCAGGTGCAGCGGCTGTTCAATCTGCGCCGCGAGATTACGGTAGGCCGCCACGGTCATGAATACCTCGGAAGCCTTGAGGCTCACCTTGAAGTCCTGAAAATCGTGACGGTCGAGAATGTCGATATGTCTCATGGCCGACTCAACCAGAGCATCTGCGGTTGGCTCGCCATACTTACGCTGCAGTTCCTTTTCCAGGGACCCGGCGTTAACACCAATACGAATGGGAATGTTGCGGTCGCGGGCAGCGCTGATCACGGCACTCACACGGTCTTCCCGACCAATGTTGCCGGGATTAATGCGAAGGCAGTCGACACCCAGTTCTGCCACCCGAAGTGCAATCTTGTGGTCAAAATGGATGTCCGCAACCAACGGAACTGACACCTGCTCGCGAATCTTGCCGAAGGCTTCAGCAGCATCCATTGACGGTACCGACACACGCACGATATCAGCACCGGCCTCTTCCAGCGCCCGGACCTGGCCAACGGTGGCGTTCACATCGAGGGTGTTGGTGTTGGTCATGCTCTGAACCGCAATCGGCGCATCACCACCAACAGGTACATTGCCCACCATGATCTGGCGGGATTTGCGTCTAACGATCGGGGATTCGTGCTTCATGGAGTGCTGACCGATATCAATAAGTTCATCAAGTTTCAATTCGCCAGGGTGAATTCTGAGCGATTGTTGACCACGCGAAAATCGCCCATATCCACAGGCTCGTTCTGAAAACGGATAGAATCGACCGCGCTTACCGCACCGATCACTACCCTGAACGGAGTATCACCGGACACATCGATCCGGTCACCGTCCCTTTGCAGAGAGTTTACCAGTCGTTCGCCGTCGGCATCACTAACCTGAACCCAGCAATCAGCGCGAAAACTGATCTGCAGCCGACCGGTTTCTGTCACCGCCACCGGCTCCGAAGGCGCCTGGATTACCGATTCCGTGGCCGGTGCGGCTACCGAACCAGTCTCGATCGGCGCAACCGGCACGCTATCGTCCGCGGCGCTGTCCATCACCGGATCAGTTGCCGGTTCTTCGACGATCTCCGCCTCAGGCTGGGGAGCTTCCGGTTCTTCAACCACTGGCATTGCAGGCACTTGCGACGCCAGAGTGGAAGGTTCTTCACTTGCAACCGCCTGTTCGGAGTCGACCTCCGGCGATTCTTCCGTTACCGGCGCCTCTGTTGATTCCGCCGGTGCTGTCATGTCTGACTCCGGCAGGACGAATGCAAACACCAGGTAACCGGCCAGCGCTGCCACACTCAGCAGCAACACCACCTTGGCAAGGCGGCGCTTTCTCCGGCGCCGACGTTCAATGTCGACCAGAGGATTGGCTTCAACTTCCTGCTCCCGTTTCTGTCGCAGTGGCTCCAGCTCGCGGTCCAGATCGGCAATAATCTTGTTATCGTCCAGTCCCACCTGGCGGGCATAAGCTCTGACATACCCTTTCAGAAACAGTTCGCTGTCAACCTGGCCGTATTCTCCGGCCTCAATCGCCTGAATCACGGCGGGCCGCAAGTGCTGGGCCTGGGCGACCTCGCTGTCACTCAATCCTTTCTGCTCACGTGCCCGCTTCAACTGCAGGCCCACTGGATCGCTTGTCATTACATCTAGGTTTTCTTCAATCGCCATTGGACATCAGTGCCTTATATTGCTGATATTCGACTGACTCCGGGTAATTATTCTTGAGCTGCAGGGCCAGGCTGGCTTCCTGATTTCGGTTATTCAAATGATGGGCGATGCGAATACCGGTCAGCAGGCTTTCCGGAGAATGCCGCAGGCGATCGTTTTTCTGCATCATCATTGAAAGGCGGGAGTAATAGCGCGACGCAGCATTGAAGTCGCCCTGCTCTGCCAGCACCCGTGAGAGCGCCAGCAGTGATCGGGCGTCGCCCCGGGTCAGTTCAACGGCTCTGCGGTAGGACGCCGTGGCACCCTCCACGTCCTGCAAACGCTCCTGAGTCATGCCCAGATTAAAGAACACCGAGCCCCGATCTTTGTATTCGGTATCGCGTGCGGCCAAACGGAATTGACCAACGGCCTCCTCCATTCGGCCCTGACCGTACAAAAATGCACCGTAGTAAACCCGGGCGCGGGTGTAATCAGAATCCGAGGAAATCGCTCGCTTGAAGCTCTTCTCGGCCAACGCGGCTTCGCCTTCAGCGTTGTAGATCAGGCCCATGGCGGCCAAGGCACCGGCGCTGTCGGAATCGAGATCCAGAGCGCGCTCAAGGTGATGACGGGCTCGCTCAAGGTTGCCCTGCCCGATGTAGGCCGTGGCCAGCTGGACGTAATCAGCTATGGCTTCCTGCCGGTCCGCCTCGCGGGAGAACCGACTATCGGTAGTGGTGACACAACCTGTAACCAATGAGGCGACCAACGTCAGGGCCGCTATCACAGACAAACGCCAGCTCGTTGATCTATAGGTCACAGTTTTGCATTCCTCGTTACTGTTTATTTTTTGTCAGTTCCGTTTCAGGGATTTACCTGACGCACTTCGATGTATCGCTGACTCCGTCGAGTTCTGTCTTCAACCTTACCCACCAACTGACCGCACGCGGCGTCAATGTCATCGCCACGAGTCGTTCTGATGGTTGCAATGTGCCCGGCCTCGTTCAGCACCTTCTGGAACCGGCGAGTGGCGTTCATGCTCGGCCGACGGAAATCGCTTTCCGGGAACGGGTTAAACGGAATCAGGTTGATCTTGCATGGCAGATCTTTCAGCAGCACCGCCAGTTCATGGGCGTGCTCCGGCTGGTCGTTCATGCCTTCAATAACCGTGTATTCAATAGTCGCCTTACGCTTGTCCGGCAGCCTGGCAAAGTAGCGCTTGGTCGCGGCCAACAGCTCAGCTATCGGGTACTTCTTGTTGAGCGGGACCAGCTTGTTACGCAACTCATCATTGGGCGCGTGCAGTGAAATCGCCAATGAAACATCAGTAACCTCAGCCAGGCGATCAAGTGCAGGGACAACGCCAGAGGTACTCAGCGTCACGCGACGTTTGGAGATGCCGTACGCCAGATCTTCCATCATGAGGTTCATGGCATCGACAACGTTGTCAAAATTCAGCAGCGGCTCGCCCATGCCCATCATCACCACGTTGGTAATCGGGCGGTCCGGACCGGGCTCGAACGGCATAAACGCCTTTCTTGCCACCCACACCTGACCGATCACTTCTGCTGCGGTCAGGTTTCGGTTGAAGCCGCGTTTACCGGTGGAGCAGAAAGTGCAGTCAAGGCTGCAGCCAATCTGTGACGACACGCACAGCGTTCCACGCTCGCCATCCGGAATCAGGACGGTCTCAACATTGTTGCCGTTGTCCATGCGCATCACCCACTTACGGGTGCCGTCTTTGGACGTCTCATCGTAGACAACTTCGGGTCCACGAATCTCTGCCACTTCCTTCAGTTTCTCCCGCAGAGATTTGCTCATATTGGTCATTTGATCGAAGTCATCGGCACCACGCTGATGAATCCATTGCAAAACTTGGGTGGCACGAAAACGTTTCTCGCCCAGGGACTCAAAGAAAGCCTCAAGTTTTGCTTTCGGCATCCCCAGAAGATTCGTTTTTTCAGCGGCCGCTGTCATCTTATAACCTCGATCAAATAACCAATTCGGGGGTGGCAGCGCCACCCCCGATCAACAAAATCAGCCGCGCGGGCAGATCTCGTTGTCATTGAAAAAATACGCGATTTCACGCTCTGCAGACGCTGCAGAGTCGGAGCCGTGAACGGCATTGGCATCGATGGACGATGCGAAATCGGCGCGGATAGTACCGGCTTCGGCTTCCTTCGGGTTAGTTGCACCCATCAGGTCACGGTTCTTGAGGATGGCACCTTCGCCTTCCAGAGCCTGAACAACAACCGGTCCAGAGGTCATGAACGCAACCAGATCGTTAAAGAACGGACGCTCTTTGTGCTCAGCGTAGAAGCCCTCGGCTTGCTCCTGGGTCAGGTGCATCATCTTGGCGGCAACAATGTTCAGGCCGGCCTTTTCAAAGCGGCTGTAGATTTCGCCGATTACGTTCTTTGCAACCGCGTCGGGCTTGATAATAGAGAGCGTGCGCTCATTTGCCATGATCTTTCTCCAGTAAGGTTCGGGTTAAAATTCAGGCCTGCGATTATACGCAGTCCGGGGCCAACTGCCTACCGCACTGCACGCAGGCGGCTAACAACATCAACAATTTGGGACGCTGCAAAGGTGGCTTCTTCGGCGGTACTGAATCGGCCGAAGGAGAAACGCAGTGCCCGATGGGCCAACTCATCACTCAAGCCGATACCACGCAGGACAAAGGACGGCTCAATAGTCGCCGATGCGCAGGCTGATCCTGACGATACCGCGAGATCACGCAGCCCCAGCATCAGGGATTCCGCCTCAACCCCTTCGAACGACAGATTGACGATACCGGGCACCCGATACTCCTTACTGCCGTTCAGAGTGACACCATCAAGGTCCGCAAGTCCTTGCAGAAACGAAGCCCGAAGCTGCTCCAGGTGCGCCGTTTCCGATTCCAGGCCGTCTTTGGCGATGGCAAACGCCTTGCCCATGCCGACAATCTGATGAGTCGGCAAGGTTCCCGAGCGCATGCCCCGCTCGTGCCCACCGCCATGAATCTGGGCTTCAATACGTACATCTGGCGAGCGCCTGACATAAAGCGCACCGACGCCCTTGGGGCCATACACCTTGTGGCCGGACAGTGACATCAAGTCCACGGACAGCGCACTGACATCCACTGGCATTTTCCCGGCTGCTTGCGCCGCATCCACATGAAACAGAACGCCGCGCTCGCGCAGGATGCGGCCAATACCGGCAACATCGGTAATGCAGCCAAGTTCGTTGTTTACCAACATCAGGCTGACCAGCACCGTGTTGCCCCGGAGCGCTTCGGTTACCTGCTCGGGCCGGATTCGGCCGTCCGGCCCCGGCGTCAGCCAGGTCACTTCAACCCCATGCTGTTCAAGCCACTTACAGGTATCCAGTACTGCCTTGTGCTCGATGATAGAGGTAACGATGTGCGGGTTATCACGACCGGCAACCGCCCCTTTGATGGCTAGGTTGTCTGACTCGGTGGCGCCCGACGTCCAGACAATTTCCCGGGGATCCGCGTTGATCAATTCGGCAACCTGCCGACGCGCGGACTCAACCGCAGCCTCTGCTTGCCAACCGTAAGCGTGAGAGCGGGAAGCCGGGTTACCAAACACCCCATCCAGGGTAAGATACTTCACCATTTCTTCAGCGACAGACGGCGCAACGGGCGTCGTCGCCGCATAATCCAGATATACGGGCTTATTCATGGGCGTAAGGAGTATAGTTTCAGGCCGGCGCCTGATCGGACAGGCGTTCGGTATTGATCGTTTCAGAGCCGTTGTCTGACTGACGCTGGTTCTGCCGGTCCGCAACCTTGCGGATTTCCTGTTTTGCCATCAGGTCACCGAGGCTGATTTCGCTCAGGAACTGATGGATCTGATCACTCAGATCGGACCACAGGTGGTGAGTCAGGCATTTCTCGCCCTTCTGACAGTCACCCTTGTTACCACATCGGGTGGTATCCAAGGATTCGCTCACCGCGTCCACAACTTCCGCAATGAACACCGCGCCAGCTTCCCGGCTAAGGCGATAACCGCCCCCAGGGCCACGAACGCTGATCACGAGATTCTGTCTACGTAGACGAGAAAAGAGCTGCTCAAGATAGGACAGCGAAATTTCTTGACGGGCTGAAATATCGGCCAGACTCACCGGCCCCTGGTCTCCATGCAGAGCCAAGTCCAACATTGCCGTTACGGCGTAGCGGCCTTTGGTGGTCAACTTCATAACATCAGCCCCATGATGGGATTGAATCGCGATTCACAGCAGCGAGTATGAATTGACCCACTAAAACAGTCAAGTATTCAGCCCCGGGTGCCATCACTGTCATCGCGCACGCAGTCAAAGTCCTCTTCCTGCAACGGCGGCAACGCGCCATTCTGATATTCGCTATTAACCTTGCGCAACGCCTTGCACATATTCTCGATCCGATCGTCCACCGCGTGCATGTGATCCAACAGCGACCGCACTGCACGGGCAACCGGATCCGGCATTTCCTCAGTCACGCCGTAGGCATCGAAGCCCATCCGCTCTTCCATCTCTTTGCGGCGCTGGTCGTCCTCCTCGCCCTTGGGCTTGACGATGATGCGACCGGGAATCCCAACCACGGTTGCACCTTCAGGAACCGCCTTGGTGACAACTGAATTCGAGCCAACTTTTGCCCCTGCCCCGACCTCAAAGGGCCCGAGGATCTTGGCCCCAGCACCGACCACCACACCATTACCAATGGTGGGATGCCGCTTACCCTTGTTCCAGCTGGTGCCGCCCAGGGTCACACCCTGATACAACGTGACATCGTCACCGATGATGGTGGTTTCGCCAATGACTACACCCATGCCGTGGTCAATAAAGAACCGGCGGCCAATGGTTGCGCCCGGATGGATCTCGATACCAGTCAACCAGCGAGCAATGGTGGAGATCGTGCGAGCAATCCACTTCAACCCCAGCCCCCATAGCCAGTGGGCAAACCGGTGAAACAGCAGCGCGTGCAGTCCCGGATAGTTGGTCAGGACCTCAAACGTGTTCCTGGCGGCCGGATCCCGGTGGAACACACTGTTGATGTCTTCCCTTAAACGTTCAAACATGGCCATCTTCCTGTCCCGCAGCCTTCGCTTCGGCCTCGGTTGATTTACGTTTATCTTCGGCACCCACGGCCTTTTGCACCGACGTCAGTATGCCCCTGAGGATATTGATTTCCATCTGATCCATCCTTGCGCGCTGAAAAAGCCGGCGCAGACGCGTCATCAGCTGACGCGGGTTATCCCGACGATGAAACTCGACATCTACCAGAACTTGCTCAAGGTGCCCGAAAAAACCTTCGACGTCGTTGACAGGTGCCGGCGGCACATCCCAGCCAGGATCGCCCGGCGCGGTCATCGGCTTTAAATAGGGGCTTCCTTCGCCACCTTCAAGACCACGCAGGTGGTGCATGCGCAATTCATAACACATGACCTGAACCGCCATGGCCAAATTCAGCGAACTGTAGTCCGGATTTGACGGAATATGGATGTGGTAATGGCACCGCTGCAGCTCGTCGTTGCTGAGCCCGTGATTCTCCCGACCAAAAACCAGGGCCACCGGCCCGTTTACCGCATTCTCTGCGGCTGCGACGGCGGCTTCCGGCGGCGCGATCACCGGCCAGGGCACTTTGCGTCCACGAGCACTAGTGCCCATCACCAGGGAACAGTCCCCAAGCGCCTGCTCCAATGATGACACCACTTGCGCGCGATCCAGAATGTCAGAGGCTCCGGCGGAGCGGGCATAGGACGTCTCGTCGGGGAATGAACTCGGGTTCACCAGCCACAGATTGCCAAGCCCCATGTTTTTCATGGCGCGGGCCACCGCGCCAATATTGCCGGAGTGTGACGTCTCGACCAGAACAATTCTGATCTGATCTTCGAATGTATCGGTGCCTTCGATGGGAAGTGCCGGTTTGTGCATTGCGAACAGGCCCAAGCTGAGTGGATAGTAATAGAAATGATACCAGAAACCGGACACCTATCGCCCCTCCCAAGATGCCCTAATCCATTGCTATCCGTGGTATTGCTAAGCCAAAAAACATACAAGAGGGGTGATCTTTTGCTATGATACCCGCCCTTCACACACCCGGATAACGAACACTCAGATGCAACCAGCTATAAAAATGGCCCTGCGCGTAGCGCGTCAGGGGTCCGATTATTTGAAAGCCCATTTTGAGCGCCAGGAACCCACCGGCAAGGACGACGCTGAGCGTCGGCAACAGCTGGAACGGGTCGAGCAGTCGATTTACGACAATTTTGCGGAGCAACTCGAAAAGGCCTACAAGGACCACAGCATCGCGCCTCTGAATGAAGCGAATGCGGGTGACAGCGAAAAAAGCTGGCACGTCTTTACGGTTCTGGGTCGCGAAAACTTCCTTCGAGGCATCCCGGAATTCGCCCTGGCCCTGGCGCAAAAGCGCAACAACCGTACCGAAAACCTTCTGGTGATCAACCCGGTTACCGGCGAGGAATACTCGGCCAGCCGTGGACACGGTGCAGCGCTGAACAGCCGTCGGGTTCGCGCCTCTGAAATCAAACACAGCAAGCAAGCGGCTATTGCCACCAACTTGCTGGATCAGGCCCGGAAGAATGAAGACGCCCAATTGTGGGGTGAAATGGCTTCCGTGGTGGCCAGCGAGTCAGCCATGTTCCGGACATCAGGCTGCGTGGTTCTGGACATTGCCCGAGTGTCTGCCGGCAGCCTCGATGCCGCGATCATCTTCCGCCCCGAAACCGTGGATCTTGACCTGGGCGTGACCCTGGCCATGGAATCCGGCGCGTTGACCGGCGATTTCTCAGGCAACCCCTCTACCGGTGGTGCCCGTCAGCTCGTCGTAGCTAACCCCAAGCTGTTCCGGGAAGTACTGAAAGTACTGCACCCGTTCCGGGGACGCCTGCCGCGCTAAGCGATTTCAGGCAGCCACAAAAAAACCGCCACCCCTGAGGGATGGCGGTTTTTTTACGTCTGCAATACGGATTACATGCGGTTCAACCACTCCGGCGGCTCTTCCTCTTGCTCATCGGTAGCGGCGCCTTCTTTCGAAGGCAGCGCGAGATCTTCCCGCGACACACCGAACGCCAACAGCAGATTTGCCGACACGTAGATGGAGGAATAGGTACCCACCACAACACCAATGATCAGCGCCAGGGCAAAGTTATTGATTGCCTCACCACCAAGCAGGTATAACGAAAACAACACCACAAGAGTGGTCCCGGATGTGTTGATGGTCCGGCTGATGGTCTGATGAATCGAAGTATTGATGATGTGCCAGGAATCACCCACCCGCATCTTGCGGAAGTTCTCGCGGATGCGATCAGCCACCACGATGGTGTCGTTCAGCGAGTAACCGATGACCGCCAGCAGTGCCGCCAGAACGGTCAAATCAAAGGTCCACTGGAACAGCGAGAATACACCCAACACGATGATGACATCGTGAGCCAACGGCAGTACCGAGGCGATACCAAACTTGAACTGGAAGCGCATGCCAACGTAGATCAGCACCACAGCCAGGGCGAGCAGCAGACCAAGACCACTGTCCTCCCGCAATTCCTCACCTACCTGGGAGCCGATAAACTCCGAGCTCACCAACTCAAGACTTGCACCGTCAGCCTTCAGGGCTTTTGTGACCTCAACGGCCAGTTCATCGTTGCCTGCCTCGGCCAAACGCACCAGCACAGTGGTATCGGCACCGAAGTTCTGCACCACAAACTGATCGTATCCTGCAGAGTCCAGAGTGTTCCGGATGTCTTCCAGGGCCGGAGCCTCAGCATATTCAATCTCCACCGACGTACCGCCGGTAAAGTCCATGCCGAGATCGAGCCCCCGAACCGCCAGGAGCACCACAGAGGCAACCAGCAACGCGATGGAGAGAACGGAAGCAAGCTTCCGGAACCCCATGAAATCAAATGGTTTCTTCTCGTGCTCAGACATTTGCGAGCTTCCCTCCGATCGACAACTTCTCGATCTTGCGACCGCCGTATACAAAATTCACGATGCTGCGACTAACCATCAGACCCGAGAACATCGACGTCAGGATGCCCAGGCACAGGGTCACGGCAAAGCCTTTCACCGGGCCAGAGCCCATGGCAAAAAGAATGACGGCGACCAGCAAGGTGGTGATGTTGGCATCGAAAATGGAAACGAATGCCCGTGAATAACCTGAATTAATGGCCGACTGCGGTGGTAGCCCTGCCTTCAATTCTTCCCGTATCCGCTCAAATATCAGGACGTTGGCGTCAACCGCCATACCGACCGTGAGCACGATACCGGCAATGCCTGGCAGTGTCAGCGTTGCCGACAGGATCGACATGCAGGCGATCAACAGCATCAGGTTAAGTGACAATGCCACGTTGGCGATGAGGCCAAACCCGCGGTAGTAGACCAGCATGTACAGCAGAACCAGACCAAAACCAAGCGCCACCGACATAACACCGGCATCGATGTTTTTCTGCCCAAGGCTTGGCCCGATGGTGCGCTCCTGCACGAAGTACATGGGCGCAGCCAGCGCACCGGCACGCAGCAGCAGCGCCAGCTCGGCCGCTTCTGGAATGGAGTCCAGACCGGTAATACGGAAACTGCTGCCCAGCGCCGACTGAACCGTGGCCAGGCTGATGATGCCCTTTTCTACGACGCGCTTGTCGACGGAAGTCAGCTCGCCATCAACCATGCGGTTTTCGGTTTCTGTGCGGAACTCGATAAAGAGTACCGCCATCCGGCGACCGATGGCGTTGCGGGTGGCGCGATTCATCTGGTCGCCGCCCACGGAATCCATAGTGATATTGACCTGAGGCTGACCGTTCTCATCGAACGCCTGCTGGGCATTAGCGACGTTGTTGCCAGTCGTGATTATGTCACGCTCAAGGCGGGCCGAACGCTGGGGATTGTCACGAAAGCTGAATTCTTCGACTTCACCCGCCGAGGCATCCTGACGGGCCTCCATGCGGAATTCCAGGTTCGCGGTTGCACCAAGTACCCGCTTGGCCTGAGCCGTATCCTGAACGCCGGGCAATTCAACGATGATCCGGTCGGCACCCTGACGCTGAACCAGTGGCTCGGCAACACCCAACTCATTAACCCGGTTACGGATGGTGGTCAGATTTTGCTCCAGGGCATATTCCTGAATGGAACGTACCTCTGCTTCAGACAGCGACAGCACGATCTGACGCTCGCCATCAACAGTGCGCTCGTCCATCAGGAACTGGTTGTACTGGGCACGAATCAGGTCAAAGGCTTCACTACGCCCGGCCGCGTCCCGGAAACTGAGTACGATCTGTCGATCACCTTCGACATCGCCGCCGCGGTAGCGAATGCGTTCTTCACGCAGCTCACCCTTGATCTGGCTGGACAAGGCCTCCAGGCGCTGATTAACCGCCGTGACCATGTCGACCTCAAGCAGGAAGTGAACACCACCGCGCAAATCAAGACCAAGCTTCATCGGGCCAGCACCAAGACTCTTCAGCCAATCAGGCGTGGACGCCGCCATATTCAAGGCCACCAGATAGTCATTGCTTAGGGCGGCCTGGACGATTGGACGGGCCTGAAGCTGGTCATCGCCATTGGTGAGGCGAATCAGGGCATCCCGATCCTGAAGCGTACTGCTTTTTACCTCGATCCCCTCGGACTCAAGCGCTTTAACAGCACGATCCAGAACGGTTGAGTTAACTTCGGTACTGCTGCGGGCGCCAGTAATCTGAATGGCGTGATCGTCGGGGAAAAGGTTGGGCAAGGCGTAAATAAACCCGATCACAAGGGCGACCAGGATAACCAGGTTTTTCCAAAGCGGATACTTATTCAGCATGGGATCCCTTTTAGCCGGCCCCTGGGGCCGGCCTTGGTGTTTCAGCCAGAAAGAATCAGTCCGTCCGGTGCCGGACTCCGGCTCAGATGTCCTTCAGTGTGCCCTTCGGCAGTGCCGCCGCAACAGCCACTTTCTGCACCTTGACCTCAACATTGTCGGCAATTTCAACAACGATGAAATCGTCGGTGACTTTGGTGATCTTGCCAGCAACGCCGCCAGAGGTCACAACCTCATCACCTTTATTCAGGCCAGACATCAGGGCCTTGTGCTCTTTAGCGCGCTTGGACTGCGGACGCCAGATCAGGAAGTAGAAAATAAGGATAAAGCCGGCAAAAAAGATAACCTGACCCATCACACCCATACCTTGGGCAGCGGGATCCTGTGCCAGAGCCAGTGCGGGCATCATTGCCAAAAGGCCGGCTACGAGCAACTTGATAGATTTCATTGAATATCTCCGTTGGTTTTACAAAAAAGTGTTTGGCGAACAATCAGGAACCGCCCAGCGGCGGCACTGTCTCCCCGCGCAGAGCATAGAAGTCGGTTACAAAGTCGGACAATGTACCTGCTTCAATGGCGCCACGCAATCCAGCCATCAGGTTCTGGTAGAACCGCAGGTTGTGGATAGTGTTGAGCTGGGAGCCTAGCATTTCTCCACATTTATCGAGATGATACAGGTAACTCCTCGAAAAGTTCTGACACGTGTAACAGTCACAACGCTCATCCAGCGGAGCGGTATCGTGACGGTGTCGTGCATTCCGGATTTTCACGATGCCGGTTGAGGTAAAAAGGTACCCATTACGAGCATTCCGGGTTGGCATGACACAGTCGAACATATCCACACCACGGCGAACCGCTTTAACGATGTCTTCCGGACGCCCTACCCCCATCAGGTAACGCGGCTTGTCTTCCGGCATCTTGGGCGGCAAGTGGTCGAGAATCCGGATCATATCCTCTTTGGGCTCACCCACGGACAACCCGCCAATGGCGTAACCATCGAAGCCGATGTCGGTCAGACCCTCGAGTGAGACGTCCCGCAGACCTTCGTACATGCCGCCCTGAACGATCCCGAACAGAGCGGCCGGATTGCCCTCGTGCGCCTTTTTGCTGCGCTCTGCCCAGCGGAGCGACAGCTCCATGGAATCTTTGGCTTCGCGCTCGGTTGCAGGGTACGGCGTGCATTCGTCGAAAATCATGACAATGTCGGAACCTAGGTCACGCTGCACCTGAATGGCAATTTCCGGATTCAGCTTTACCGGCGAGCCATCGACCGGAGAGCGGAACGTTACACCCTCTTCGGTGATCTTTCGCATCTCGCCCAGGCTGAAGACCTGAAAGCCGCCGGAGTCAGTAAGAATCGGACCTTCCCACTGGGTGAAATCATGCAGATCGCCGTGGGCTTTGATCACTTCGGTGCCCGGGCGCAGCATCAGGTGGAAGGTATTGCCGAGAATGATTTCGGCCCCGATGCCGTGAATGTCTCGGGGCAGCATCGCCTTGACAGTGCCGTAGGTACCGACTGGCATGAACGCCGGGGTTTCGACATTGCCCCGGGGAAAGCTCAGCCGCCCGCGACGGGCGCGGCCGTCTTCCCCGAGTTTTTCAAATGACATAAAACAGGACTGGCTCAAAGTGATTCCCCGCTGGTATCAGAGCTTGAATCGGTTGTGGTACTGGTTGGACCGAGCAACATCCCGCGACTCGGCTCCTGGCAAGTGATGAACATGGCATCGCCGTAACTGAAGAAGCGGTATCGCTCCGCCACCGCCTCTTCGTAGGCATCCATAACATTCTTGTAGCCAGCGAACGCACTGACCAACATGATTAACGTGGATTCCGGCAAATGAAAATTGGTGATCAAGGCATCGACCGTCTCAAATCGGTAACCCGGACTGATAAAGATGTCGGTCTCACCCCGGAAGGCTTTCAGTCGGCCTCCCCTGCTCGCGGATTCCAGTGAGCGAACGGACGTGGTGCCGACAGCAATGACACGACCGCCGCGCGCACGGGCACGCTCGACAGCGTCAACCGCCGCCTGCGGAACCTGCACTACTTCGCTGTGCATCACATGGTCTTCGATACGATCAACGCGCACCGGCTGGAACGTGCCAGCGCCCACATGCAGGGTAACAAAGGTCGTCTCAACCCCAAGGTCCTGAATCGTTTGCAGCAGGGCCTCATCGAAATGCAGGCCAGCGGTGGGCGCGGCAACGGCGCCCGCCTCTCGGGCGTAAACTGTCTGGTATCGCTCCCGATCCGTGCTCTCGTCCGGGCGATCCACGTACGGCGGCAGTGGCATATGGCCAATGCGTTCCAGCACCTCAAGCACAGGCTCGGCAGACTCACAAACCAGGGTGAACAGCGCCTCATTCCGGCCGGCCATACACAGGCTGGTACCGTCCTCAAGAATGACCCTCTGGCCCTCTTTCAACGCCTTGGACGCACGCACGTGCGCGATGATTTCATGGTCACCGGTCACCCGCTCTACCAGGATTTCTACCTGGCCACCGGTTTCCTTTTTACCGAACAGGCGTGCCGGGATTACCCGGGTATCGTTGAACACCAGCAGGTCCCCGGGCTGTAGCAGGTCGGGAAGATCCGCAAAGTGCCGATGAACGGTTTTGCCAGACATACCATCCAGACACAAAAGGCGGGAGGCCGTGCGCTCAGGAAGCGGATATCGGGCGCCCATCGATTACCTGGATTTCGCCTCGCCGGTTTCCGGCCTGGGCTCAAAAATGGGTTTGGATGCCACCAACAAGTGGCCAGGGGAAACCGACCGGGAGTGGGGCACGCCGATTGTGATGACCGATGAGGTCAAGCAGCGGGTTGATTCACTCTGGGACAGTCTGGGCATTGAAACCGGCCCTGATCGCCCTGACCAATAGGGCCAGAAGTTTGAAACGGGTGGTCTTGCAACCCGCAGGGCTTGGCTTTGACGCCGAGCCTGAAGACGATTTGCTGGGCGCTGCCACCAGGGCAGGGATCGCGGTTCCCGCGGCCTGTCGCAACGGGGTGTGTGAACTCTGCAGTGGCCGGCTTTTGGCTGGCACCGCGGTGAATACCCGAAACCAACAGAAGATTCCGATCAGTGAGCCCCTGATGCTGTGTAGAAGCCGGGCGTTGACTGATCTCGAACTGGAGATAGACGCCGTTATGGCAGCTGGAGCTAATCAGCCTCGCAAATTTCAGGCAAAGGTCGTGGACGTTCAGTCCATCAGTCATGACGTCTACCGCGTCGAGCTTCAGCTCCCGCGCCGGCGGGAGTTGTCGTTCCATGCTGGCCAGTATCTGTCGGTGATTCTGCCCGATGCCGAGCCCTGCTACTTTTCCATTGCCAGCAGCCCCTCGGAGCAGAGCATTGAACTGCATATCCAGGCTTCACCGGAGTGGGTGTCGGCCCAGAAAGTGATCGACGCGCTGACTGCCGGCGGCGAGGTGACTCTCGAATTGCCTCATGGCAAGGCCTGTCTGGCGCAAGCGCCGACGAAGCCATTGTTGCTGGTTGCCGCCGGTACCGGTTTTGCCCAGATGAAGAGCCTGGTGGATTACCTCCGGAGTACCTCCTACAACCAGCCGGTGACCCTGTTCTGGGGCGTGCGCCGTCATGAGGACATGTATCTGCGCTCACTGGCTCACCGCTGGGACCAGGAGTGGCCTGCGTTTACCTTCCGCCCGGTGGTGGGTGATGACGAGGACAATGATTGGGGCGGACATCACGATCAGCTGGTGCGGACCGTGTTAGCCACCGGCATGGATTGGGATAACGTGGAAGTGCACGCCAGTGGCTCGCCGACCATGGTGTACACGCTGATGGATGCACTTACCGAGGCCGGCCTGCCGAAAGACGCCTTTTTCTCCGATGTTCTGGAATACGCGCCCCGGGGTTAACCAGAAAGGTTGGTCGAATAAGTCGAATAAAAAGTGATCAAAAAACGGGCCGTCAGGCCCGTTTTTATTACGTCATCAGGCCCGTGGCATCGGCAGTTCAGGCAGGCCGTTGTCGTTGGCGAGGCCCTGCATCATCAGCTTGATGCTGACTTCTTCCTCGCCCATGTGGGCGTTCAGTCGGCTCAGTTCTGCCAGGGTCTCCCGGCTTCGGCGAAGGCGCAGGCTGGTTTCGAAATACTCTCTTGCCTTGCCCCAGAGCTCATTGCGCAGGCTGAGGCGGCCCAGTGCCAGCAGCAGTTCGGCGTTGTTGGGCCGGTCTTTCAACCATTGCTCTGCTAGTAGGAGCTGCTCATCCGGTTTCTGCCCCTCAATGCGCCCGTACAGGTTCACCAGTTCATCGCTCCAGTGATTGCGCAGCACTTTGCGCAGCAGGGTTTCGGTCTGGGCCTCGTCGCCCAGGTCAGCCAGCAGTCGGGCGTAATCCCGGATGGTGTGATCATCCCGGCGTAGGAAACCGGGCAGTTCGTCCCACAGGCGAGTCAGCGGTTCCAGTGAGGCGTTCGGGTCTTCTTTGCGCTGCCGACGACAGTCTTCGGCGGCATCTTCCAGCAGGTTGTGCCAGACCAGGCGCTGGAGTTCGTGCAACTCATCGTCGGGGAGCACATTGCGCTTACGTAGCTCGGGCAGCAATTTGGACAGCTCGCGCCAGTCCTCCAGTCGCAGATAGGTGTTCTTCAGTAGCTTGAGTACGAACGGGTGGTGCGGCGACTGTTTTCGCAAGCGAATCAAGGTGGCCAGGGCCTGTTCCAGGCGATTGCCGGCCAGTTGCAACTGGGCCTGGGTAATGCCCACGGCCATGTCGGATCCGGGCGTGCTTTCGAAGGCCCGGCGCAGAAGCTCGTCGACCGCCTCATGATCTCCGGATTCGAACGAGGCTTGGGCCGCTGCCAAGTAGTTGATCAGTGGGGTGTCCGCATTACTGGCGGAAGAGGTCAGCAGCTTGCGCGCCCGGGGCCAGTTGCCCTCGGCCAGGGCCAGCAAACCCTGGGTGGTGCGATGGCGAGCGCGGCGTTCGTTGCCCCGGGCCAGCCATCCGGCCACCACGCCGGTGCTCTGACGGAAGCGGCGGAACAGGCTTACGCTGACCAGGATCAGTGCAACCAGGGCCACCAGCAGGGCAACGCCGACCCAGAAGTTGGTTTCGATCAGGTAGTGCCCGAGGCTGATGCGGATGTAGCCGAGGTCGTATTGCAGACCCATCGACAGTCCGGTCCCGATCAGCAGGGCCAGCAGGACAATCAGCAGCAGGCGAATCATGAATTATCGCCTCCGTTGCCCTCGGTGTTGCCTTGGGTTTCACTTTGGGTCCCGCTCTCTTTCTGTTCGCTGCCATTCAGCCGGCCGGCCAGACGCTGCTTGAGCAGGTCCAGGGACTGGCTGATGTCCGGCAGCTCCGGATCGACATTGCGCTCTGCCAGTTCGCTCAGGGTGTCTGACAGTGCGGTCACCCTCGGGTTGCTGGCGTCGTACCAGCTGTCGATGGTGCTGCGGGCCTTGGTCAGTGCCCGTTCGTACAGCGGCTGGTTGCCCCGGAGTACCGCCATTTCCGCCTCTTCCAGCATCAGTTGCAGGTTCAGGCGGGCGTAGGCACTCTGGTCCGGTGACAGCAGCGGCTTTACCGGTTCGTCCATGCGCCGGACTACTACTACTTGCTTAAGGGTAGTCTTGGCGGTGTTCCAGGCCTGGCTCAGGACGCCGGGTTCGAGCGCTGCATCGGCGGAGACTTCACCATCCTTGCGGACAAAACCTGGCGCCTGTTCACTGATCAGGGCCTGGTCGGTGAGTTGGTGAATGCTGTCGATGGCCGCTTCCAGTTTCAGGTAAAGTCCGGTGCGGTCGACGCCACTGATGCTCTTGAGCGCGAGGATTTCCCGGGCCAGTTGTTGGCGCACCGGATATACGCCAATGTCGTCGGATTCGGTCAGCACTTCGTCGGCGGCTTCCAATGCCGAGCGGGCGCCGCGGATGTCCTTTTCAATCATCAGGCGCTGGTTGGCGATTCGCAGCAGGTATTCCGCTTCGGCCAGCAGCCAGTCGGTACGGGTCCGGTTGCCGGCTTCCAGCAATTCCCGGGCATTGTGATCGATCTGGCGTTGCTGTCGGGCGATCAGTTCCCGTTGCGCGGTCAGGGTCTGCTCCAACGATTGCAAGCGCTGGTTCTGTTGGCTGCCGCGGTCGCCGTAGCGATCTTCAAGCTGAGCCGTGTCCTGCTGAAGATTGTCGAGTGCGGCCAGAACGGCCTGGTGGTTATTCCACTGCTGCCAGCTCCACAAGGCCAGGGCAATGGCCAGTATCACGGCGACGATGGCAATGAGCCAGACCGGCCAGAGCCTCTGGCGCGGTGCTGAATCCTTGGCGAGAGTGGCGGGCAGTTGATTTGTTGTCTCAGTCACGGGCGTCCTTACTTAACTGTTCCGGAGCTACCGTCCCGGCCGTTCAGTTGCTCTGCAACGGTGGCCACGATGTCGTTGTCGGCAAGGCTTCCTGGTATGCACGGAAATTTGAACCCTGCAGTACGAGCCTGGTCGGCGACCCGATCTGCGGGAACAATCAATAACCTATCGTATAGATTATGGCCGCTCTTCGCACATAGTGCGATGAGATTGTTCAAGGTTTCGCCCGAGAGCGTGACGATGGCCTCGGGAGCAAAGTCGCCCAGCAGGCGTTTAATCTGATCGCTCGGGTGGTCCGGCAGGTAGCGCCGATACAGTGGCAACACCGTCACCTGCGCGCCCCGCGCTTCCAGGGTTTCCCGAATCAGTTCGCGCCCGTCTTCACCCCGTGCCAGCAGTACCCGTTCGCCGTCGATCCGGGCCAGGGAGGGCAGGGCCAGCAGCGCTTCGCTGGTCCAGCCCTGAGCCGGTCGGCGCGGGCTCAGTCCTTGTTCGGCCAGTACCGCAGCGCTGCCGGCACCGACGGCGTACCAGCGAATGCCGGTCGGGACCTGTGGCCACCAGGTGTCCACCTCGTCCAGGAGCAGGCGGGCCGCGTAGGGGCTGACGGTGATGATGTGGGTGTAGTGATCGAGGCTGAGGATCAGGGTGCGGCGCTCCGGGGTCTCCGGCAACGGCTCGCGCTCGATCAGGGACAGCACCCGAGGCACGGCGCCAGCTTCACGAAAACACTGGGCAAGGCGGGAGGCTTCGGGTTCGGGCCGGCAGATCAGGATGTGCCGGCCCTGGAGATCGGGCAACTTAGCGGGGGGTGTGGCCATAGATCTCAGCCAGTACCTTGTCGGCACCGAGCGCGAGCAGGTCTTCGGCCAGCTCGCGGCCCAGGCGCTCGCCTTCGCTGCGAGGTGCCCGGCCTTCCACCCGGAAGATCTGGGTGCCGTCGACGGCACCGACCAGGCCACGCAGCCAGAGTGTGTCGTTGTCTTCCAGCAGGGCATAGGCCGCGATGGGCACCTGGCAGCCGCCTTCAAGCCGGCGGTTTAGAGCGCGCTCGGCGCTGACCCGGTCCCAGGTGTCAACGTGGTTCAGCGGCTCCAGCATGGCGCGCAGCTCGTTGTCGTCGAGTCGGCATTCAATACCGAGGGCGCCCTGGCCCACGGCCGGCAGCGAAATGGTGTCCGGCAGGCAGTAGCGGATTCGATCGTGGAAGCCCAGGCGTTTGAGGCCGGAGCTGGCCAGTACGATCGCGTCGTAGTCGCCGGCGTCGAGCTTGGCCAGGCGGGTGTTGACGTTGCCCCGAAGTACGCGGATCTGCAGGTCCGGACGGTAGGCGCGCAGTTGCGCCTCGCGGCGCAGGCTGGCGGTGCCAACCACGGCGCCATCGGGCAGGGCATCAACGTTGTCGTAGTTGTTGCTCACGAACGCGTCGGTCGGGTCCTCGCGCTCACAGATGGCGACCAGGCCGAGGCCTTCCGGGAAGTGCATGGGGACGTCTTTCATGGAGTGCACGGCCAGATCCGCGCGGCCATCCAGCATCGCCTCTTCCAATTCCTTCACGAACAGACCCTTACCGCCGATCTTGGCCAGGGGCACATCCAGAATCTTGTCGCCCTGGGTCTTGATCTTGACCAGCTCAACGGTGATGTCGTTGTTCAGCCGTTCCAGTTCCGCTTTGATGAATTCTGCCTGCCACAGTGCCAGGGCACTGCTACGGGTTGCGATGCGAAGGGTGCGTTTGGACATGCCACTCACTGTCGGTTCGGAAAATGTACGCCAAGGTTACCTTGTGACGGCAAAAATGTCCCGCTATCGGTGTTGTGGGTTCCCGAGGGAAGACCCTATCCCGGCTGGTGTTCCTGCAGCCACTGGCGCACGCTGCTGGCGTGTCGACGGCTGACCGGCAGTTCGCCCTGGCCATCGCGCAGCGCGACCACACTTTGGCCATCGGGGGTGCGTCGCAGGGCCTGGATGAAACGTACGCCAACCAAAGTGTGGCGATGAATGCGCAGCAGATGGTGGGGGTAGCTGCCCTCAAGTTCCTTTAGCGTGAAATCGCACACGGTTTCGCCCGTGGCGTGGTGCAGGGTGACGTACTTCTGGTCCGCCTCGCAGTACAGGATATCGGCCAGGTCAATCAGTTCGGTACCTCGATAGGTCCGTACTGCGAGCTGTTCATCGTTGGCAGTGCTCTGCTCCGTTAGTGCTTGTCGCTGCACCCGGTTGACCCGGCCAACCCGCCCCAGGGCATCGGCCAGGGCTTCTTTGCGCACCGGCTTGAGCAGGTAGGCGGTGGCCTGAACGCCGAACGCCTGGATCGCATAGTGGTCGTAAGCGGTGCAGAAGATCAGCGCGGGCGGGTTGGTGAGCTGTTCCAACCGGGCCGCCGCCTCCATGCCGTCCATGCCGGGCATCCGGATGTCCAGCAGCAGGATGTCCGGCTCCAGGCTGGCCACCTGCTGTAGGGCCGCATCGCCATCGGCGGCCTCGCCGCACACCGTGTACTCGGGGAGTGTACTGACCAGCCGACGCAACCGCTCCCGTGCCAGCGGTTCGTCGTCAGCGATCAGAATTCTGCGGGGGCTGGAAGGGCTGTTGGGCATGGCGGGTAATCAGCTCCTCTGGTCCGTGGCTGGCTGGCTGTTCGCGCTTTGGCGCGGCAGTCTCAGGGTGACCGTGTAAATGTCGTTGTGGTGACTCTGTTTGAGCACCGCCGGAGCGCCAAAAAGCGCCTGCAGGCGCAGCCGGATATTGGCCAGGGCCATCCGGTTGCCCTCGTGCTGGCGATCGTTCTGATCCGGTATCGGGTTCTGAACCATCAAGTATACAAAATCGCCGCGGGACTGCGCCTCGATGCGCACGGTGCCGCCGCCGGGCCGGGGCTGGATGCCGTGGTAGATGGCGTTTTCCACCAGGGGCTGCAGTGACAGGGGCGGAATAGCCTGGGCCTTAAGCCCCGGTTCAATGGCCCACTCCAGGGTCAGGCGGTCGCCCAGGCGCAAGGCTTCAATGGCCAGGTAACGCTGGCACAGGTCGAGCTCCTGATTCAGGGGAATCAGTTGGTCCACGGTGCGGAGGCTGGCCCGGAATAGCTCCGACAGATCCAGGACGGCTTCTTCGGCCTGGTCCGGATTGACTGCGATCAGGCTGGCGATGGTGTTCATGCTGTTGAACAGGAAGTGGGGCTGAATTCGGGCCTGCAGTGCAGTCAGGTGCGACTGCATCTCCGCTTCCCGCTGCTGTTGCCACTGATGCTGCAGGTAAAAATAGCGCAGCACCATCAGCACGATCAGCAGGGCAAGCAGCAGTTTCTTGGCGATACCCTGCCACACCGCTACCCCGGCCTGGGGGTGGAGGACGCTGTCGGCGAACAGGCTGAACGCGAACACGTCCAGCAGCACTATGGTGACAATACTGAGAGTGGCCCGGGCCACCGTCAGGCGGGCCAGCCATTGCCGCAGCAGACAGATCAGCGCGGCACTGGTCAGAGTGGTCCACTGCACGAAGAGCGACAGCAGGCCAAAGTAGTTCCAGTCGATCCAGCCGGCCTCGGCCTGGACGATCGCCAGCACCAGCACCAGCAGTTCGCTGGTGATCAGCAGCATGAACACTGCCCGCACCCGGCACAGGTCTGGCACAAAGAATTCGCTGACGTCTACCGCTTTGTCACCGTTCAGGGGTGGCTCCTTTACATCGGCCAGAATGCTATACTCCCGCCACACTAATTTACCCAATTCCCGGCCGATGATGCCGGGCTGTCAGCAGGAAAGATAGACCATGACGGATCAGAACAAACCTGACCAGGCCACAACGTCTGAAAAACCCTGGGGCGGACGCTTCAGCGAGCCGACCGACGCCTTCGTCGAGCGCTTCACCGCATCCGTGGGCTTTGATCAGCGCCTGTATCACCATGACATCACCGGTTCCATCGCCCACGCCACCATGCTGGCCGCGGTGGGCGTGCTGACCGAGGAAGAGCGCGACACCATCATTGAAGGCCTGAAGGCGGTCAAGGAAGACATCGAAGCCGGCACATTTGAGTGGTCCGTAAGCCTGGAAGACGTTCACATGAACATCGAGGCGCGGCTGACCGACCGCATCGGCATCACCGGCAAGAAGCTGCACACCGGTCGCAGCCGTAACGACCAGGTCGCTACCGATATCCGCCTGTACCTGCGCGACGAGATCGATGTCATCGCCGAAGAGCTGCATCGCCTGCAGTTGGGGCTGTTGGATCTGGCCGAGCGCGAGGCCGACACCATCATGCCCGGTTTCACCCATTTGCAAACCGCCCAGCCGGTCACCTTTGGTCACCACCTGCTGGCCTGGTACGAGATGCTGGTGCGCGATGCTGAACGTCTGCAGGATTGCCGCAAGCGGGTCAATGTCATGCCCCTGGGCGCAGCCGCCCTGGCCGGTACTACCTATCCCATTGACCGCAACATGACAGCGCAGCTGCTGGGCTTTGACCGCCCGAGCGAAAACTCGCTGGATTCGGTCAGTGACCGGGATTTTGCCATCGAATTCTGCAGCTTCTCCGCGCTGCTGATGACCCACCTGTCGCGCTTCAGCGAGGAACTGGTGCTGTGGACCTCGGCCCAGTTTGATTTTGTCGATCTGCCGGACCGGTTCTGCACCGGCTCATCAATCATGCCCCAGAAGAAAAATCCGGATGTGCCGGAACTGGTGCGCGGCAAGACCGGCCGGGTCAATGGTCACCTGATCAGCCTGTTGACCCTGATGAAGAGCCAGCCGCTGGCCTACAACAAGGATAACCAGGAGGACAAGGAGCCGCTGTTCGACACCGTCGACACCATCAAGGGCTGCCTGAAAGCCTACGCCGACATGATTCCCGCGATTCGTGCCAAGGCCGACAACATGCGTGTGGCGGCCAAGCGTGGTTTCTCCACCGCTACCGACCTGGCGGACTACCTGGTCAAGAAAGGCGTGGCCTTCCGCGATGCTCACGAAATCGTCGGCAAATCGGTCGCCTTTGGGGTGGCCGAGGGCCGTGACCTGTCGGACATGACCCTGGACGAGCTCAAGAAGTTCTCGGACGTGATCGGTGAGGACGTATTCGACGTGCTGACCCTGGACGGCTCAGTTCAGGCCCGGGATCACCTGGGTGGCACCGCGCCGGATCAGGTGCGGGCCGCCGTTGGTCGGGCACGCAAGCTGCTGGGCTGAGTCCAGCGAATTGACCAGGGCGCGCGGTTAACCGCCGATGCGCCCGGTGGTCAGATCAACCGTGGCGGGCGTGAGGTCCGCCAGTGGTTGCGGCCGGGCTAATCGGAAGCCCTGGCCGTAATGAATCCCCAAGGTTCGTACCTTTCTGAGCGTGTCGTCGTTTTCGATAAACGTCGCCACGGTCTGTTTGCCCGCCACCTCGGCAATCCGGTGCAGGGCTTCTGCCATGACCTGCTGCACCGGATCCTCGTCCAGATTTTCCATGACCCGACGATCCAGTTTGATGATGTCGACCGGCAGGTTGGCCGCCAGGCTGTAGCTTTCCACCGATGCGCCGGCTCCGTCCAATGCCACGCGACAGCCGATCCGGTGTAGGGCGTCGCACAGTACGGCCACCTCTTCTGGGTATTGGGTGGCATGGGCTTCGCGGATTTCCAGGCAGAAACAGTGCGCCGGGAACTGTGATTGCCGTAGCTGTGTTTCCATGAAGTCGGCAAAGGTATCGTCCAGCACGTTAGCCAGTGACAGGTTGAAGCCACAGTATTTTATGCGTGGTTCCAGTAACGGCTGGCTGCCGAGCCAGGCCAGGGTTTCACTGATGACCCGGCGGTCCAGTCGTTTGGCCAGGTCGAAACGCTCGGCAATCGGCAGAAACTGGTTCGGCTGCAGTGGCTCTGCGTTGTCGCCATCGCCGGGTATCCGGCACAGAATCTCGATGTGATCGCCCCAGGTAACACTGGCCACAGGACGGAGCGCCTGGTAATCCAGGATCAGGGTGTTGTCCTCCAGCGCCTGACGGATCAACTGCAATTGCTGATTCGCGGTGCTGTCGTCGGCCTGGCAGGACAAAGCCCGGGCCGTGTGTACCCGGTTGCGTCCGGACGTTTTTGCGGTGTGGCACAGGTTGGCTGCCTGGTTCAGCAATTGCTCGGGATCGCTGGGAACGTCGGTTTCCAGCACCAGCAACCCGCCGGAGGCCGTGGTCTGCAGGGCCTGCCCCTGCCACTCGAAGACAAACTTACCAATCAACGTCAGGATGTCCTCGGCAATTTTCCGGGCCCGGGGTTCCGGGCAGTTCTCGATCAGAAGGGCGAAGGTGTCTCCAGACAGCCGGGCCAGGGCATCCCGTTGCCGCACCCGGATGCCGAGGGTGCCCGCCAGCTCTCGCAGGTAGCGGTCGCAGGTGCCACTGCCGGCTCGGTCATTGAAGTCTTCAAAGCCATCGAGGTCGAGATAGAGCAGGCTGTCGCAGGAGTCACGGTGGGTTTTCTGTTCCAGTGTGCGCAGCACGCGGGCAATGAAGGCACGCCGGTTCATCAGGCCGGTGACCGGGTCGTGGCGGATACGGTAGTCGCTGCTGGCGCTGTGCTGGATGCGCTGGCTGATGTCCTTGGCGACCTGAACGGCGCCGGTCACTTCGCCCTGGCTGTTGGTCAATCGTTGGTAGTGGAATTCGTAGATCGGCAGGTCCCTGTTTTGCTGGGCCAGGGGCATCTCCACGACAAAGCTGTCCCGGTCGAAGGCCCGCTGCCACAACCGTTCGATCAGCCGGCGTTCATTGGGGTGGTTGGCCAGCAGTTGCTTGAGGTTGTCGCCGGTGCCTGGGGTCACGCCAAAGGCGCTGGCAAATTGCTGTCGGAACGGGGCATTGCAATGCAGTAGGGTGAGCTCCCGGTCCACTGCCGCCACTAGGTCTGGAGTGGCCAGTGTGGTGGCCTCTAGGATCTGTTCGGCGTGCTGCCGGGCGTGGTTCTGGTGCATCACCGGGGTCAGATCCACTAGGCTGCCGCCCACCCGTTGGATCTGCTGGCCGTCTTTCAGGGCCCGGCCATACAGGCGCACACGGCGGGAGCGCTGGCGGGTGGTGAGCAGGGCCAGTTCCAGAGTGAACGGCTGGCCGGTCCGTAGGCAACGGCGAAACAGCGCCCGGATCCGGCTCTGACCAGCCTGGCAGTAAAACAATGCCTGCTCCGGGGTGATGTCCGAGTAGGGCCGAAGTTCCAGTAGCCGGAACACGCCCTCGGTCCAGGCCATTTCGTTAGTTCGGGCGTCCAGTTGCCAGAGTCCGAACGCGGCGCTGTCCTCGGCCTGCTTTAACAGGCGCGGATCCATGTTCAGGCTGTCCTGCTGGTTGATGCTGGCGTTTGCGGCGGTGTCGGAATCCCGCATGTCCAGGCGCAGGCTAAGGCAGGCGGTGTAGAAGAAGCCGTCCTTGTGCCGGCAGGTCACCATAACCGTTTGCCCCCGTTCGAGCTGGTCGCGGTTGGCGGGCGCGAAGGGGTCGTCCTGGCGTGAGGCCAACATCCGGTTTGCCGGGAAGCCTTCGAGTTCGTAGGCATTGTAGCCAAGGACGGATTCAGCGTGACGGTCGGCGAACAGGACCTTGCCCTCGTCATCGATGCGCATCAAGGTGCTGCGCTCGGAACCGCTGGGCTGATCGGAACGGTAGCGACGAATAACGAATTCTTTCACGACAGGTGAGCCTCGGTCTTCTTTTTCTTCGATTCAGCGCACGGTGCCCGCATCCTGCCGGCATCGCTTTAATTTTTTTGTCGGTTTTGCCACGATGCTCCATCATACTGATACTGACTTCGAAAAGAACCTCTCCCGGGAGCTACCTTGACCGCCCATGTTGCCCCGATCGCCCTGAATTTTGACGAGGGTATTGATCGCAAAATCCTGCGTCGTTTGCGAGATCGGTTTCTTGTGGTCAATCAGCAGCGCTGGCAACGGGCACATTCGGCGTTGACCTATCGCCAGCAGGTGGTGCTGGACATCCTGCCGTTGGTGTTTCATGCCAATCACCCGGCCTTGCCCGGCTATCAGGACGCCGATTGCCCTTACGGCCTGAGCCACTATCAACCTTCACCCGCAACACTGGGCGCCGCCCGTCGTCTGGCCCGTACTTTTAGCGTGCGCGACGAGGGCAAACGCAGAGCGGACCTGGATGCCCTGTTCCTGATGGGCAGTCCCGGTACCCTTGGCCATTCCGTAGCCAGCGACCTGGATCTGTGGTTGTGCCATCGCAGTGATCTGCCGGAGCGGGGGATCCGCTGTCTCGAGCGCAAGGCCGACCGGCTGTCCGACTGGGCCGCCTCGTTGGGGGTTGAGCTGCACGTGTTCGTATTCTGCGCCGACGATTGGCGGGCCGGGCGTCAACGGGCCGAGGTGACTGGCGAGAATTGCGGTAGCGCCCAGCATTATCTGCTGCTGGATGAGTTCTACCGCACCAGTATCCATCTGGGTGGTCGTTACCCGATGTGGTGGCTGGTGCCGGCCGATCAGGAAACCCGCTATGACGAGTGCATGCGCCAACTGGTGGATTGCCGGTTTATCCGGGGCGATGAGTTCATCGATTTTGGCCCGGTGTCGGCGATTCCCGAGGAGGAGTTTCTGGGGGCCGGGGTCTGGCAGCTGTACAAGGGCATTGATGCGCCCTGGAAATCGATTCTCAAGTTGTTGCTGATTGAATGCTATGCCCAGACCGCGGATCAGCCGCTGTTGTCCAGCGTGTTCAAGCGCGCGGTGTACCTGGGCAACACCGATGCCGATGGGCTGGATCCCTACGTCTTGCTGTACAACCGGCTGGAGGCCTGGCTGTCCGCGCCGGAGGCACGCGCCCGGCTTGATCTGGTGCGGCGGAGCCTGTACCTGAAGGCCGGGTTACCGCTGACCCGCGCTGACCAGGCACCGGGACAATGGCGGGCGCACCTGATGGCGCAAATGGTTGAACGCTGGCAATGGCCCGAGCCGGTGTTGACTGAGTTGGATAACCGCCAGCGCTGGCGGGCGGAAGACGTCACCCGGTTGCGCCGGGTGATTGTCGCCGAGCTCACTCACAGCTATCGACTGTTATCGAAAATGGCCCGGGACCACGGGACCCGCGCCGCCATTAGCGCCAACGACATCAATCTGCTGGGGCGTAAACTGTACGCGGCGTTCCAGCGCAAGGCGGGCAAGGTTGAGCAGATCAATCCGGGCCTGGCGCCGACACTGGTGGAGGAGAATCTGGCGTTTCATCACCAATCGGAACAGGGTGGTGATGGCAATGGCTGGCTCCTGTACCGGGATCTGGAAGACCCGTCAGATGCCTTCTGGCAGCCGGTTATTCGCCGGTCCGGCAATCTCACCGAGCTGATGCTGTGGTGTTACTGCAATGGACTGCTGTCCCGGGCGACTCGATTGAACGTGCGAGCCGGTCACAGTGTGGCGTCGGTCAGCGAACTTCGGGAAATGCTGGATGCCCTGGCCAGTTTTCTACCGTTTCCGATTGAACCGGCTGACCGGGACGCATTGTCCCGTAGGGTGCACCCGTTGCGACACCTGCTGCTGGTGAATGTCGCCGTTGACCCCCAGGCCCATCTGACCGAGAAAGGCCTGCACAAACTCAGTGCCCGGCATGACTCCCTGGGCTTCAGTGGGGGCCGGGAAAACCTGGTGGTGACCATCGACCAGACTACCTTCAATAGCTGGCATGAAGTGAGCCTGCAGCACTATGCGGCGGGCGACACCCTGATCCAGTGCCTGAAAAACGTGCTGGCGTCGGTGGCCGGAAATCCGGCCGAGCTGCCCGGTATTCAGGTTCACAGCCACAATCGCGGCCACGGTGCCGCTGTTGCCCGGCGGGTTCAGGAGCTGTTCGGCGATGTCTTGCGACAGTTCTTTGCCGGCGGTGTTGGGCCGCATCCGTTGCGCTACGTCATCGAGATGGACCGACGCTATTTTCTGCTCCAGTTCAGCGGCCAGGAACCGGGTTTTGTCGCCCTCGACAGTTTCGCCGGTCTGATGGCGCACCTGGCGTTGCCTCAGGAACAGTACTTGCCGGTGGTGTTTGATCGCTACGCGGCCATCGACGAACCCGCGCTCAGGGCGGTCTGCCAGGCCAGCGAGCCGGACAGCATTCAGGTGTTCTACCATTTGCGGGGCGATCAGGCGCGTCTGTGGGTGGTGGACGAGATGGGGTCAGTAACCAGCTGGGAACAGCCTGTCAGCAATCGTCGCTATCTGCTTACGCCATTGCTGCGTTTTCTGGAAAATCTGCTGGAGCGCAGGCTCCTGCGCCAAGGCGACATGCCCATGGCGGGTGCCGGTATCCAGTGTCTGGAAGTGGTGCAGTGGGCTGGGAAATGGCAGACCGAACTACGGCCGGAGCACGATGCAGCCTCGACCCTGCCGGGCCTGGAAGTCCAGGCGGTCGGGGTGCAGGAGGGTGGCAGTCGGGTTCGCTTTGATATGTTCTGTGGTGAGCATGAATTCACCGTGCAGGAGTACGGTGACCAGCTGATTCCGGCAGTGGCCCACTATATCCGGTCACTGCGCCAGAATCAGGACGGCTACCCGGTGTATCTGACCGACCTGCACCTGCCCAACGATCTCGATCCCCAGGTCTACCAACGGGATATACAGACCTGTCAGTACCTCTACTATCGCTTGATTCTGGAGCAATCCCTGAATCGGGTGCTGAGCAGCGGGCGTTAGTGTTCTCGCCGCGCGGGCCGGGTCTCAGGTATACTTGCGCCAATATAAACATAGGGGTAGCAAGCATGCGCGCGGTACACATTCTGGTCACCGGTCTGATTCTGCTGACGGCAATGGCCGGCTGCGGTCAGAAGGGCCCGCTTTACCGGGAGGCTCCGGGTGAGTCGACAGCGGAAGCGAGCGCGGCTCCTGCTGAAACCGGCAGCCGGGATGTCCGCGACGATGAGGATGTCGGCGACTAACCCACTGCTCGGGTGCCCCGTTTAACGAATCAGGACAATCATGGATCACTTCAATTACCGCAACGGCGAGCTTTTCGCCGAGGACGTGCCGGTCGCAACCATTGCCGAGCGCTTTGGAACCCCGGCCTACGTGTATTCCCGGGCGACCCTTGAACGCCATTACCGGGCCTATGACGATGCCCTCGAAGGCCGCCCGCATCTGGTGTGCTACGCGGTGAAAGCCAACAGCAACCTGGCGGTACTGAATGTGCTGGTGCGCCTGGGTGCGGGCTTCGACATTGTGTCTGCCGGTGAGCTGGAGCGGGTGCTGCGGGCCGGCGGTGATGCCAGTAAGGGGG
>Ga0207417_1000109_pt1 | contig 35894 bp, 32 predicted proteins | sample MalvirmetagMSP82_FD_184225 | JGI IMG/M metagenome (GOLD analysis project Ga0207417, IMG submission 184225) | Marine viral communities from the Deep Pacific Ocean - MSP-82 (SPAdes) | ecosystem: Environmental > Aquatic > Marine > Oceanic | place: Pacific Ocean | collected 2011-04-19
CCATCGGCCGCAAGCGCCGGCATGGGGCCGTTGGCTTCTGCGCCTTGCACGGGGGGGGCTGGTTCCTCGCAGTGGTCGGCGATCGCGCAAGGGAATGCCTCTGCCGCGCGGTGGACGCCCGTTTGTGTTCCTCCAGTAGCCCCGTAAGAAGTTCCTCACTCTTCCACTCAAAGCGCTAGTATCTCTCTACAAGCTGGAGGGCCGGTCATTTTTCCGTTCGTTTTGTTTTAGCACGTTGTAAATTGGTGGTGATGCAGAGGGTACTGTGGCAAGGGAAAGCACGTCCTTTTACTACCAAATGATATGGAAGGGCTGTGTGAAGGCTTACGGGGAAACGGAACCATGATAAGGTGGCGCACGAAACGTCAGTTCGGACCGCCTTATCTTTCTATAGCCCCGCATACCGTATTAGCTGAGTGGAGAGTAGAAGATGGGTGAAAAATTGAACGCCGGGGAGGAGGAAGACACTCTTCTTCTTGAAAAAAAGCGCGAAAAGCGCCGTCAAGCCGAGGCACGACGCCAAGCCTATCTCGACAGCAAGTTGAGTCCCGAAGAACTTCAGGCCAAAGAAGAGCGGCGTCGCATCTGGCGAGAGAATATGGAACGCAAACTGGAGGCCGACAGGAAGGCAGCCGAAGCAAAGGCGGCCCAGGAGGCAGCACGTGAGGCCGCGCTGGCTAGGGCCGCAGAGGCAGCCAATAGTCCGGAACCACAGGTTGGCCAGCCTGTTGAACAGGCTAGCATTCAGTTTCGGCATTGGGGCCTTGTTCTCACATTCTTGCTCATAACAGTTCTGCCAAGTGCTTTGACCTTTGGGTATCTGCACACCCGCGCCGCGGATCAATTTGCCTCAACTCTCGCCTTTACTGTTAGATCGGATGAAGCTACCAGCGCGACCGACCTACTCGGTGGCCTTGGCCAAACACTTAGTGGAGGTTCTACCGGACGCGACACGGATATCCTTTACGAGTTCATTCTTAGTCAAGAAATTGTCCGTCGGATCGACGAAGACCTTGATTTGGCCTCTATGTTTTCAGCTAAAAGCGAACAAGATCCCATTCTTGGATACAATGGAGGGACGATCGAAGATCTTACGGCTTATTGGAAACGTATGGTTCAAATTTCGTACGACGATTCCTCAGGTCTACTGGAGTTGCAGGTGCTAGCTTTCACTCCGGAAGACGCCACGCAGATCGCTAGAAAAATTTACGACGAAAGCACAGCTATGATTAACTTGCTGTCGCAGAGTGCGCGAGAGGACGCTACGCGGTACGCCGAAGAAGATCTCGATGTAGCAATAGAACGTTTGAAGCAGGCACGAGACGCTTTGACAACTTTCAGACTCAGGAACCGCATAGTCGACCCTAATGCCGATATTCAGGCACAAATGGGTCTTTTGACAACTTTGCAAACCCAGCTCGCTGAGGCGCTGATCGAATACGATCTAATCTCAAACAGCGCAAATCGTAGCGATCCTCGCGTGGAACAGGCTTCTCGCCGCATTGAGGTAATCGAAGCGCGTATTCAGGATGAGCGGCAAAAGTTCGGCGCAGGTGGCGGTTTTGATGGCGGAATTGAGTTTGCCTCAACGATTTCGGAGTTTGAGCGTTTGGCGGTTGATCGTGAGTATGCAGAAGCCGCCTATGCTTCGGCCCTGCGAGCTCTTGATGGGGCACGGGCAGATGCAAATCGCAAAAGCCGGTATCTTGCTGCCTATGTGCGGCCGACGAAAGCAGAGAAATCCGAATTTCCGAAACGCAATCTTATTTCCATCGTCGTAACGGTCTTTTCGTTCTTAATCTGGGCCATTCTTAGTCTTGTATACTACGCCCTCCGAGATCGCAGCTAACCGACATGGGTCTCCTATGATACAATTCGAGAATCTTACCAAACGCTTCCGCACGCCTGGCGGGTTTAAATACGTAGCCCGCAATATTAACTGCACCTTCCCCTCCAACGTTTCTGTTGGATTGTTGGGCCGCAACGGGGCAGGGAAATCCACGCTTATGCAGATGATTGGCGGGCGGATGCAGCCCACCAGCGGTCGGATTATCACAAAAGGTAGCGTATCATGGCCGGTAGGTTTTTCAGGTAGCTTCAGCCGCGACATGACGGGCGCTCAGAATACGCGCTTCATTGCCCGCGTATACGGAATCGATACCCAAAGTCTAATGGACTTCGTTGAAGAATTTGCAGAACTCGGCCATCATTTTCATGTGCCTTTCCGTACCTACTCATCAGGCATGAAATCACGATTGGCTTTTGGCGTCTCTATAGGAATTCCTTTCGATACCTATCTGGTAGACGAGGTTACATCGGTGGGAGACGCCAATTTTAAAAGCAAGAGCGCTCTATACTTTCGGGACCGACTTCGCAATGCGGGAGCTGTTGTAGTAACACATTCAATGGCGCAAATTCGCGCGCTTTGTGATGCAGGCGCGGTACTGGAAGATGGCAACTTGACCTATTACCCAAATGTGGAAGATGCCATCGCTCATCATGAGGTCAACTTAGGTGCGGTCACCGCCTAATAAGCGTGGCACAAATCAAATGTATCTGGCGCGAAGTCCTTCTGCCCGCAACTTGATTAAGTCATCTGTTACTAAATGCCTAACAGTCTTCTAGATTGACCAGCCATTGACATGTAATTTCATACTGCACGTAGTTCAATTAACGTGAGCGCTTGTAAAATGTTATGCTATGGAGCGGATTGAACGAAATCTCCTGGTCCAGAAGTTGCGACCGACAATTCGAACGATGCCGAGACTGGCTGCAGCGTGCCGCCCTTTGATTTAGCAGAACTTGTTGCGAGGGAAAAGCCGCAGATAGCTAAAGTTTTAGATATAGACACATTGAATCCAGATCAATTTAGCTTTCTTCTAACACACGTTGGTAGTTAGCCCGTAGAAACACCAGACCAAGCGCGATCAGAACTAAAATTACCATCCAGCAGAAGGAATAGTTAACGAACCGTGCGTCGTATTCGGAATAAAATCCTTTTCGCACAAGACCAGTCATATGTAAGAGAGGGTTCCACCAGAGAATATCTTGCGCCGATTTCGGCAAGTCTTCATACACATATAGAACCCCTGAAGCTAGGAAAAGCGGACGTGTTAGAATGCCCCAAATGTTCCGCCATACCGGGAACAGCCCATTGAGGGTGCAATTCATTAGCCCCACACCTAAGCCCAAGCAGGCGGTCATAAACATACCCAAAAAAATCGACGTTAGATCTAGATTTGTACGGACCTCTGTTAAGGCGAAAATTCCTGTAATGATAATACAGAACACTGTCGCCGAGGTCAGAAAGTTCAGTGTCCAACGAGCGATTATTGCATCTAGCCATGTTACTGCGGGATAGGCCAAAAGCGGTTTCGAATATCTCATCGCGGAGCTCGTATTTTCACTGGAAGAACCGTAAAACCCGTAAGGCAAGTACCCTGTTGCAAAGAACAGCAAAAAACTGCTTCCGAGAGGGGGACTTCGGACAATAATTGAAAAGCCTATCGACAATAGTACAATCATGCCTACTGGTTCGAGGATCGCCCAGGCATAGCCGCCAGGCGTTCGCCCATACTTCGATCCCATCTCACGCAGAACTAGGGCCGTGATAGTGCGGACCGTCCGAACGGCATAAGAGGCTTTAGGTAGCTTTGCTTGGCTAGAAATTAGCTCTGCGTCCATTATCCGGTCTTCTCGATTGGGTTCATTGGCCATGCTACGAATTTCGAAAAGAAGGGGTGGGGCGCAAACCGGTCTGGCAAGTTTTTACCTTCAAAGCGCAGTCGTACCGGCTCACCATTTCGTTGAACAACGAGCGTATTATCCGGCCAGAAGGTCAGCCAGCACTCTTGCAAGCCGCGAATGCTCGCGAAGGAGGTGTTCGGCTTCAGCACTGAAGCTATGGGGAATTTGTCATCGGACCGACCTATGTACGCCAAAGGCGCAATATCCTCACTTCCGGTAAACCATTGAAGGCATATTGATATACTGCCGTTCTCTGCAGCCCTCCAAGCGACAACATCTATCCATGGTACATGGGCGCACAGTCCCTTATACCACAAGAGAACTATTCTTTCATCTGACTGTAAGCTTGGGACCTTCGCCGTTTTGAGCGTATCAGCATCAAGAAATCCCGCCAACTCGGTTAGCGCGCTGTGGAAGTGTACTGCGACATCTGGACTAGGCAGGGTTAAAATTGCTCGCGTCGATGTTAAGTGCCGCAACTTCCCGATCAGGCTGAGGATGATCGCTTCTTGTATAAAGATTGGCACGTGGCCCCGCAAGCGTACTGAATCTTTGACTAAGGCCAAATAGGCATTTTTAATATGGTAACCATACCAGTCTTTATTCGTTGAAACTAGGTCTACCTTGGAATCCCTTGTCGCGCGCTTTCGGTAGAAATAGACGGGTCCGGGCAAGAAGGTAATGGTGCGTTCTGGCGAAGCCAGCATTAAGCGCAGGATGAAGTCTGCATCTTCAAAGCTGGGGCGGACTGTATCTTTGAAACGGATGTTATGCTTCATGATATCCGCTCGTCTCATCAATGTATTGCTCGTATGAGCTAGGTACATTGAACCTGGGTCGGTACTGTTAATGCGCCTAATTCCTCGCGCAAAGCGATAGCGGAGTATATGGTTTCCATACTCGCCGCTATCTTCGAAATACAAAACTATGTGTGCTGCAACAGCCAGCAACGGGGTATCATGAGGCCGCACAATTTCAGTACGCATTCGCTGCAAGTAGTCTTGTGACAGTATGTCATCGGGGTCGGGGAAAGCGATCCAATCACCTTTAGCTTGCAGAAGGCCTGCGTTTCGAGCAGCGCAGACCCCGGCGTTGGCCTGATGGATGACTCGGATTGTATCAGGGTATCGTCGGGCCCATTGGTCCGCAATCATCCCCGACCCGTCCGTGGCTCCATCGTCAACTACTATTACCTCTAACCCGGCCAAACCACCTCGTTGAAAAATCACGCTTTCGAAGAATGCGTCTATATACGGCGCAACATTATAGGTCGCTACTACGAGGGTAATCCGCGGGGAAGAGTGTGCATACCTCGCGACAGATGGGTTGCGTAAAGCAAACCATGCTGGTCGCAAGATATGATACCACCGCCTCCCAAAAAATTTGCGCGATACCCTTGATAAGAACGGACGTGCCTTACTAAGCGCTACAGTTAGCTGTCTTCTAAACATGTAGGGCCACTCACGGTCATATTAGAGCGCGATAAGAAGCGATCGCCATCTCCATTGCTTCGACCACCTCGTTCTTCTTGGTTTCGCTTACTTTGTAGTCGTACGTTAGGTTGTCGAAATCGCGGTCTGTAAGGTCGAAACCAATCGGCACCGGCGCTAGCTCGGGAACCCCCGCACCTCTGGCATAGTCAATGTACTTTGTACCATCGCCATGTACCTTATGCTCAACACCTTCAAAGGTCACCAGTGCGCAAGGGATACCATAGCTGTGACACGTGATGTAGATGTGCATAGCGCTTGTTATCACGCTATCATACGTATTGAGCTTTTTGATAAAATCCGCAATGGCCGTCGGGTCAGACATGGTTATATCTAGATCATCGATACCTTCTGGCACACGCAAGTACTTTTTACGATGCGCATAGTGACGAACTAGGGCGCGGCGCCCATTGGTAGGACCCCGAGAGTGCGGGAAAATCCGAGACATCAGCACTCCGGGGTCGCCGAACTGCCCGCTGGGCTCACCGCCGGCATTTTTTACGACGTCAGCGCTTATAGGGCCCCGCAAGCTGATATACTTGGCCTTGGGGTGAACATCCGCGTCAAGTGCACTAACCCCAGCCCCTGCTACAATAGAACTAGCATTGGTAAAGCGCGCGATTGAACCCAAGCCGACGATATGGGGCTCTTTATCCTTACCATCAGGGCTAACATGGAGCACGCGAGCACCGCCCGCTAAGGAACGGAAAATTAGTGGTGAGAGCCAATCCCCGTAGTTCCCCGGATAGGGGCGCTCCCACCATGCTAGCCGCAGATCGGAGCCTGCGCCAGCCGTCGGAGTGGTGTAGTGGAGGAAGCTCCGCATCGCCGTAACCGCATTCTGTTGTCCCGGTGAAAGCAATTTTCGTTTCTTTAACCGGCTTAAAGCTGCCTCTGCTTCCGTCTGGTCGCCCTTTTTCCCGGCGTCGACCATCGTTTTGAGCTCTTCCCATACGGGAGGTAACTTAACTGTAGCGGGCTTGGTATGCCCCCCCAACCCATGAAACGGAAACTGGGGCAGCACATCGCGGCCGAAATATTTTCTAGACTCACGCCGCAATCGGCGGTTTACCCGTGCCCAAAAAGCCATGTTAGGCGTGTCATCGTTGACGCCGTGTTGGGACGCTTGGCCTTTGAATTCTGCGACGTTCCCGCTACTGCCGAACAAAAAGAAAGGAGCTACTGTCTCGCTGAAATTGGCGACGTAGACAGAGGGAATAACTTGGAAAGAAAGTTTCGGCGCATGAAGGCGCCAAGCCTCCTCAAAAAAGTAGTCATCCGTTGCACGCAGTGTAATCTGCTTTTCGGCCTCGTAAGCACTTTCAATATATGCACGCGCCAGCGGCGTAGTATTGATACCCCAGAAGCATGGCTCCCAAAAGCGGGAACGCTTATGGTAGCCGATGGTCATCGGGTTAGAGAAGCCGCGCTGGAAGCCAACGATGTCTGCCGTGAAGTTCCGAACGAAATCGGGCAGATACTCAAGCGCGCAGTCGCCATCAATCCAGAAAACCTTTCTGTCGGGGTACTTTTGGCACATCTCGTATAAAAACGGGATTTTTTGCCGGCAAACGTCGATCCAGTCGGCTCCTTCCGGTTTCCTTATACAGCGTATCTCATGGGGCACGCCCACTCGATCAAGGCTTGCCCGCAGGCGGTCCCCAGCCGCGGTGTAATAATCGTCGTCCGTATGGAAGGAGCAAACGATTATATCGTCACGATAAAATGTTGTAGTCATAGTCTCTCACAAAGCCGCTTACACGCCAGCTGGCGTTATTCTTATATCTTTGGGAGGGGATAACCGTCCCGAGCACCATTGGCTAGCCCCGTATACTATGCGGCAGAGAGTATCAGCCCTTGAACAGGGCTGCGGCCAGCCGGTTACCTCTAGAGACGATCAGGACTAGGAGGGCTGTCATTTCATTTCCCGCGACTTGGTAACCGCGAGCCTATTTCAATGACGTTACACTGGACTTTTACGGCTAAGAAAACTCGCAGATGAGGGGCTCGACGAGGTGATCCCGAGCAGGCCGTGAGCAGAGTGCTTGAACCTACATCGGTTCATCAGTCTGGCGGTTGCTCGCGCAAAAAGCAGCGATAATTCAGCGACTGGCAACCCTAAGTTAGAGAGAAAAATACCACTCTCCTGAATCTAGGTATGAGTTATGGGGCGCCAGCGCTGAGGTCAAAGAGGGAGATATAATGCCAGCGAGAACATTGGAGGACCTTCTTGGCGAAAAGTGAGGCAAGAATTTTTAACGACCATTCTTAAATCAGTTTGACTACTAAGCCAAATTAAGAGCACGTCTTAATTCTATAATTCGGCATAGCTTATTACTATTGGATTCGTTCTTGATATTATATTTCTAGATCATTTAGAACTGAACGCTAAATCCGAACACCCCTCCAGTATCACTATCCCCCCTTATGTGATCTCGATTGATCGAATGTACTGCCTCTGCCATGACTTCCCAACTGTCTCCCAAGGGGGCCTGGTAACGTAGCGCGAGATTTATCTCACGGCTCGTTGGTGAAAGCTCTACCTCAAAGTCTTGATACATCAGTTCGCCACTGCCGGCGCGCGCAATGGGTAATGCCACATGAGCGCTACCCGAAGTAATAGCGACTGGCATTTCCACGCCTAGCGTCAGGCGATCACCTCCCGTGAATGCGTTCCGCTGCCCCACTTCTAAAGCGTAGCTGTTGAAGCTGGCCGAGGTGGTATCAGCATATGCGCTTTTGTTACCGTCAGTGAGGCCAAACTGCCCACGCACGGACAGAAAGCCCTCTCCGGCTAGATTGATAGCAGTACCAATATCCACGGCACCCGCCAGAGTACCGCCTGAGCTAGCATCCGTGGCCCCCAGAAGGCCGGCATCGTCCTGCAACACGCTGAGACCAAGGGAAGTATCCCCCCAAGGCGTGTCCCAGTTCTTTGTCATAGCGATACCGACGTTCGCCTGGGGCGAGCTTGGGTCAGGAAACATGAACTCAAGTTCGACATCGTCTTCCGAGATGTGGTGTTCAAAGCTAATGGAAGGAAACATCTCGAACAGATCTTGGGATAATTTGGCCTCTTCAAGACGGGCGGTTGTTAGGGATCCGCTTGTTGCGAATGTAAGCCGCTGTTCCATGAGAGGTGCTGGCGCCAAACCTCCTACGAGAGTTTCGCCACCCACGAGGAAGTCCCCAGCTAGGCTATCGGTAACCAAAACTTCATGCTGCGCCATCGACGCAGCAACCGCGTCACCCGACGCTCCAGCTGAAATGAGAGGGGGAGTGGCTACCGATACGGTGTCTCCATCCTCCATACGAACGGTGGGTGTGCCGATTGGCAGGAGCGCCGCACGAACGTCCAGAAAACCGTGGCCGAACTCCTCATTGTATCCGTGGAAAAAGCCAGGCACCAATTCTTGCTGCGCGTCATGTTGATAGAACGAGTTGTCAGCTGAGGCCAGAAGCCGAATGCGCAAATCATGGGGGGTCAAGTTGGGAAAGGCTTCTCCCAGCAAAGCCAGTGCACCAGAAACCTGTGGCGCGGCAAACGAACTCCCAGTGACAAACTTGTAACTGGTGGGTGAATCGCCAGAGGCAGCAGTCCAACTCCCGTCAGCAGTGAGGCACCACCTAGCTGCCTCGAGGCAGGCGGAGGATATCCGTTCTGCAGACAGGATGCGATCATTGTTGAAATCCGGCACTGCGTTCACCACTGCCAGCCAACCCGCCTCTAAGCTTGAGCGGAACGCAGGCAGAGCCTCCATAAGTGAAGCATTGGTGCGCTCATGCTCATTGGTGACAGCAAAGACGACAACGCCATCGCGGGTATAAGCCTCAAGCGCCGTGAGATATTCGCCGCCTGTTGTTGACCCAAATACCTGGTTGAAACCCTCTTGGCTGGCCGAGACGGTGGGGTACCCCCAGGAGTTATTCTGTGCCACCGCTTTAAGACGTGTGGCCTCTTGCGTTGCTGCGGTGAGCTTTTTCATGGAAGTAAACTCACCAAAGGAAAGTGCCGCACCGGGTGCCACCCCAATCATCTTTGATGAAAGGCCTGCGAGCACCGAAGCGACAGCTGTACCGTGATCCCCAGGTTCCAGTGTGTAGTCAGGGTAATAAAGCGCCTTCCCATCCAGAGTTTCATGGGTAGGAAGAAAGCCTGAGTCCACGATTGAAACGGTCTGACCGCTGCCCGTCAGACCGGCTGCGTGCGCATATTCTATACGGGCAGAAGCGAGGGGGTAGCTCTGATGGTAGGGGGCATCGGCACCTTTGAAACGCCATGACGACCTTTGAACCGTATAGCGCGCCGTGTTTTCCCTCAGGCGAGTGGCGGCGTCCTCAAAGGCAGCAAAGCTCTTAACAAAATAGGATGTAAGAGCATCACCGGAAAAACCTAGGATTGAGGGTTCATCTACGGTCTCGCCGCCCCCTCCCCCTTTACATGCGGATAGGGATGCCACCAAAGCGACCGAAAGAAGCGCTTTGGATAGCCCAGTCCGTTTGAACCAGAGCGAGTCATGAAGAACAGAAAGGCTTGAGTTCATAATTTTTGTAGTCCGCTAGCTTAAGCACAGGTCAGGGAGGGGGAGCATAGGCGCGACCTGGGGCAACTTGGTTAAGAGCCCACCTGCTAGCCAGCTACTCAGTTTGATACGAACCACTCGCTCCAAGGGCCACGTTAAATTTGATACTGCGAGCAAATGAGCGGAAATCTTCCGCTGCGCGGGAAGCTCTGGGGTTCAGCTTACCTGAAGCTATGTTCGCTACGCTTTGTAGCACCCAGCTTTTAGGGTGTTTTTAGGTGTCCTAAGGTGTCCTCACAGCATCAGATTGCCGTTTGATGCTGCTATCTACTCTTCCAACTGTGTTCTAATAGCTAAAAGCTAAGTGCCTTCTCACAACGGTTTTCGGCTATAGATGGCCTAAACCCCGCCTGGAAGACTTCCAACGCTTTGACCGCAGCTTCTGAAGCTCAAGGCCACGGGTCGTGAACTGGTAGCCCACGAGGTACTGCATGCCCTCGGCTTCCTCGGTCACCAGATCCTTCATGCGGTCTTTCACTGGGTCACCCAGCTTGTTGTAGGCATAGAGCGAGGTCAGTCGATCGATCGCATCCACCAGTGCAGCATCCGGCTCATCCACCAGACGCTCCTTCTCCCCAGCCCGCTTGGCAATCGCATAGGCGTTGCGCTGCAGGACAGTCGAAGTCTGCTTGCGGTTGGTCATCCACTCGGCGAGGACATCGGCACGCTCGATGTAGCCTTTGCCGCGCTTGCCACCCAGCTGACGGACCTCAGCTTCGGCAGCCTTGATCTGTTGGTTCAGGACTTTCTCGTCTGCCATCACGGCCAGAGCATCCTGCCGGCCGATTGCAGTCAGGTCGGTGTAGGCCACAGCCTTCTGCAGCTCCACCCACTCATCACGCTTGAGCTTGCGGTTGAACTTCGATGCCAGGATGTCGGGGATGTTCTCCCGGTATTCCTGACGCATCGCATCGATCTCGGCACGGACCCGGTTCATCAGCTTGAGCAGCCCGTTGTTGTCGTCGGTCACGCCAACCAGATCATTCATCAGCGCACGGATCTCGTTGAACCGCGGCGTCCGGTTGGCCTAAAACCAACCATTCTCTAGAGACGATCTAAAGGGACCCTAAATACGACCCCCGCAAAACGGCGCTTTGGGGACTGATGCTTCCCGCTTTACTCAGTTCACCTCTTTGGTTTTTAGGTTCCAACTACGCTTGTTCATTCAAACTGAGGAGGGGGGAATAACCTGCCATGCAATTTTTTAAAACTCCGTTGGCAAGGTGGTAGCCCCAAGAGGGGAAACGCAATACCTTGAGCATTCTAAGAATGCTCACGCTCAGCGCTTCGGCTCCAGTACCTCAGCTTCCTAAGAGGGCTTGGAAAAATTAACCTATAATCAATGTTATGGTAAATTAATTTGATTTTTTTCACTGTTAGGCTGCGCGCTGACCCCGATGAGCAAACCATACGCCTACCGTCAAGGCAGCGCTAAGAGAGCCTCTTATCTGTACATCCCAACTTGATGTAATAGTGGCGCGACTCGTCAATGAAACCATAAAGCTCCACGTATTTTATCAGTGCAGCCTCAAGCAATCTGATGCGCTCGGAATCTGTCATCTCTACCTCCCTGCTGTAGCCACTCTTTTACTATCTCGTTAACAGACCGTTAACGATGCGGACTGTATTGCTAGCGGGCTATCATCCATGCAGTCATTAATGACCTAGGTATTTGGCATCTCCATTGAAGAGCCAAACATACCACCACTCCTAGCCAAGACCGGTGCTATCGGCGTCAACCTCGCCAACGTTGGCAATAGCCCCCCGCAATCAGTGTTTCCCCAACGTCGCGCTCGTCGGGTAAGCTGCAGACCCCTACTTCACGGTCATAACTGCGCCGCCCTTCCAAAGTGCATCGAAGCTGAATGCCTTTAACTATCTTTGTGATCTGGCGCGTAGCGCGATCACCGGCTTCGCTCCCGCTTTCAGCACAGTCGAGATTTGCAATCCTGATTGGGATGAGGCCAACGACGATCGTATCACCATCTCGAATGTGGGTAACGGTGTCGACAAGCTGGGCTCCGCGTGATGCAGCTGTAGATCTTGGTGCTAGCGAATTACCCTTTCGTGCGTTACCGCCTTTCCAGGCATCACCCCCATTCAATATACGCGGTGCATTAGTAACTTGCTCACTGGTAAACCGGTTCTTAGGTTCCAGCGTTGTTGCAAATACCAAAACTGCGCAGCCGACCAACAGCAAGGGCAGTAGAGCCCCTCCTCCACGGCGCCGAGATTTTCCACCTTTCATGCAGCCCAAGTTGCCTGAGGAATCCGGCAGAAATCTGACCAAGCCTCCCCCCCCCGAGCGCATGACATTCCAGCCACTCGTTCTAGGTAGGAAGGATCTAAGGAGGAGTACCAAAGATGGCTGAGGATCTAAAAAAATCTGGAACCAATGAAGATAAGAAAGCCGGAGGAAGCCGCTCCACTCTTGTCGCTCTGGCCGTGGTAGCGGTCCTTGGTTGGGGATGGGGGATCTACCAAGCTACCGAGCATTCCGCCCTCGAAGAAGAGATGAACACCCGGATCCAAGCTGCGACACTCGAACGCGATGAAGTGGCAGCCTCCCTTGCTGCTCTTGAGACAGCCTCAGGTGAGTTGGCAGTCATCCAGTCACGTATCGATACATCCAGTGAAGATCTGGCCGGCCTAGATGAACGGCGCCAAGCGGCAACAGCTGAGTTCGACGCAGAGTTGGCCAAGCTCGCAGAGCGCCGTGCTGATGCTGAGACACAGCTGGCGTCAGAGCTATCGAAGATGACCTCAGAGATAGAAGCAGCTCGCCAGAACTTCGAGGCCGAACTGGGCACTCTAACCGAACGGCGCGATGCCGCCTTGAAGAAGACCGAAGCTGCAGAGGCCTCCTTTGGTGAAATCAGCGGCCAACTCGAGCAAGCGAACGCTCAGTTGGAGAGCCATCGCTCTGAACTAGGAGAGATCCAGAAGGAGATCACACAGCGTCAGAAGAACCAGGAAGAAGCACAGAGCGCACTTACCAACACTACGAAAGAGCTTGAGACTGTCGGGGCGCGGCTCGAAGAAGCGCGTGAGCAAGAGAGCCAGTTGCGGGATACCTTGAGCACCCTCCAAGAAGAAGCTGCTCAACTGAGCAAAGAGCTTGCTGATGCCGAGACCCGGATCCAAGAAGCTCGGACAGCTGAGGCCAAACTGCAAGAGACGTCGAGCCAAACCTCTAAGAAGGTCGCCGCTTTAGAAGAACAGCAGAAGCAGCTTCAATCGAGTGTTTCCGAGCTTGAGAAACGCCGATCTGCCCTCGAGGAGGATGTCTCTACGGCAGAGGAACAGCGCACGAAGGTGCAAACCGAGCTTAACGATGTCACGGAGCTCCTGAAGTCGCGTTCTGATGAACTGCTCAAAGTAGAGCGCCGCATCTCGGAACAGCAGAGCAATGGAGATGGAGAGGCTGGCAAAACTGAGCCAAACAAGGATGGAAGCGGCACATCCCAGGAACCAAAGGCTAAGTCGGAGAACAGCACGTCACAGGATGAAGAAGCGAGCTCCGATCAAGGTAGCATCCAACCTGGAAGCTACCGCTCAGGGGATCTTGAAGCCCAGTTTGACGCAGAGGGTACCTTCCGGATGCGCAATGAAGAGAAGGGGGCAGAAGCCTCCGGTCAGTATTCGGTCAAGGAAGGCATCGTGACACTGTCGAACCCTGAAGGCGATGTGCGGAAGGGGGTAAGTTTCCCGCTGCGGTGCACCGTTACATCTCAAGGCGGGGCCTTCGTTCTTGAAGAGGCCGATGATGGGGGAGCTTCATGTGGTCCCTTAGATGGCGTTACCTTCGAAGGGGTGCAGTAAGAAGAGCTAGCTGGCATCTCCATCACAGCATTAAGCGGATTGGCCTAGGAGGTAGCCCTCCCCCTTTGCCATAGTACATTGGGCCGTTTGCTTGCCCGATGGAAAACTGCAGCATAGGTCTGGATCGGAGCCAGTTGGTTGGTTCCTAGGTTTATGCCCGACCTTTGCCTGTTCTGGGATCATGAAGAGAGCCAGAGATAAAGAGGTCCAGCCACGGTCTTCGCTGCCTTACCGGCCTCCAAAAGGTAGCTATTCGCCGGGGACATCACCCGACCCGCTCTCATTCCGGCTCCGTCTAGGGGAGAGCAGAAGCGCGACAACGAAACCCACCGGCCGTACTCAGGTATTACATATCTGTTTCTGACCGGGGACTTTGCTTTCCTTGCTCCCGCCGGCTCTGCCTGGCGGCCGCCGACGGGAGCAAGGGGCAGATACCGACTCTGCGGGGAAGCGGCTGGCCTCCGATATCAGGCATCGCGTGGATACGGCGTATTACTGACGGGCCTTCTCCATACTTGCTTTCATGCGGGGGGAAGGAGCGGGTGCGGTAGTGCGCCTAGAGATGTGCTTCCTGAACGATAGCCGCCAATCGTATGAGCTTTATGAGGTATTCTCCCCATCAGGGCCCCCGGCGCGAATGATCAGATCACCCTTGTCGCTGCCATCGTATGTATGCTCAGAATTTATATAACTAACCGTTGGGTGCCCGGCGATCAGTGTACCCACGTCTGGTGCCTCCAAGCTCGGCGACAAAGTTAAAGCGCCCCCGCATTGAGCATGCGGGGGCGCGCGGGTTCAGCAGCCAGAGTGGCGATGCTTTAGTTGGTGGTGGTGGTGGTGGAAGACGAGGACGAACCGGCTGCGATCGCGATCAGCACGATGGCAGCACCGGCTGCCGCAGCGCCAGTACCGAGGCCAGCACCGGCTTCGAAGAGCCCTGCTCCGTCAGCACGCACGCAAACACGAGCAACATTTCCCTCAACCGTTACCGGGTCGGGTTTGCAGTTGTAAACCACGCCATTGGCGCCTTGGACCTGCAGGGCATAAACCGCGTCATCCGAAGCGCCGAGAACTCCAGCCTGCGTGGTGGTCTGGGCAAAAGCGCCCCCCGAGAGAGCAATTGCTGCTGCTGTTGCTGTGATAAACCGTTTCATAGTGATATGATCTCCTGAACTATTTCTAACCTCATTCCACATCTTTTGGTAGAATTCCATCCCTTTATAGAGGGTTGAAGCCCACCCTCAGTTGCTTAGCGTGTCTTGTTGCTTTGGCGCACTATACCCGTCTGGTCGAGGCGTTCACTCTGCGGCACTCTCGTAAGAGAGAGCCGTGTAAAGCCGTTGACTTGTCAGGGGTAGACCGATGACTGGAAGCCACGGTAAGCACGGTCCACTTGGTTCTTCCGCACGGTGATCGGTAGATGAATCTATAAGGGGAGTGTCATCCATGAAAAAAGCGCTGATCACCGGCGTGACCGGTCAGGATGGATCCTATCTAGCAGAGTTCCTGTTGGAAAAGGGCTACGAGGTGCATGGGATCAAGCGACGGGCTTCCTCGTTTAATACCCAGCGGGTCGACCACATCTACGAGGATCCGCATACGGGCCATGCCCGGTTTAAGCTTCATTACGGTGACCTGACCGATACCTCCAACCTGACACGCATCCTCAGCGAAGTGCGGCCTGACGAGGTCTATAACCTCGGCGCACAGTCTCATGTCGCGGTCAGCTTCGAGGCACCGGAATACACCGCGGACGTCGATGCCATCGGCACTCTCCGCTTGCTCGAGGCGATCCGGTTTCTCGGGATGGAAGAAACCACGCGGTTCTACCAGGCCTCGACCTCAGAGCTCTACGGCCTCGTGCAAGAGACACCCCAGACCGAGACCACACCGTTCCACCCACGCTCACCCTATGCGGTGGCCAAGATGTATGCCTATTGGATCGCAGTGAACTACCGCGAGGCCTACGGCATGTATGCCTGCAACGGCATCCTGTTCAATCACGAGTCCCCACGCCGCGGGGAGACCTTCGTGACCCGCAAGATCACCCGCGGTCTGGCCAATATCGCGCAAGGTCTAGAGCCCTGCCTTTACATGGGAAATATCGACAGCTTGCGCGATTGGGGCCATGCCAAGGACTATGTGCGGATGCAGTGGATGATGCTGCAACAGGAGAAGCCGGAAGACTTCGTGATTGCCACCGGGGTGCAATACTCCGTGCGCGAATTCATCACCTGGACTGCTCAAGAACTGGGGCTCACGTTGGAGTTCAGCGGCGAAGGCGTTGATGAAATCGCCACCGTGGTCGCAATCGAAGGTGCCAAGGCGCCGGGAGTGAAAGAAGGTGACGTCGTGATGCGCATCGACCGGCGCTATTTCCGCCCGGCCGAGGTCGAGACCCTGCTCGGCGACCCGGCCAAGGCCAAGAGGGTGCTGGGCTGGGAGCCGGAGATCACCGCGCAGGAAATGTGTGCCGAGATGGTCGAGGCCGACCTGCGTACCGCGCGCCGCCACGCCCTATTGCGCGACCACGGCTATGAACTGCCGATCAGCATTGAACAGGCCTAATATGAAAAAGATCTACATCGCAGGCCATCGCGGCATGGTTGGCGGCGCCATTCTGCGCCGGCTCGAAGCGCGCCGGACAGCAGGCGAGGCGCTTGACCTGATCACCCGCACCCATGCCGAACTGGACCTGACCAATCAGGCCGCGGTGCGCGATTTCATGGAGGCCGAGCGCCCCGATGTGGTGGTTCTTGCCGCCGCACGGGTGGGCGGCATTCATGCCAACAACAGCTACCCGGCGGATTTCATCTACGACAACCTGATGATCGAATGTAACGTTATCCATCAGGCTTTTGCCGCTGGCGTTACCAGGCTGCTGCAACTGGGATCGAGCTGCATTTACCCACGCGCGGTGGCGCAGCCGATGCATGAGAACGCGCTGCTCACGGGGGTGCTGGAGCCCACCAACGAACCCTATGCCGTGGCCAAGATCGCCGGCATCAAACTTTGCGAAAGCTACAACCGCCAATATGGCACCGACTATCGCTCTGTGATGCCCACCAATCTTTACGGGCCCGGCGACAACTTTCACCCTGAGAATTCCCACGTGCTGCCAGCGCTGATCCGACGTTTTCACGAAGCCTCGCAGAATGGTGACGCCGAGGTGCAGATTTGGGGTTCTGGTAAGCCGCGGCGCGAGTTCCTTCATGTCGACGACATGGCCGAGGCCAGCCTCTTTGTGCTCGACCTCGACCGGGAGACCTATGCCGCAAATACCCAGCCTATGCTAAGCCATATCAACGTCGGCACTGGCACTGACGTCTCGATTATGGAGCTCGCGCAAATGGTCGCGAAGGTTACCAGGTTCGAGGGCCACATTAGCAATGACCCGAGTAAACCCGATGGTACTCCGCGCAAGCTGATGGATGTGGGTCGGCTTACCAACATGGGATGGTGCGCTTCTATTGACCTTAAAGATGGCCTGCGGGAAACCTATAGCTGGTTCCTCGCCAACCAAGAAAATATACGTGGCTAAGCGCGGCGGAAGATAAGCTAATTAGCCCTTCTAGAGACCTGCCAGGATGCGCTTTTCCCGACAGTTCCCCAATCCTCCCCCATGTAAATGTACTTTGAAGCCCACCCCAAAGAGCTATGACTTCTCGCTTCGTGCTTTCACAAAACCCAGAAACGCTGCGTCCGCGCTGCGCAGACGTTGTTTGCCTTTACGCTGCCAATAGCTCTGCCACTCGGCCACCAGCGCATAGACGTCCATGCCTGGAAGCAAGGCACGGGCCGCGTCTAAGGCTTCGGGCGACGGGTTAGGTAGCCCTACCGGTTCCAGTACCTCCCGCGCGGTGACGCGGATGATATCGCCCGGCTCTTCCACCAGTTGGTAATCCGGCAAATGGTCCGCCGCGATGATGTCGCGGATCATCTTGCGAAACACCCGGCGCGGCGAATTGGACCCCGATTTCTTGAGCAGTGTCTCCACCGAGACCTGCCAACTACGCTGGCGACCGCAATGTTTACGCGCCAGCTCATAGAGCCGTCGCTCCAGCGGTTTGCGCAGACTGAAATACTCGCGGCTTAGGGTTAGAACCGATTTGGACAGCACCGCCCGGTAGAGCCAATCCGACAACGTCACTGCCACCGAAACCATCCGCCCGCCGCGGGTCTTGCGGACGATTTCCCAGCTTTCGATCAAGCCGAAGCCGGTCGTGACCTCGATCGGGTCCTCCTTGGGGCCGGTGGCAATATTGGTGGTGATCCTCGTACCGGCGAGCCGCTCGAAGGCATCCTTGAGCCGACGATAGGCATCGCCGCTGGTCTCACGGTTGGTCGCGACCATCAGGTCATGCGCTTTGAGAACCAAGCGGCGTGACGTGGCCTTGCCGGCGTTCACCGCCGCCATCAGCTGCGAGATACAGAAAATCAGGATGTCCTTGTCGTGGATCGTCGCCAGCCCGCGCACCGAGGGGGTCACGGTGATCTCCACGTCATTGTGCGTATAAGTCAGGATGCGCCGGTCCGGCCGGGTCGCCAGTGAGAACAGCGGATGCTCCATGCTGGCCAGATCGCTCTTGGGCACGGCATCGAAAAAGTCACAAAGAAAGAAATCCCCCTTGGGGTAATGGTGGGGCGCCATCGCCCCCTGCCCGCTTGCCATGCTGCCCTCGTTATTCCTGAACCGCTCTGGCGGCGGCATTTGAGAATCGTGGTTTTAGTTACGCCCAAAGTGGACTTATCCCCAGGGTGCTGTCCAGTACCGCCTGTCGGATCATCGGGGGTTCAGAGTCATTCCGACGTGGTTTCAGAATCGCTTCATCGGGGGTTCAGAGTCACTTTGATCGTCAGAACTGACCTTTTTTGGTTTGAGAACAATGCTCTCTGGCTTCGGGAAAAAGCCCTTAACTATAAATAACAGATATTAACACCAAGATTTTTCGGATCATTTCCGGTGTTTCCTCAGAAAACAGGGGCCAGGAGAGGAAAAAAGTTCCATGTGCGCTCTTTTGTGGTATGCAGTCGAAAAGGAAGCACTTTGGACAATTTCATGCAGCATCCCCCCTATTTTTCAATCGCTCCCGATAGAGCGCGCGCAGAGCTCGAAGCCCCCGTGGGCACGCAGACCTTCCTAAACATTTCCGAGGCCTGCACCCGAGGGATGCGCGATCTTGCCACACGGGGGATGGGCGAGGAAGGACAGAAATCCCTGCGCCTGTTCTCGACCTGGGAAATCACCAAGTACCTCATTCCGGTAGCTCAGGCGCACTTCCGCCGGGTCCTCAAGGCTAACCCCGAATTGCCCCAAGGCCGGTCCGAAACCGAGGGCGGGGCCAAGTGGTTCACCCTCGACGAGGTCCTGCGCCTGCGTGCTTTCTTTGCTGCAGAAGGGTCGAAGTCTAAAGAATATCTACCTTACCGCCCGAAGGGCCAGCCAGCCAAGATGGTGGCGGTGGCTAACTTCAAAGGTGGCGTCGGCAAAACCTCCACAGCCGCCCATCTCGCCATGTCGGCGGCACTCGATGGCTACCGCGTGTTGGTGATCGATCTCGACAGCCAAGGCTCGATGACCAGCATTTTCGGCGGCAAAGTCGAGGACGAATGGCAAACAGTCTTCCCGCTGCTCGCGCGTCATTACGCCGACCATTTACAGGGCGAGAACCGGGCCCGGGTGTCGCGCGGCGAAAACCCCCTGCCCCTTGATGATGCGCTGAACGAAGCCCGCGAGATAACCGCCGACGCGCTGATCCAGAAGACCCACTGGCCCAATATCGATCTCATCGGCGCGCAACTGAACCTCTATTGGGCGGAATTCCAGATCCCCGTCTGGCGCATGGCCGCGCGTGGCTGGAAACTTTGGGATGCACTCACCGACCGGCTCAAAGCCGATGGCGTTCTCGACAATTACGACGTGGTCTTTCTCGATACGCCCCCGGCTCTTGGTTATCTTACGATCAACGGGCTTGCGGCGGCCGATATCCTGCTGGTGCCCCTAGGTGCCTCCTTTCTGGAGTTCGATTCCACGGGTCGTTTTTTCGACATGCTGCATGCGACTTTTTCATCCATCGAGGAAGGTGAAAACATCGCCGCCCGGGCTTTGGGCCTGACTGAGACAACCTTCGAATGGGATGCTGTGCGTGCGGTGATCACCCGCTACGACAGCACTCAACAGGCGGAAATGGCCGCGCTCATGCAGGCCTATCTAGGGCCGACGCTCTCGCCGCATCGGCAAGGGTTCACGGCGCTAATCGGCCAAGCCGGTGAAAGCGTGAACGGCATCTACGAAGCCGATTACCGCGACTTCAATCGCGAAACCTATGCCCGCGGTCGCGAAACCTTTGACGAGACCTATGCAGCGTTCAAAAAGCTCCTGATCGGGGCCTGGGCTCGAGATGTGGCAGAGGCCGACAATCCATGAGCTACCCCCCTGCCCTGCCCCCAATGAGCGCGCTCAAGCTTCGCCCTTTCTCCATCCTTTACGCAGGAGGCTGCTATGGCCAAACGTAAACGCCTCGCGGTTCCAAACCCGGAACAAATCTCAGCGCCGGAAGCCAAAGCTTTGGATATTCCAATTGGGTATTCTCCGGACCACACGAAGCGCCGGGCTCCGATCGCGGATGTTGCTGGCCAAGCCGCCACAACATCCGCGTTAGAGGCTGTTGCTGGTGAATTGCAGGCGGCTCGAGAAGAGGGACGGCTGGTTCAGAAGCTTCCGCTGGAAGCGGTAGAAGCCGCGCATATGATCCGAGACCGGATCACCATTGACCCTGAAGAGATGGCGACGTTGGAGGCCTCGCTTCTTGCACGCGGGCAGCAGACTCCGATCGAAGTGGTCGAGATTTCACCTGGGCGCTACGGGTTGATCTCGGGTTGGCGCCGGCTCAGCGCCCTGCGGAACCTATCGAAGCGCGGTGAGGTACCCAACAGTGTGTTGGCGCTGGTTCGCAAACCTGACACCGCCTCTGACGCCTATATTGCCATGGTCGAAGAAAACGAGATCCGTGTCGGCCTGAGCTATTTCGAGCGCGCGAGCATCGTTGCTGGAGCTGTCCGCGAGGGCGTGTTTAGCAGCGAAAAAGAGGCTCTGAATAGTCTGTTTTCCGCAGCCTCCCGGGCCAAGCGTTCCAAAATCAAGAGCTTCCTTCCGGTGGTGAAAACCCTCGGCCCTTGGATCCGCTACCCCGCTGCGCTGACTGAACGTCTGGGGCTTTTGGTCTCTGCGCGCCTACAGTCAAACCCTGATTGGGGAAGGCGTCTATACGATCGGTTGCGCAAAGCTGACCCTGCAACGCCCGATGAGGAGATTGCTGTAATTCAAAGGGCTCTGGACAGCAGTGATGAAACAAAGAAAACGCAAGCAAAGCCGGTCAAACCCTCCGCTCGCCCAACTACACCGCCTATCACCGTCGACCGCAGAAAGGGTGTGCTACGCCTCTCAGGCCCAGCCGTAACCGAAGATCTGATGGATGCCGTCGAAGCATTGATCCGCGACTGGAAATCCTAATTCAAAACCCCTGTAGGGCAGGGGGGCAGTCTCCGAAAATCAGCCTTTGCGAAACCTGCCCTTAGACTCAAGTGAGAAATGTTTCGCACGCGAAACAAAAAAATCTATCCCATTGAAATTCATATAAAATATTTGGATCTTTCTGGAAAATCTTGTCTCTGCGTATCGCGCTTTCATTGCTTGGCTTTGCCACAAGCTCTAGCGATCAAAAGTTTCGCTGCAGTGCCCATTTTATGTTTGCATGCATAGTGTGGATCAACTGCGATACAGAACCATTTGTCCTATGAGACCCTTTAGGAATGTTTATGTCTCGAACCATCACCGGTGGACGATCATGATGTTTAGCAGGCAGCGGAATACCATTGGTCATCCGAGAGGGCAGGGGGCCTGCGCACCTGTTTGGGATGCTTCGATGGTACTGCGCGCGCTACCAGCCGTTTGTGCCCTTTAAGGCATAAACGAGAATGCGCTTACCTATGCGCGGTGATTGCGGAGGAAGTCAGCTAGAGTTGCGAAATAGGAGCACCGCTCTGTGGGGTGCTGAACGACGCGTCGTTCAGTCCGATCCGAAGAGATCGCGGGTGTAGATCTTATCGGGAACGTCCGAGAGATCGGCGGCCTTGCGATTGGCGATAATGATATCCGCCTGCTGTTTGAACTGTTCAAGGTCTTGCAGTACGGCGGACCCGAAGAACTCACTGTCCTCCAGTGCAGGTTCGTAGACGATTACCTTGATGCCCTTGGCTTTGATGCGTTTCATAATTCCCTGAACAGAACTCTGGCGGAAGTTGTCGGACCCCTGTTTCATTGTGAGCCGGTAGATCCCAACGACCTTCGGAGCCAGAGACAGAATGTGCTCGGCGATCACATCTTTGCGGGTGCGATTTGCATCCACCACTGCCCGGATCAGATTCTGCGGTACCTTCGAGTAATTGGCCAGCAGTTGCTTGCTATCCTTGGGCAGGCAGTAGCCGCCATAGCCGAAAGAGGGATTGTTGTAGTGATCGCCGATGCGCGGATCTAGGGAGACGCCCTCAATGATCTGCCGCGTGTCGAGACCCTGAGTTAGGGCATAGCTGTCGAGTTCGTTGAAATAGGCGACCCGCATGGCGAGGTAGGTATTGGAAAACAACTTGATTGCCTCGGCCTCGGTTGGGCCGGTAATCAGGATCGGGGTCTCTGGTTCCTGCGAACCGTCACGCAGCATTTGAGCAAAGCGTGCAGCGGCTTCGGTTCCTGCGCCCACCACGATCCTTGAAGGGTGCTGGTTGTCGTAGAGCGCGCGGCCCTCGCGCAGGAACTCAGGCGAAAAGATCAGCTTGTCTGTCCCGAGTCGGGTTGCCAGTTTCGCAGTGAACCCGACCGGCACGGTGGACTTGATCACGATATGCGCCTTGGGTGCGATGGCCCGTGCGGTCTCGATGCTGGCCTCCACCGAGGCAGTGTTGAAGTAATTCTCTACGGGGTCGTAGTTGGTGGGCGTGGCCACCACGACGTAATCTGCTGCCTCATAAGCATCTGCTGGATCGGTGGTGGCCCGCAAATTCAGATCTCCCGTGGCCAGAGCTTGGGAAATCTCAGCGTCAATCAGGGGGTTTTGCCCCGCGTTGACCTGACGAACCCGCTCCCGGTTGATGTCGAGCGCGACAACCTCGTGATGCTGCGCCAGCAGACAAGCGTTTGAGAGACCAACGTATCCCAACCCAACAACAGTAATTTTAATCATGAATAAGGAGTCCACTAAGCGTCTAGGAAGTTGGTAAGAGTGCTGGCCTATCTCAGCTGGAGGCATGCGACGGAGTTGAACCCCATTTATGGCAATTCCTCACTTGTTTAGCCGCGCGCATAGTTGTCTTCATATCGAACAATGTCGTCCTCACCCAGATAGCTGCCAGTTTGCACCTCAATCAGTACCATAGGCATCTTTCCGGGGTTCTCCATTCGATGAACAGCCCCCAGTGGAATGTAAACGGACTCGTTTTCGCTTACCAATTTGACCTCGTTGTTAATGGTCACTCTGGCCGTGCCTTTGACTACGACCCAATGTTCAGAGCGGTGATGGTGGCTTTGCAGCGATAGGGCTGCGCCGGGGTGCACATGTATCCATTTGACTTGAAACCGATTGCCTACAGCTAGGCTTTCGAACCAACCCCAGGGCCGGTGGTCTTTGGGAAGCATTGTCGCCTGTTTGGCTGACTTTGCCTTAAGGGCCGAGACGGCAAGTTTTACGTCCTGAGCGCGAGAGGCATCTGCCACCAGTACGGCATCGGGCATCGCCACGGTGATGATGTTCTTGAGGCCCAGCCCCACTAGTTCGACCCGGTCATCTTCGGAGCGCAGGAGCGTGTTGTCACAGTCAATGGCGGTGGCAGATCCCGCTGTCACGACTCCCCGATCGTCCTGTGTGCTTTCGCGCCATACGGCATCCCAGCCCCCAAGATCAGACCAGCCCGCGGAGTAGGGCACAACCGAAAGTTCCTTGCTGCGTTCCATGATCGCGTAGTCGATGGATATGTCTTCAGCCTCTGCCCAAGGCTCAGGTGCCAAACGCAGAAAACCTAGATCGCTTATTGCTTCTGTAACTGCCTGTCTTACGGGGGGCATTAGATCGGGTGCCAGAGCGCGGAAAGCTTCCAGAATCGTACGGACAGAGAACAGGAAGATACCCGCGTTCCACAGGTACATTCCCGAGGCCACCATTTTTTCAGCCTGCGCTGCATCAGGCTTTTCAACAAACCGTTTGAGGGCGATGGTACGGTCGTCAGAAGTTTCGGAAAGCTCCAGATATCCATATCCCGTTTCAGCATGGGTGGGGGTGATGCCGAAGGTGACGATTTGGCCATTTCGGGCAGCTTCGCTTCCTTTCTCCACCGCGGCTCGGAATGCATCTGGATCCGGGATTACATGATCCGAAGGCGCGATCAGCATCAATGCGTCCGGACTGGTCTGCTCGAGATAGAGCGCCGCTGCCAAAATCGCGGGGGCCGTGTTCCGCCCCTCAGGCTCGATCAGAACCGCACCGGGATCAATTCCCACTTCCGCGAGCTGTTCAGTGACGATGAAGCGAAAATCGGAGTTCGTTAGTACTAGTGGTTTGCCATACCCTTCACCGGAAAGACGTTTCGCAGATGCTTGAAAAAGGGTCTGTTCGCCAACCAAAGGCGCGAATTGTTTGGGGTAGGACTTGCGCGACAAGGGCCAAAGCCGGGTGCCGGAACCGCCGCAAAGAAGAATAGGGGTAATCATGTGCATATGTCCTTAAGAAGCGTGTCGCATGGCGTCCGACAGAAAAAATGCCTGCGTCTTGCAGCAAATCCGCTGCAAGCTGATGGCTTTATTTCAACCTTGCAAGATAGCTACCGTAGTCGTTCTTGTTGAACATCTCGCTCCGTTTAAGGAGATCTTCTTCATTGATCCAACCGGTCTTGAAGGCGATTTCTTCTAAGCAACCGGACTGCAATCCTTGTCGTTCTGTAAGCGTACGAACAAAGTTACCCGCATCCAATAGGCTGCCATGAGTCCCGGTATCCAGCCAAGCGTAACCGCGGCCCATGCGTTCGACCTGGAGTTTGCCCGCCTGTAGGTAGATCTCGAGCAGGGAGGTGATTTCTAGCTCCCCCCGAGCTGAAGGCTTAACCTCGGCGGCATGTTTCGGCGCGTCCCCGTCAAGGAAATACAATCCCGTCACGGCGTAGTTCGACGGCGGCACATCGGGTTTTTCGATGATCTGCCGGGCCCTACCTTCTTGGTCGAAACCGACCACCCCATAGCGGCTAGGGTCGGAGACGTGATAGCCGAAGACCGTGCCCCCTTCGAGCCGCGCATCTGCGGCCGCCAGCATATCCGGCAGGCCGTGCCCGAAGAAGATATTGTCCCCCAGCACCATCGCTGAAGGGGCACCGGCCAGAAAATCTTCCGCTAGAAGATAGGCTTGCGCCAGCCCGTCGGGGCTGTCCTGAACGATGTAGGTCAGGTTGATGCCCCATTGGCTGCCGTCGCCCAAGCTGCGGATGAACTGCTCTTGGTCCTGCGGGGTAGTGATTATCGCGATGTCGCGGATGCCCCCCAGCATTAGCACCGAAAGCGGGTAATAGATCATCGGCTTGTCGTAAATCGGCAGTAACTGTTTGGAGATCCCCATGGTGATCGGGTAAAGCCGGGTGCCGGAGCCTCCGGCCAGAATGATGCCTTTGCGTGTGCTCATGATCGGGCTCCAAGGTCTTCAAGAATGTGCGTCAGAGTGTTGCGCCAGTCGGGCCGAGCAATGCCGAAGACGGCCTGCGTGGTGCTGCAATCAAGCCGAGAATTCAGTGGACGTTTGGCTGGGGTGGGGTACTCGGACGAGGGAATGTCCGTCACCCTGCAGTCGAGCGCGGCCTGCGCAAAAATCTCGCGCGCGAAACCGGCCCAGCTGACTTCCGGGACGCCGGCAAAATGATAGGTGCCGGTTTTTGCCGGTGCCGCGGCCAACTGCCGGGCGATGGTATGGCAGGCCGCGGCGATCTCGCGCGCGCCGGTGGGGCCGCCGATCTGGTCGGCGACGATGGACAGGGCCGGGCGCTCGGCTCCGAGGCGCAGCATGGTCTTGACGAAATTCGTCCCATGGGCCGAGATCACCCAGGAGGTGCGCAGGATCGCATGGGTCCCGCCTGCCGCACGCACGGCATCTTCGCCGGCCTGTTTGCTGCGGCCATAGATCCCGAGCGGGCAGGGAGGATCCTCAGGCCGCCAGGGCCTGGACCCACTGCCATCAAAAACGTAATCCGTCGAGATGTGGACCAGGGGAATGGCCTGCGCGGCGCAGGCGCGTGCCATCGCGCCCGGGGCCGCGCCGTTGATCAAACTGGCTTGAGAGGCCTCCTCTTCAGCCCGGTCGACCGCCGTATAGGCGGCGGCATTGATCACCGCGTCCGGGCGTTCCTGCGCGATCAGGGCGGCACAGGCCTCCGGGTTCTCCAGGTTTGCGCTGTCACGGCCATGGCACTCGGTCCCGGTCAGGGCGCCGAGTTCGCGCGCGACCTGACCGTTTTTGCCGAAGACCAGAATTCTCACGCGCTCACCCTCTGGTGCCAAGCCGCTGGCCGACGCCCTCGCGGTCTTGCAAGGCGCGCCACCAATCCTCGTTGTCGAGGTACCATTGCACGGTGCGCGCCAACCCTTCCTCAAGCGTCACCGAAGGGCGCCATCCCAGTTCCTCCCGAATGCGGCTCGGGTCAATGGCATAGCGCAGATCATGACCGGCCCGGTCTTGTACGAAGGTGATCTGATCGGCATAGGGCGTGTCCTTAGGACGCTTTTGATCCAAGATACTGCAGATGGTTTTTACCAGATCGATGTTGCGTGCTTCGTTCTCGCCGCCTATGTTGTAGCTGCGCCCCAAGACGCCTTTCTCCAGTACGAGCAACAAGGCATCTGCGTGGTCTTCCACATAAAGCCAGTCGCGTACGTTCAAGCCCTGCCCATAAACCGGGATCGGCTTGCCTGCCAATGCGTTCAGGATCACCACAGGCACTAGTTTCTCGGGAAAATGGAACGGGCCATAATTGTTGGAGCAATTGGTAAGCACCACTGGAAGACCGTAAGTCTCATGCCAGGCACGCACTAGATGGTCACTAGAGGCTTTGGAGGCCGAATAGGGCGAGCGCGGATCATAGGGCGTCTGTTCGGTGAACAGCCCTTCGTCCCCGAGCGAGCCATAGACCTCATCGGTGGAGATATGGTGAAACCGGAAGCTGTCGGGCCGGCCTTCTGCGATCCAATAGGCCCGGGCGGCTTCCAGCATGTTGTAGGTACCGGTGACATTGGTTTCGATGAATGCCCCCGGACCGTCGATTGAGCGATCGACATGGCTTTCGGCGGCCAAATGCATCACTGCTTCAGGCTGGTGCCGGGCAAAGACCCGGTCCAGCGCGGCGCGATCGCGGATGTCGGCATGTTCGAAAGCATAGAGCGGATTATCGGAAACGCTGGCCAGATTCTCCAGACAGCCCGCATAGGTCAGCGCGTCGAGATTGACCACGGCATGCCCGCGGGCAATGGCAAGGCGAACCACCGCCGATCCAATAAAGCCAGCGCCGCCAGTCACAAGAAGTTTCATGTTCTATCCTGCATAGGTAAATGGGCTGTCAAAATCGGCAAGGCATGGCGCAGCTGCGTCTTTTTCAGACAAGACCGGGGCGTTGGTCAGCTTCCAATCGATGCCAATGCAGGGATCATCCCAACGGATAGCACCTTCGGTTTCGGGGGCATAGGGTGCAGAACATTTGTAGACGATTTCAGTATTAGGAAGGGTCGTCGCAAAGCCATGGGCGAAACCAGTGGGGACCAGCAGTTGACGGCCATTTTCTTCACTAAGCAAGACCCCGGTCCAGTGACCATAGGTCGGGCTGCCCCGGCGAATATCTACGGCTACGTCGAAGAGGGCACCCCGCCCGCAGCGCACCAACTTTGCTTGGGCCGCTGGTGGTGCTTGGAAATGCAAGCCTCGGATCGTGCCTGGGGTGGCCGAAAGAGAGTGGTTGTCCTGTACGAAATCGATATCAATGCCGGCTGCCTTCATGTCCGCGCGGTTCCAAGTTTCCGCAAAGAAGCCGCGGGCGTCACCAAAGCGGCGCGGGGTGATAATCAAGACGCCAGGGATCCCTGTTTTTTCAATTTTCATGCGATGCGCCATTCCGATATCAGCTGTCGTCACCCTGCTGGGGTACAGCAGATTTGACAAGGGGCGGGCTTTATGTGCTTTCCCCGCGCGAGGCAAACGGCAAAAGTGAATGTAATGAGACATAACGATATGCGCGAGATAGCGGCTAAGGCTAAACCCATAGCGTCGGATGGCCGACGAGGTCCATCAACAGGCCCGCTGCGGTTGGTGGCTGTGGTGGTCACCTATAACCGACTGGCTCAGCTTAAAATTACATTGTCGCGGCTGCTGGATCATACCCGTTCAGAGCTCGCGGGGGTGTTAGTCATCGACAACGCTTCTACCGATGGCACAGAAGGGTGGCTGACAACATTGGTCGCGGAGCTTGCAGGGCAGGGCGAGGAACGCCTTACTGTGCACCGATGCGAAACCAATCTTGGTGGCGCAGGCGGATTTGAAACCGGCATGAAATTGGCGGTCGCCCAGTACGACCCAGATTGGTTGGTTGTGATGGACGATGATGCTCGCCCGTCCCTTGGAGCGTTGACGGCGTTTCACCGTCAGCCACGCGATGGGGCGGAAGCCTGGGCAGCAGCGGTATATCACCCGGACGGCCGGATTTGCGACATGAACCGGCCGTCGATCAACCCGTTTTGGCATCGTACTGTATTGTGGCGTACACTCTTGGGCAGGGGGCGAGATGGCTTTCATCTGGGCGCTGCCGACTATGCCTCGTCGCAACCTTGCGCGATCGACGGCACATCTTTCGTGGGGTTCTTTGTGTCCCGGGCCGGCATCGCATTAGCTGGTTATCCTGATGGGCGCCTGTTTCTCTACGGTGACGACGTATTGTACACACTAGGACTGAGAGATGCAGGCGGCCGTATCCTATTTGACCCAAGCCTTAAATTTGAACATGACTTCACTACCATATCAGACACAGACAAGCGGTTTCGACCCTTGTGGAAAAGCTATTACCACTACCGCAACCTGTTGATGGTTTATCGGCTCTGTTCAGGGTATTTTTTTGTATTGGTGGGGCCTGCAGCAGCAATAAAATGGCTATTAAAGGTCCGCTATCATGGCGGTGAGCGGCGTGCATATCTAGGTTATGTGCTCCGTGCCCTGCGGGATGGGCTGTTTGGCCGCCTCAACTTGCCTCATACGCGTGTTTTAGGTTGGGGTAGGCGGCAATGAAGCTCTATTCTTGTTGTTGATAATCCTAGGTTGACGTTGAGGTAGCTAGGTATTGCTGCGTATTGATCACTGACTCTGAGGCGGGATTCAGTATGATGCAAGGTATAGCATTCGCGAAGGTTGGGCTCACCAAGCACGGTTTGAGTGGTTCACACACCCTCCGAACCCCTTGGTTGTGCATTCTGCTCTGCTATGGGACAGAGGCTGCACGACAAACATAAACTTCTAAGGGCAACAGAGCCGTGAAGCTTCTTTTAGTTGGCGCCGGCCTTTCCGGTGCGGTTATTGGCCGTAGGCTTGCTGAAGCCGGCCATCAGGCGCACATCATTGATAGTCGTAGCCATGTGGGTGGCAACTGTTATACCGAGCGAGACGCTGAAACAGGGGTAATGGTGCACACATATGGGCCGCACATTTTCCATACCGACGATGCTGAGGTATGGGCCTATGTGAATTCCTTCACTCGTTTTATGCCCTACGAACACCGGGTAAAGACTACCAGCCAAGGATCGGTATACTCCCTGCCCGTAAACCTACATACGATCAACCAATTTTACGGCAAGACCCTGCGCCCGGAAGAGGCGCGCGCCTTTATCGAAAAACAGGCAGATACGTCGATCGAAGAGCCTCAAAGCTTTGAAGAACAAGCGCTACGTTTCGTGGGGACAGACCTTTATGAGGCGTTCTTTAAGGGGTATACGGAAAAGCAGTGGGGCTGCTCTCCGAAAGACCTACCGGCTTCAATTCTTAAGCGTCTACCGGTACGATTTACCTACGACGACAACTATTTCTTCCACAAATTTCAAGGAATGCCTGAGAATGGCTATACGCCAATGATCAAAGCGATCCTTGATCATGAGAATATTAGTGTTGACCTTGATACCTCTTTTTCTCCGGAATTGGCCAAGGATGTAGACCACGTCTTTTATGCTGGACCGCTTGATGGGTATTTTGACTATTGCCTTGGACGTTTAGGCTACCGCACGCTGGATTTTGAGAAGTTTAGCGAAGCCGGAGACTACCAAGGCTGCGCAGTAATGAACTACGGGGATCGAGAAACTCCTTGGACGCGCATCACGGAACACAAGCATTTTGCTCCATGGGAAGAGCACAAAGGAACAGTCTGTTATCGAGAATACAGCCGCGCAGCTGAGCCCGAGGATGTTCCTTACTATCCAATCCGTATGATTAACGAAAAAGCTTTGCTAGCTGATTACGCTCAACTGGCTAAGGACACTCCTAAAGTAACGTTCGTTGGCCGGCTCGGGACCTACCGCTATCTGGATATGGATATGACTATACGGGAAGCGCTTGATACAGCTTCAGCATTCCTAGCTTGTCAAGAAATGGGCACGCGCATGCCTGCATTTGTAAGGCCCCCAGTATGAAATGCCGTCAGGCAAAGGCTTGTCGAAGTATTTTTCAGCTCGTGACTAGTTTTGGCCACTTCTCTACCAATTGCTGCACTACATAGATCTAGTTGGCGAATAACGGAAGCTTCGTTCGGGCACCTCACGCACTTGGGGAATATTATCGAACTCACAGCCGACGCGTGGCCAGAAAACAGACTAATTTCGAACTGCGGACTCTTAAGGCGATCATGCCCGAGGACAGGACACTGCTGAGAAACCTAACTTTATTCTGGTAAATATACATTCGCCCTATCTTTTGACATTAAGCAGAAGGATATAGAATTGATAGTAGCGCTGACATATGGCAGCGTCGAAGATGGCCAACATACCCACGTTGAGGTGTTTGGAGGATCAGTCTACCAGGGAAGTGAACGTGAAGCGTGTACTAACTTACGGGACCTTCGATACTTTGCACTTTGGACACATTAAGCTGTTGGCACGGGCTCGCGCATTGGGCGATTACCTAATCGTAGGGCTCTCAACAGATGAGTTTAATAGGATGAAGAAGAAGCGAGCTTTCCATAGTTGGGAGGAGCGCAAGGCCTTGCTTGAAGCGCTACGTTATGTGGACTTAGTCATCCCCGAGAACTCTTGGGAACAAAAGCGTGATGACATACGGCTTTATCGGGCCGATGTCTTTGTAATGGGTAGCGATTGGACCGGTAAATTTGATGAACTGTCTGCCGAGTGTGAAGTAGTCTACCTTGAGCGGACTGAAGGTGTTTCTAGCACAAAGATCCGCAGCATTGTGAATGTAAAGTGAGAATTTGAGCTACATGCCAAGTAATTTGTGCGTTCGCATTTCCCGCTCATCCACCGAAATTCTAATGATAGGGTGCGGCTATTTCGGTTAAGAGATCATAGTTTCTAAAAAGAAAAACATTGTATAAAAATCCATACAAAAACCAATTCGGACACTGCCATGATCTGAGATCAGTCTGCTAATCTTCGAGGATCAGGAAATCAAGGATGTCGAAACGCAAGTAGCACATGCCTAGTTCAAGGCGAAGGTCGCGCAGCAAGGCGAGACGATGATTGCTGATCTGGCGAGCCGGTTTGGGGTGCATTCCACAATTGTTCATCTATGGGTTCATCTAGGAGGTGGGGTCAAAGACGGAGGCGGCAATCCGGAAATAGGGACCTTCTACAATCACCAGCGCTGCATGGATACGAGAAGTACATCTTTGGGCGTGTACAATCTCATTAATCTGCAGTAGATGGGCCTCAAAGATTGCACGTTAAATTAGGGTTTTTATCATGATTCATCCCATTATTCTAACTGGCGGTTCAGGAACACGGCTCTGGCCGTTATCACGCAAGTCCTACCCCAAACAGTTTATTGAACTTTTGGGAAAAGAAAGCCTGTTTCAAGCGTCCGCTCGGCGACTATCCGGGGACGGGTTTGCCGCACCTATAATCCTAACTCGTGAACCGTTCCGTTTCATAGTGACGGAACAGCTCGCCCAAATTGAGCAGGCCCCGCAAGCGATCCTGATTGAACCAGAAGGGCGCAACACTGCACCAGCGGTGTTAGCCGCGGCGATGTGGATGGCGCGGCGTGATCCAAATGCGCTGATGCTGGTGGCTCCATCGGATCATGTGATCGCTGACGCAGATGCCTTTCAAGCGTCTGTTCAAGCAGCAGTGCCACGCGCTAAAGCGGGGGACTTAGTTACTTTTGGCATCAGTCCCAGCCGGGCAGAGACAGGCTATGGATATCTAGAGCTCGCATCCGGAGAAAATCCTACAGCATCCACCCCACAAACATTAGCTAATTTCGTCGAGAAACCCTGTGAAGCTAAGGCCAAGGAAATGCTGGCTGCAGGAAACTTCCTGTGGAACGCAGGCATATTCCTCTTCACAGCCCAAGCAATTTTAGAGGCCTACCGTCGCCACGCACCGTCACTTTTTGAGGCTGTTGCTCCCGCTCTTGAGGAGGCTAGCGATGATCTTGGGTTCACCCGAATGGCTCCTAACGCTTGGGCTCAGGTTGAAGATATCTCAATCGATTATGCTATCATGGAGAAGGCGGATAATCTGGCAGTAATGCCTTTTGCTAAAGCTTGGTCCGATCTCGGGGACTGGGAGGCTGTCTGGCGTGAAAGTGGACCCGACGAGAATGGAAACGTTTGCTCCTCCCGGGCAACGACAATCGACTGCAATGAAACTTTGCTTCGGTCAGAAAGTGCAGGGCTTGAGATAGTTGGCATTGGCCTGAATGATATCATTGCTGTAGCTATGGAAGATGCGGTTCTAGTTGCGCATAAATCTCGAGCTCAAGGGGTCAAGGACGCGGTGTCCGCATTACAGAAGCGGAAAGTTAATCAAGCAGTGCAGTTGCCTCGCGACTATCGGCCTTGGGGGTGGTACGAGAGTCTAGTAATCGGCGGCCGGTTCCAGGTTAAGCGAATCGTCGTCAAGCCTGGCGCTTCCCTCTCATTGCAAAGTCATTTTCATCGCTCGGAGCACTGGATCGTTGTCGAAGGTACTGCAAAGGTAACAGTGGATGAAACCGTTACCTTGATAACTGAAAACCAGTCAGTTTACATTCCATTAGGCGCAGTTCACCGGATGGAAAACCCTGGCAAGTTACCGATGGTACTTATCGAGGTACAGACTGGAAGCTATCTCGGAGAGGATGACATTCTCCGTTATGAAGACATTTATGCAAGAACCTAATCGCGCGTCAGAAGAAAATGATGCGATCTACTTCCAGAAGGCCTACTAAATGGTAAACCTCCGGCGACGGCCGTCTGATCTCAGGCTCGATCTGATGGTAAGTCCGACCTTATGTCCGACTTTATCAATCGCCCTCAAATCGAAGTTCTGTCTGCTGCCGATGGTGAACGCCGCCGGTATTGGTCGGATGATGACAAGCTGCGTATTGTAGAGGAGAGCTTTATTGGCCACCGTCAGGTGACAGCCACAGCTCGGCGGCACGGCATTTGCCGGTCGCTTCTGACCACTTGGCGGCGGCAGTATCGAACTGGTGAGCTTGGGTCTTCTGGCTCTGTATCGTTTGCGCCGGTGACTGTGCCGAAGGAAGTTTCCACGTCGCAGGCAAATCCGATCGATGCCAGTCCACCTCCGGACTGCCGGATTGAGGTGGCTCTTCCGAATGGGCGTCGACTCATCCTCCCCATCGGCGTGGAGCCCGAAGCGCTTGCCCGGATTCTGACAGTGGTGGACGGGCAATGATTGCGTTTCCGGCGGGCGTGAAGGTCTGGATCGCAGGCGGCGTCACCGATATGCGGCGGGGCATGAACACGCTGGCGCTACAGGTGCAGGAAGGGCTTGGCCGTGATCCCCATGCGGGTGAGATATTTTGCTTCCGGGGGCGTAAAGGCGATCTGGTCAAGATCCTGTGGCATGATGGCGTGGGCATGTCGCTCTATTTGAAGCGCTTGGAGGCAGGTAAGTTTATCTGGCCGGTAAGCCGGTCGGGCGAAGCGGTGCAGGTCTCGGCGGCGCAGTTGGGTTATCTTCTGGAGGGCATCGACTGGCGTAACCCACGCTGGACACAACGGCCTGCAAAGGCTGGTTAATTTGCGCCAGGTAGCCTGTTTTTATTGGTGCTTCGCGGCTTCGGCTGGTAAATATTGGTCATGTCTGATGCCGCCTCCGAACTCGCCAAATTACGCGCTGCCCTGGCCGCCGCAGAGGCCCGTGCAGATGTGGCGGAAAGCGAGCTGGCGCAGGCCCGCGCGGTTGTCTCCTGCTCCGAGGCGATGATCCAAGAGCTCAAGCTCGAGATCGCCAAACTGCGCCGTGACAAATACGGTATCTCGTCAGAACGACGCGCCCGGCTGATCGATCAACTGGAACTGCAGCTTGAAGAGATGGAAGCGGCGGCCACCGAGGATGCCTTGGCCGCAGATCAAGCAAGCGAGAAAGCCAGCACGGTGCGCGCCTTCACGCGCCGCCATCCGGTGCGCAAGCCGTTCCCCGATCACCTGCCGCGCGAACGGGTTGTCGTCGAAGCACCGGCCGCCTGCACCTGCTGTGGCTCGGACCGGATCGTGAAGATGGGCGAGGACATCACCGAGACGCTGGAGGTGATCCCGCGTCAGTGGAAGGTGATCCAGACCGTGCGCGAGAAGTTCACTTGCCGGGCCTGCGAGAAGATCAGCCAGCCGCCGGCGCCGTTCCATGCGATTCCGCGCGGATGGGCCGGGCCCAGCCTGATCGCAATGCTAATCTTCGAGAAATATGGTCAGCACCAGCCGTTGAACCGGCAGGCCGAGCGCTTTGCCCGTGAAGGTGTAGAGCTGAGCCTGTCCACCCTGGCAGACCTGGTCGGGCACGCGACTGTCGCCCTGCAGCCGATCCATGCGCTGATCGAGGCCCACGTGCGTGCCGCTCACCGCCTGCATGGCGATGATACCACCGTGCCGCTTCTGGTGCGGGGCGGTGCAAAAAAGGCCCGGCTCTGGACCTATGTCCGTGATGACCGCCCCTGGAATGGTGGCGCGCCGCCGGCGGCGTTCTTCCGCTTCTCCCGAGATCGCGCGGCAACCAATCCCAATCAGCATCTGGCAGAATGGCAAGGGGTGCTGCAAGCGGACGCCTATGGGGGATACAACGACCTCTATCGAGAGGACCGAGACGCGGGGCCCGTGACCAGTGCGCTGTGCTGGTCGCATGCGCGCCGGAAGTTCTTCGAACTGGCCGATATCGCGGGCAACGTCCGCAAGGGCAAACCTGCCCATCAGATCTCACCGGTCGCACTGGAAGCGGTAAAACGGATCGATGCCATCTTCGACATCGAGCGCGAAATCAATGGGCTGGATGCTGATGCCCGGCTCGCCGCCCGACAGAACCTGTCCCTCCCCCTGGTGAACGGCCTCCACGACTGGCTGCAGGAAGAGCGCGCGAAACTGTCCAGGCACAACAAAGTGGCCAAGGCGATCAACTACATGTTTGAGAAGCGTGGCCGTTGGCAGGCCTTCACGGCATTCCTCGAGGACGGGCGTATCTGTCTGACGAATAATGCGGCCGAACGCGCCTTACGTGGCGTTGCCCTGGGTCGGAAGTCGTGGCTCTTTGCAGGGTCCGAGCGCGGCGGTGAGCGGGCGGCCGCCATGTATACCCTTATCGTCACCGCCAAAATGAACGACATCGACCCACAGGCCTGGCTCGCCGATGTTCTCGCCCGGCTGCCCGACATGCCCGTCTCGCGCATCCATGAGCTTCTGCCTTGGAACTGGAAAGCCCTATCCCTTCCACAAGCAGCGTAACCATGCAGCTGAACAAGGTGTATTCCGTCAAGACAATCAACCGCGTCGCTGTCGAACTGAGCGAAACCGTTGATCGGATCTTCGATCTCGCCATCGGTATGGAAACCGAAGATGGTGTGATCTGGGTCCACGGCCCCGGCGACGATAGCGTGATCGCCTTCACTCCGCTTGGGATCGGAAACCTGCAAGCGCTCATCTTAATGAACCGTGATCTCGAGCGATGACCCACCTGTGGCCTACGCCGGATGCTTAC
>Ga0207417_1000115_pt1 | contig 34873 bp, 29 predicted proteins | sample MalvirmetagMSP82_FD_184225 | JGI IMG/M metagenome (GOLD analysis project Ga0207417, IMG submission 184225) | Marine viral communities from the Deep Pacific Ocean - MSP-82 (SPAdes) | ecosystem: Environmental > Aquatic > Marine > Oceanic | place: Pacific Ocean | collected 2011-04-19
GTCTCGGACAAAGTGGTACGGATCATTCACAGCTACACCGATTATGTGAATCGGGTAGTTTGGAAAAAATATTGACTCCCACCTCATGACATATTCACTGCTCCGCCGTTCAGACCTAGCCATAATTAACCGAAGTTTCTGGCCCGTATACCCAGTTATTGGCGAGGCCTTGTTGCGGTTCGCGGAAAACGCCGCTGGCGAGCTCCGTGTCTCCGTGATTATGCAAGACCATGCTGATATCCGCTCCCAGCTTTCCGAGCAAGGGCGCGGCAAAGGTGTGGCGTTCTACCCGTGCAAAGCTTGGACAACTTCGGCCAGTGGTATCGCCCGTCGGATTATGGATGCCGCTTTTTTTATGATCTGGGTGATGGGTGTGCTGCTCTGGACACGGCCACGGAAGGTATACGTCTCTACTGATCCGCCCGTGTTGGTGCCGTTAATTGTAATGGTGTATGCAAAGCTCTTCCGGGCTTCCTATGTGTACCATTTACAAGATATCCATCCGGAGGCGACAAACGTGGTGGTTCCCGTAACCCCCCTTATATACCGGTGCTTGCGGTGGATTGATGGGTTGGTGATGCGGCAAGCTAGCAAGCTGATTACTATTACCCGGGAAATGGCGGATGAGATTTCTACTCGTTCAGGTACTCGTTCCGATATCGTCGTGCTGAACAATCCGGCGGTATCCTTTGAGGGCGTCAACCCGCTGTCGACAAAAAGGCGGGGGTTTTCGTTTTGCGGAAACGCAGGCCGGCTGCAACGCATTCCGCTTCTGGTGGATGCGATTGAGCGATATCTGGATGCTGGTGGCTCACTTGAGTTTGCTTTTGCCGGAGGTGGCGTGTTCGCGGCAGCATTGAAAAAACTGGCCGATCAGTACACGCAGGTGCGTTACGACGGGCTGGTTTCAGCCACAGAGGCGGCCCAATTGAATGCTGATTACGAGTGGGCGTTGTTACCGATAGAAGATGAGGTAACCCGATATGCGTTCCCTAGCAAGTCGTCATCCTACGTGTTTGCCGGTGCCTTCATTCTTGCGGTTTGTGGCGAGCAGACTAGCGTGGCGCAATGGGTAACGTCAAACCGGCTTGGCGTGGTTGTCGAGCCTGACACTGGGGCGCTTATTAATGCTTTTGAGAGAATTGAGAGTGGTAATTTAGAAACCGCTAATCTGGATAGCGACCGCGCCGAACTGAAGCGAGGTTTGAGCTTCGAGTGTTTTATTGATCACCTGGGGCAAACCATTCTCGATAGGACGTTAGTGGAATGAGTCGGAAGATTGTGATTACCGGGGCAAGCGGGTTTGTTGGCCGGGCTCTGGCTGAGCGTTTACAGTGTGACGGAGAACAAGTGCTGGGCATTTGTCGAGGTGACCGAGACTTGAGTTTTCCGGTAGTCACTATACCCTCGCTTGAAGATCCATGGGCTTTGAGAAAGACGCTAAATGGGGCTGAGATTGTTGTTCACTGTGCGGCACGGGCTCACGTAATGCAGGATACCGCTGAAGATCCGCTTTCGGTTTTCCGAAAGATCAATCGGGACATGACCCTTGCAGTGGCTCGGAAATCGGCCGAAAGCGGTGTCAGGCGGTTTGTATTTTTGAGCAGTATCAAAGTGAACGGCGAGTCTACCTCAGGCCGTGGCCCCTTTCGGCCAGATGAACAAGCTTGCCCGGAAGATCCCTACGGTTTTTCGAAGCTCGAAGCTGAGCAAGGCTTGATTGAAATAGCCTCCGAGACTGGTATGGAAGTGGTGATCATCCGTCCGCCTCTGGTCTATGGGCCGGGTGTAAAAGGTAACTTTGCTAGCATGATGCGGTTGGTCAAGAAAGGCCTGCCATTGCCCTTGGGTGCTGTCCACAATAAGCGCTCCTTGGTGGCCTTAGATAATCTGGTGGATTTGATCGTTACCTGTATTGACCATCCGGACGGAGCTAATCAGGTTTTTCTCGCCGGTGATGGCGAAGATCTTTCGACCACTGAGCTGCTGCGTGCCGTTGCCGTGGCTATGGGAAAGCCATCTCGGCTGTTACCCTTGCCCGCCGGGCTGCTAATGGCGGGTGCAGCCATACTGGGTAGAAAGGCCGTCGCACAGCGTTTGCTGGGCTCGTTGCAGGTCGATATTTCTAAGGCTCAGAGCTCACTTGGCTGGCAACCGCCGCTGAGCGTAAATGATGGCTTGAAACGGTGCTTTCCGATCACTGAGGATAAGGTGTGATTCGCTTTTTAGATTTTTTGTTTGCGCTGCTGGGGCTGATATTTGGGCTTCCGTTGCTACTGCTTTTGGTTGTTGTCGGCCTTTTCGACACAGGCTCTCCCATTTTCAGACAGGAGCGAGTAGGCCGAAACAAGAAACCGTTTACGCTGGTCAAGTTCCGCACCATGAGTAAAGAAACATTGTCTGTTGCCAGTCACCTAGCTAGCTCTACCGCTATAACACCGTTCGGTAGGTTCCTGCGGCGCACCAAGCTTGATGAGCTGCCTCAACTCTGGAATGTGTTGAAAGGAGAAATGAGCCTGGTTGGGCCCAGACCATGCCTGTTCAATCAGGAAGAATTGATTGCGGAGCGTGAGTGTCTTGGTGTGTTAATGGCCCGACCAGGGATAACCGGGCTTGCTCAGATAAATGACATCGACATGTCAACTCCTCGATTGCTGGCGGAAACCGATGCGAAAATGCTGGCGGATCTCAATCCCGCTGCTTATTTTCGTTATATTCTGTTGACGGTTAGTGGCAAGGGTGCCGGAGACAGAGTGAAGGACACACAATGATAAAGGTGTTTCTTAATCTACCTCGGGTGCAAAAACGGCTAATCTCCGTTACATCCGATATGGTTGTTCTGTTGGTCGCTATATGGGCGGCTTTTGCGCTGCGACTGGAACAGCAGTTGTGGGTCCCAGACAAAGGTCACGTGATGGTAGCCGCCATTACCGTGATTTTTACGATTGCTGTATTCATTCGGCTTGGTCTGTACCGTGCGGTTATTCGGTTTCTGGGCGATAAGGCTTTTCTCACTATCATTTATGGGGTGTTCGCCTCGGCCCTGGCGTTGATTATCACTGGGTACTTGCTGCAGGTACCCATTCCACGCTCGGTACCTATTATTTACGGCGCCCTGGCGTTTGTGTTCGTCAGTGGCACTCGCCTCGGAGTGCGAATGCTGGTTAACCACCCGCACCAGCGCAATAAAGAGGCAGTCGCGATCATTGGTGCTGGCGAAACAGGCATGGCCCTTGCCTCTGCGCTGCGGCAAGGCCCCGAATACAAACCAGTTGTATTCGTCACCTTCGATCGCGCAAACCATAAATCGATGATTGACGGCTTGCCGGTGATCAGGATTGATCTGATCGCCAAAAACATGGAGAAGTATCGTGTTCAGCGCATTCTTCTAGCCTTGGATCCTGATTCTAAAGTAGATCGAAAAAAGCTTCTTAAACAACTAGAGCCGCTTTCAATTCCAGTTCAAACCGTCCCATCCGTGTCTGAGTTGGTCGCAGGCCAGGCCCGAATCAACGATATCCGTGATCTGGAAATCGAGGACCTCCTTGGCAGAGACCCGGTTCGCCCTGATACCGCCATCGTGGCGGAAAGCCTATTTCAGAAATCCGTTATGGTGACCGGTGCAGGAGGCTCTATAGGCTCCGAGTTATGCCGCCAAATTATCCGCCACAAACCCAAAACTCTCGTGTTGTTTGAGCAGTCTGAGTTCTCGCTGTATGCCATTGAGCGTGAGTTGCAGGCGATAAATCGGGTTGAAGGTTTGGGGGTGGAGCTGCACCCACTGATGGGTAGCGTTGTTCACCGCCGGCGCTGTGAAGTGGTTATGCGAACATTTGGTGTGCAAACGGTCTATCACGCTGCAGCGTATAAACACGTTCCGTTGGTTGAGCATAACGTGATTGAGGGAGTGCAAAACAATGTGTTTGGCACTGTGCATGCTGCGGAGGCAGCAATTGCCGCGGGTGTTGAGCGTTTCGTTCTGATTTCTACCGACAAAGCTGTGCGACCAACCAATGTTATGGGGGCCAGCAAGCGAATGGCAGAGCTGGTGCTCCAGGGCCTTGCGGACCGGCAGGAAAAAACCGTGTTCTCAATGGTTCGATTTGGCAACGTCCTCGGTTCCTCCGGCTCAGTCGTGCCGTTGTTTCGTGACCAAATTCGTGATGGTGGGCCGGTTACGGTTACTCACCCCGACATCATCCGCTATTTCATGACGATTCCGGAGGCAAGCCAGCTGGTTTTGCAGGCGGGCAGCATGGGAGTTGGTGGAGAGGTTTTCGTATTGGATATGGGGGAACCGGTCAAAATTGCTGACCTGGCCCGCAAGATGATTCACCTGATGGGCTTAGCTGAAAAAACGGAAGATGAGCCCAATGGCGATATTGAGGTGGTTTTTAGTGGGCTTCGGCCGGGCGAAAAACTCTACGAAGAGCTATTGATAGGTGATAACCCGCAAGGAACCTCGCATCCAAGGATTATGATGGCTCGTGAGGTTTCTATGTCACCGGGCGACCTGGATGTCGCGCTCCAAGAGTTGCTGAGCGCCAGCCAGGAATTCAATTGCAGTAGAGTCGTTAAAATCCTCAGTGCCGCTCCTACAGGATTCACGCCTAGCGAGGAGGTTGCAGATTTGGTTTGGCAGAATGGTGCTCAGAAACCAGGTATCGAAATTTCAGAGTCAGATAAAATCCGCCGTTTTCCGGTTTAAATAGCAAGATTCGCAATTGGGGTTAGAATTAGAGCTACGGATAGCTGCCATAGTAACGAAAGGAATTCGGATGAAAAAGATTGCGGTGATTGGGCTCGGCTACGTTGGCTTGCCGCTGGCGGCTGCATTTGGAGAGCGGCGACAAGTCATAGGCTTTGATATAAGCGCCCGGCGTATTGCTCAGCTAAAAGACGGTCTAGATTTCACACGAGAAGTGTCTCGGGAGGAATTGCTAGCATCACCTGGACTTTCGTTTACCAATTCGGTGGAAGAAATCCAAGATTGTCAGATTTACATCGTTACGGTGCCTACGCCGATAAACGATTCGAAGACTCCAGAATTAACTCCGCTACTAGCAGCCAGTGACACAGTAGGCCGTGTATTGAAGCGCGGCGATATTGTTATTTACGAATCAACCGTTTTCCCAGGCGCGACTGAAGAGGTTTGTGTTCCAGTTCTTGAGCGGGTTTCGGGGCTTGTCTTCAACAAAGATTTTTTTGCGGGTTATAGTCCAGAGCGGATAAATCCGGGCGATAAAGAGCATCGAATCAAAACGATCAAAAAAGTAACGTCAGGTTCTACCCCCGAGATTGCTGAAGAAGTCGATCAGTTGTACGCTGAAACCATTACAGCGGGTACTCACAGGGCCAGCTCAATAAAGGTTGCGGAAGCGGCGAAGGTCATTGAAAACACTCAGCGAGATTTGAACATCGCGCTAATTAATGAGCTATCAATGATTTTTGCGCGACTTAAAATTGATACCCACGAAGTTTTGGTCGCGGCTGGGACAAAATGGAATTTTTTACCTTTTAAACCCGGCTTGGTGGGCGGGCACTGTATTGGCGTTGATCCGTATTACCTCACATACAAAGCTCAGTCCATCGGCTACCACCCGGAGATCATTCTTGCGGGTCGTCGAGTTAACGACAATATGGGCCCTTACGTTGCGGCTGAGTTGGTGAAGGCGATGATCAAGACCAACCATACAGTGGCTACTTCACGTGTCTTGATTATGGGCTTTGCGTTTAAAGAAAACTGTCCCGATTTGCGCAATACCCATGTTATTGATGTGGTCAGAGAACTTGAGGAGTTCGGTTGTTCGGTAGACATCACCGATTGTTGGGCGGACTCTGGCGAGGCAGAGCATGAATATGGAGTGTCACTTCTGGATAATCCCAAGCAAGGTGATTACGATGCTCTTTTATTGGCTGTCCCTCACCGTGAATACGCACAGAAGTCTTCAAAGGAGTTGCGTTCTTATTTGAAGGACGACGGTGTTCTTTTTGACTTGAAGGGAATCCTGCCGCTCGGTGAGGCGGACTTAAGGTTGTAATTTTAGGATGCCATTTCGGATTATTTTAAAAAGGCCGATCAATAGGATCGGCTTTTTGTTTTCGGAAAATGCAATAAGTTTGCTAAATCGTATTTAATTATTTATTATCTTTACCGACTTTTAGTCAACTCCGAAATATTTTAAAACCCTTTTTATGAATAAGGTTTTAATTCCATGGCAAAGATCAACGATTACTACCAAAAAAAGCAGCTTATGGAAAAGCTTGCCGCAGAACTGGAGAAGCTCGAAGAAGACCAGGCTCTGAAAGGTGAACTGGAGTTCGAAAACAAGGTTCGTGACTTGATGAAGGAATATGACAAGTCACCCAAAGATGTTCTGCAGATTTTGTCTGCCATTGATCCGTCTGTTGCTGGCGCAAAGGCTGAGGCAACTGCTGGTGGTCGTGCCAAGCGGCCCATGAAGACTTATAAGAACCCGCATACCGGTGAAGTGGTTAAGACCCGTGGTGGCAACCACAAAACGCTGAATGAATGGCGTAATAAGTACGGTAAAGAAGCGGTTCAGAGCTGGCAGGAAAACTAAGTTTAGTTTGTCGGTTTCTTAAAAGAAAAGCCCGGTTTCTGCCGGGCTTTTCTTTTTTTCCCTTCACTTTTCGGAAATCATCACTCGATTTCGTCCACCTTCCTTGGCCGCATAAAGCGCTTCATCGGCCAATTGCATCCATTGCATGTAATTCTCCGGCCCATCACTCAATTGAGCAATGCCCATGCTGATGGTGTACTGAACCGGCGCCACGCTGGTTTCAACCACGCTTTGTGCGATGCTTTCCCGAATTCTTTCACAAATAGTGCGGGCGCCCTCGGCGTCGGTCTCCGGCAGGATAATGCCGAACTCTTCGCCGCCGTAACGGCCGGAAGTGTCGGATTGTCTCAGGTTGCCCTTGGTGACTTCTGCAGTGTGTTTGATGACCTCATCGCCGGCCAGGTGGCCATAGCGGTCGTTCACCTTCTTGAAGTGGTCGATGTCGAACATTACCAGCGAGGTGGCCTGGCCGTAGCGGCGGAAGCGTTCGTACTCCGCATCCACCAGATTTTCCCAGGTGCCTCGGTTAAGCAGACCGGTCAGGCGGTCGGTCATGCTCAGTTTGGCGAGCTGTTCATTGGCCCGTTCCAGTGCCCGTTTGCTGCTGGCGATGTCGGTGACGTCGTACACCATCAGGCAGACCTTCTCGACTTGGCCTGAGGGGCCGGAGAGGGGGCTGATGGTAAGGTTCTGGAACATGAACTCTTCCGTACCGGTAATCGGGCGGGTATTGCGAAACTTGAACAGGTAAGGGCGCTGCTCCCAAGAGGTAAAGCCTCGAGTATTCAGCAACGCAACGGCATCCACCTTACGCGCCAGCCACGCCTGGGGAATGTCCGGGAAGACATCGAAGATGACCTTGTCGCGGATTTTGCTGGCGGTGATGCCGCTGTGATTCTCCATGAACCCGTTCCAGGCCTGCACCCGGAAATCCAGATCCAGAACCACAAGCCCGACTTCAACGGACTCGAGCATATCCACCAGCCAGTGAAACGAGTTGGCTTCTACTTCATTAAAGGCCATTGATCAGTCCACCAGATATTCGAGGCGTTGTTCGAGGAAAGGTACGGAATCTTCAGTCAGTAACACCAGCACGTCGCACTGGATATCCCGGTCCTCCAGGGCATAGCTGATTTCGATACATAGCAGGCGTTCGTCCCGGGTGCTGTGATGCTCAAGCAGTTCGGTGATTTGTCGATGCTGGCCCAACACTGTCGGATGACCCAGCCCGAGCTTCAGGTCCAGTTGATCGCCTATGCCTTTAAGGAATGCACCGAACAGGATGCTGGACATGTCCATCAGGACTTCGACATTCACGGTTTCACCGTCGTGCGCTTCGTAATGAAGCATTTCGGCCATTTCCCGGAAGCTGGCGTCGGCAAAGATCAGCAGGGCTTCGCCCGCAATGCCTGCGCCGGTGAAACCCTGGCAGACGGCAGAATAGGTATCGCTGTGTTGGGCTGCAGATATCGCCATGTGCAGCTCAGAGTTGGCGATGAAGGCCACCTTGGGGATGGGCTGTTTTACGAATACTTTGAGCAGGCGCGCCAGGAGGTCGGATGAGCGGCCCATGGCGACGTTGGCAATTTCCTGCAGATAATCGGTCAGGGACACCGAGATGTCGCTGGCGCTCGCGCTGGATGACTCGGATTTGAGCGCACTGTCATTCAGGGCCGCGGCCTCCAGCTCACTGGGGTTGTAGAAGCCGTAATCTTTGAGCAAATTCAGGATCAGGCCGGATTCCGTCGGCTTTTTGATGAAGTCGATAGCGCCCAGCTTGCGTACCCGTTCTCTGGCTTCGGGCTGGATGTCACCGGAGACCACGATGGTCAGTACCGGGAGATCTTCCTCGCGGATGTGCCTCAAAACCTCATACCCGTCCATTTCAGGCATGTTGAGGTCGAGGAACATAAGCTCCGCCTCATGGCCACGCAAAAGCTCCAGAGCTTCTTTTCCGTTGCTGGCGAATACGATGTCGGCACCAAAGCTTTCAGGGAGCGCTCTTGCCATCTGTTTTCTGGCGAGCGCGGAATCGTCGCAAACGAGGATGCGGGTGGTCATGGAAGTGGTCATAGCGCCAATGAAAATTTGAGCGAGTATATCAGGCTGTTACGGTGTGTACACATTTGCTACGGTGACGTAATGTTTTGTGAAGTCGGTCATACTTGATTCCTGCCAAGCCGGTCGGTTCCCGGCGATTGTGATGAAGCTCACTCTATTGGCGAACTCGGCTCAGCTATAGTGCATTCGCGTCCTACAAGAAAGCAATTAGCGAAATAAGCCGCCTGTTGAGCCTTAGTACTAACGGATAACCGCGCAACAGCAGAGTCGGGTATTGAAACTGACTCTTGAACATCAATCAGAGGCACACGTTATGAAGAATCATGTCTTTGGATGCGCTGCTGTGGTCATGTTTTGTCTGGGTGTTGTGCCGGTTACCCAGGCTGAACTGAAACCCATCTCCGATCAAACCATGGGAGAGGTTACAGGGCAGGCATTTATGCAGGTCGATAATCTCGCAGACGGCGTTCATGACTTCACCCGCATGACGTTGGGTATAGACGTTGAAACCCGGGTAAACATCGACGATGTCAAAGTGGGTGAGATAGATAGCGGTTCCGATTTTGCGGCCACCCACCTGGCTTTGGGCCACATCGCTCGACAGGACGGTGTGCAATACAATGGCCAGGACTACATGCAAGGTGAGACCGTTCCGTTCGAAGCCTCAAAACCGTTCATTGAGCTGGCAGAGGATGCAAGCGGGTTGGCAGGTTTTCGGATGGGCTTCGGCCAGGCTCGCGGTTCTGTTTCCTCGTTAACGACCAGCCTGAGCGGCAACATCGGCCTCAAGCTGCGAGACTCGGCGGGTGTTGTTCACGACGCGGCTCTGTTTGACGCCAGTAATCAGGCAACCAACTACCGTGCAACGCAGATTGGCATTGCCGATAGCGCGAACCCGGCTACCTGCAGTGAGTGCGCCTCCCTGAGCAAAGTGCAGTCGTTGTTTGTGGGCACGGCGCAAGATGATGGCGCAGGTGGCACAGTCACGGGCTTTACCGATGACTTCTTTATCGGTTTTCAGCGGGACGACGCAGGCGTTAAATGGCAGAGTCCGGACGGTGCTAACGTCATCAACGCCGGAAAGGGCGTATTCATCAATCTCCCCACCAGCATGACCGTCGACATGAGCCAACTGACTGGCTCTTCTGGCTTGCCCAGGCTGCAAACTCACCAGACCGATATGGGGACTCAGCTGTTTTAGATGCTAAACTCCTGCCCAATTGACCCATCACAGGCAGGAGTTTTCCCTTGATTCGCTCGTTCTACTGGCACGACTACGAAACCTTTGGCGTAGACCCGGTCCATGACCGACCCTCCCAGTTTGCCGGTGTCAGAACGGATGAAAATCTCAACATCATCGAGGATCCGCTGGTTATCTACTGCAAGCCTGCGGACGACTACCTGCCGTCCCCGGAAGCTTGCCTGATCACCGGCATCACGCCGCAGAAAGCCCTGCAGGATGGTTACCCCGAGGCTGAGTTCATCGCTCAGATTAATGAAGCTTTCAGTCAGCCCGGCACCTGCGTGGTCGGGTATAACAGCCTGCGCTTTGATGATGAAGTAACCCGCCATACGCTGTACCGAAACCTCCGGGACCCTTATGCCCGGGAATGGCAGAACGGCAATTCCCGGTGGGACATCATCGACATGGTTCGGTTGACCTACGCATTGCGCCCCGAGGGCATCAACTGGCCGAAAAAGGAAGATGGCAGTCCCAGCTTCCGCCTGGAAGAGCTGACAGTCGCCAATGGCATCGCCCATGAAAGTGCGCACGATGCCATGTCGGACGTTCAGGCGACCATTGCAGTCGCCAAGCTGATCAAGGAAAAACAGCCCAAGCTGTTCGATTTTGTGCTGAAGAATAAGGACAAGCATTCGGCGCGCGCGATGCTGGATACCGGGACCATGAAGCCGGTGTTTCACATCTCGGCCAAGTACCCGGCCTCTCGTGGTTGTTGCGCGATGGTGGCGCCGGTGGCGGAGCATCCGACTAACAAAAACCTGGTTATTGTGTATGACCTTCGTGAGGATCCCTCGGAGCTGATCAACGCCACGCCTGAACAAATTCGTGAGCGGGTATTCACTTCCCAGGCGGAATTGGGCGAGGGCGTTAGTCGGTTTCCGCTCAAAGGGGTGCAACTGAACAAGTGCCCGGTACTGGCGCCGGCGACGATGCTGTCGACGCTGTCGGCAGAGCGGCTGGCTGAGCTGCAGTTGGATGGCGAAGCCTTACGGGCGAATCTTGCTTTATTAAGGAAGGCTCCGGATCTGCCCGGCAGAATTGCCCAGGCCTTCGACCAGGCGCACGAAAGCGATCTGACCGACCCAGACGAGCAGCTTTACGCCGGTGGCTTTATCGGCAAGGCTGATCGGGAGAAGTTGAACTGGGTGCTGGAGCAACCGGTGGAAACCCTGGGCGAGCAAGACGTGCAGTTTGCTGATGAGCGGCTGACGGAACTGCTGTTCCGTTATCGGGCCCGGAACTACCCCGATTCATTGCTGGGAGAAGAAATGGAACGCTGGGAAGAGTTCCGGTCCCAGCGGCTGATGCATCCGAAGAAAGGCTGGCGGTCGCTTGAAGCCTTTGCCCATGAGCTGCAACGGCTGGCCGCCGATCCGGATCTTACCCCGGAGCGACGGCATGTACTTGAGGACCTGCATTTGTACGGCGAATCACTGATGCCGTACGTGTGAGCGTCTGTTTGAAGGAGCCTTACCGGCGTTTGCTGAAGTAGACGCTCAGCCCCTGGCCGACCAGGCTCTGGACTTCGCTGCCCAGGGCCTCCGCCTGAATCTGCCGCTGCACCGGTTGGGTTGCCAGGCTGTGGCCATCGGCGTCCCGCGCTTTAACCAGTTTCCAGTCTACCTCGTTGCTTACCATGGCCATCAGCTGTTTTAGCTGAGCGCCGTCTTGCGGCCGGAACCAGCGATCGCGACAGCCGCCCAAGCTGAAGAAGTCGTCTTCCTGGGTCAGTTCCTTCCAGTTGGCATCCTGAGGATTGGCAAGCACCATGCGGCGCAACTGGCGCAGGACTGTTCGGGTTGCTGGCAGCTTGTGCTCAGCAATCAGGTTGCGAATGTGGCGGTCACCGGAGGTCTGTTCGCCAATGGCCGTGTGCATATGCACCACCGCTCCGGCCAAGCTGGCGTCGCTCACCAGCGATGCAAGAGACATCTCTGTCATGGCGGGTGAGGGCAGGCGCCCAACTTCAATCCAGTGCACCTGATGACCGTCAGCGACAAAGCGCTGGGCAATGGACCAGGGCCAGAACACAATGTTCTCAACACCCATGTCACTGGCCATGCGAGTGCCCTTGGCAACATTGGCCAGGGATTCGTCGACCGCAATCACTTCGACATCACTGAGGTAACGTGCCAGTTCCATGGCGCGCTGGCCGGACTGGGCGCCGCACACCAGAATCCGAAGGGTATCGGGCAGGTTGTTAGTGGCAATACCCAATTCCGATGCCATTACATTCTTCAGGCTGCTTTCGGCACGGATGGCTAATTGTGACCAGGCCGGCCAGGCTTGGGGTACGTCCACCTTGTCCATGCAGAGTTCTTCGGCTTTTTCATCGAAGTTCTGCTTGATGGCCTCTTCGTTGGCCCGATCGTAATAGCTGGCGGCCATCACCGGCTGCAGCGCCAGCGGCCAGTCTGTCAGGCTCCATTGACCGAGCTGAACAGCAAAACGCTGGTGAAACAGGGCGCCGTACATAGCGCTGATGATCAGGGAGCCGATCATTCCGTCCTGCGACTCGCCCATCATTAGCTGGGCTTGAATGCTTTCGTTGATCGTGGCGATCAGACGCTCTTCGTCCTCGTCAGCGGCCAGGGCGTAACCGGTGCGGTCGGCATACTGGCCAATGGCCAAGGCCAGTTGCTGCAGTTCGTCACGCAGCTCCACCGTTTGTGCCACTTCCGCAATGATAGCGCGGCGTAGCATGACCACCAGATTCTCAACGGCCGGGTTCGGCATCAGCGTCTTCTGTAGGCCAAGAATCAACAGCTCATCTTCGCTAGCGGCATCCAGGAAGATCTCGGCATTGGGGTTATCCAGATCGTATTGTTGGTGCACGATGGCAGCTACAAATCGGCCCAGTTCCTGATGAGGCAGTCCATCCCGGCCGAGCAGGGCAATGGCATCCCGCGCAAGTTCACCGTCAGCACGCTCCACCTGAAGGTGTTGCGCGCAACTCAACATGCCGCTGTAGATTGAATCCCAGTTCGCGCCGGTTTCCAGCAGTTTGCGATAGTGGAGGTAGGCTACGTCGAACTGGCCTTGCAGGCGTTTGGCATGCGCGACCCCGCAGAAAGCGGCGGCGGATTGCCGGTCGCAGTCCAGTGCCTCCAGGAAATGCTGCTCGGCCAGCGCCGGGCGTTCGGATTTCAGAGCCCAGTAACCCAGGTTGGCGTGCTGCTGAGCTTGCCCGGGCTGAGCCTGCAGGCTGGCACTGAACAGATGATGAGCTTCGTCGAGATGCCCTTCATCCAGCTCAATCCGTCCCAGAAGGCCAAGAGCACCGGCGTTTTCAGGTTCGAGCTGGAAGGCATCTGCCAGGTAATCACGGCATTCCTGTCTGGCCCGGAGGCGCTGAATATGGTTCAGCCCGTTGCTGTTGGATTCTCCGTAGGCCAGGTTGGCCTGAAGTAGGAGCCGAGCCGCCTGCGCCCGATCGGAGCCAGGATTCTGAACGTGATGCTGTGATTGCATGGGACACCTCAACCTATTAATTGAACACCATTAACCCTGAAGTAGCTGAAGCACCTGCTGGGGGCGAGCGTTGGCCTGAGCCAGAACCGATAGGCCGGCCTGTTGCAGTACTTGGGTACGGGCAAGGTTTGCGGATTCGGCCGCAAAGTCGGCGTCCTGGATTCTGGAACGGGCCGCGGTCAGGTTTTCAGCGGTGGTGCCAAGATTCGCAATCGTGGTTTCGAAACGATTCTGGATGGCGCCCAAATCCGCTCGCACGCTATTAATAGATTGCAGCGCGGAATCCATGGCGAGCAGAGCTTTATTTGCCCCCGAGATGGTTGAGATATCGACTGTGGCCACATTCTGTGTATCGTCGACATTCAGGAGTGCCTGGTTGAAGCCGATGATGTCGCCACCGCCACTGATGGTGACGTTATCCAGAGACTGTAGGGTGACCTCGCCGCGATAGAGAAAGCTGTTTGAGACTGATGCGTCGGTATCGGCAGTCTGGGTGAAACCATCCTGGAAGATCGATTCAATGCTTGAGGCAGCTGCGGTGTTGGTGGCATCGCCTTCTGTGATGGACATGGTTTCGTCAATGTCGATGTTCCTGCCATCATCAGCGCGAAGCACGAGCTCGCCGGATGTGTCGATCTCTGCGCGTACACCGGTCTTGCTGCTGAATTCGTTGATCGCCGCCTCAGCATCTGCAAGGGAGATTGAATCACCTGTGTCCAGCGTGGTCTCGAGAACTTTTACGCCATTGATGTCGAGGCTGTAAGTAGCTGTGTCGCCCTCCGCAGCCGGGTCGGTAAAGGTAGCGAGGGAGGCATTGCCGGTACCAATGCCGGCGAAACTTTTTTCGGTTTCAGCAAGGGCGCTCACGCCATCCAGGGCACTGCCGTTAATGGCGGCGGCCTTAGCGTAGGCACTGTCAGCCTCCTGTCCTGCGAGAGTGCCCGCAAAACGGGTCGAATCGGCTACCACGGTTCCATTAATGATGACGGACGTTCCTGTGGCTGCGCTGCTCACACCGCTGAAGTCAGTTATACCGGTTTGGGCGGCACCGTTAGTTCCGCCCGTGGCTGTTCCCAGAGTTTCGGCGCCGGTGCGAGCGACTTGGCCGGCCACGTCGACAACTGATCCAATCTGGTTAGCTTTGGTGCCATCAATCGATACGCCAATCGTCTGGTTAGCATTGGCACCGACCTGGAACTGCTGCGTGGTATAGCTGCCATCCAGAATGCGCAATCCGTTGAACTCGGTTTCTGAGGCAATACGGTCAATCTCCTCAACGAGCTGAGAGACTTCCGCCTGGAGTGCCTTCCTGTCCGAACCAGAGTTCGTGGCGTTGGCGGACTGAACTGCAAGCTCACGAATCCGTTGCAGGGCGTTGGCGGCCTCACCCAAGGCACCTTCTGCGACCTGAGACAGGGAGATGCCATCGTTGGCGTTCCGGATGGCTTGATTGAGACCCTTTACCTGGCTTGTAAAGCGTTCGGAGATCGCCAGGCCAGCCGCATCGTCCTTTGCCGAATTGATCCTTAGACCAGAGGACAGTCTCTGAAGCGTGGTGTCGGCCGAGCGCTGTGAGGTGTTCAAGTTACGTTGGGCGTTCAGTGAAGCGACGTTTGTATTGATTACTTGTGGCATTTCTTTTCTCCCTGCTCCCAGGTGCCGGTGGCCAGACGCCGTGATGCTTGAGCGCGTGGTCGGCAAAATATCGTTTGATTACCGTTTGGAGTGAGCAAAGCGAACGCTGTGCCAGTTTTCAAGAAATGACGTTAAGTTTATGATAAAAATAGATATATTGCTGTGTCTTTGAGGATGTGTTGATAGCGTTTTGTCATGTAAATGGCGGTCATAACGGTAAGTCATTGCCGCTTTTACATTCTTTTACAAAGTTTTTTAAGTTTTTGCTCAAGGAAGGAATTGGCGTGCCGTTAAGCATTGCAACAGGGCGGTGCTACCAACAAACGATCAGGCGCCGGGCCTTTTTCACAAAGAAACGACACTAGTCGAAAGGGGAAGCAATATGGCTCTCGGTATTAACACGAACGTCGCGTCACTGTCTGCTCAGAACCAGTTGGGCAACTCCCAGAAGCTGAATGACCAGGCGCTTGAGCGTCTGTCCTCCGGCCTCCGTATTAACTCAGCCAAGGACGACGCCGCGGGCCTCGCGATCTCTACCCGTTTTCAGGCCCAGATCAGTGGCCTGAACGTTGCTCAGCGTAACGCCAACGACGGAATCTCTCTGGCGCAGACCGCAGAGGGTTCTTTGGGTGAAATCACCAACAACCTGCAGCGTATCCGTGAGCTTTCTGTTCAGTCTGCTAACTCCACCAACAGTGCTTCTGACCGTGAAGCTCTCCAGGAAGAAGTTAGCCAGTTGGTGAGTGAGATTGAGCGTACCGCTACAACAGCTCAGTTCAACGGCTTGAACCTGCTGGACGGCTCTTTCACTTCCCAGCAGTTCCAGGTTGGTGCAAACGCTAACCAAATCATTAACGTCAGTGTTGGTGGCGCGCGCTCTACTCAGATCGGCTCCATTGTCAACGAAACTGGCACCAATACTGTTTCTACAGTCGTTGGCGGCGCGGTAGGTGGCACCGCCCGGGCAAGCGCAGATGCTTATGATGGAGTTAACGCCACCGCTTCGACCGGTGGGAACGTCACTATCAACGGCACCAACATTGTTTCGTCGGCTGATTTTACTGGCCAAACATCCAGAGGTGAGACTGACGATAGCGCCTTCGCTAAGGCGAGTGCGATCAACGCCAGTGGCGCTGGTGTGACAGCAGTTGCGAGCAACACGCAAACCATCGCGCTTGGCGGAGCTAATGCTGTCGCTGCAACGTTCACCGCAACGGGTGATTCCGCTAGCTACACATTAAATATCAATGGAACCGATGTGTTGGCCTCAACGCTTAGTTTCGATAGCGGTGTGTCAACAATTAGTGCGTCGGATGTAGTGAACGCGGTAAACGCGGCTCAGTCTGATACAGGGGTTACTGCCTCATTCGATACGGCTACCAATGAGATTATTTTCACGAATGCAAGTGGCGGTAATATAAACGTTACCGAAACGTATGATGAGACCGAAGCAGCTGCCGGTAACGTTAGCGCCGATACTGTTTTGGCTACTGGTGAAACTGGTGACGCTACTCTCTCAGCCACCTATCGTGGTGATATCACCCTTCAGTCATCTGAAACCGTAAACATCACCGCTGGCGCTGCTATCGTTGGTATGGACGCCGCCGCTCAGAACGTTTTGACAGTCGACGCTTCCCAGTCCGTTGCAACTGTTGATATCTCGACTGTTTCGGGCGCCAACAATGCGATCCTGGCTATCGATGCCGCACTGGACAGCATCAACGGTTCGCGCGCGCAATTGGGTGCGGTACAGAGCCGGTTTGAGTCTACGATCTCCAACCTGGCGACAACGTCTGAGAACCTGAGCGCTGCAAACAGTCGGATTCTGGACGCGGACTTCGCGGCAGAAACTGCGAAGCTGTCCAAGTCTCAGGTACTTCAGCAGGCTGGTATCTCGGTTCTGGCGCAGGCTAACGCCCGCCCGCAGCAGGTTCTGTCCCTCCTGCAGTAAGGGGATAGCGGTAACATCCGGAGCCTTCGGGCTCCGGTTTACGCCGTTTAAGGATAGTGAGGTGAGCTATGAATGACGTTAACCTGATTGGCCCGGATCTGAAGCTGGTTCGCACCAGTGCGGAAGCTCCGGCACGGGCACTTTCGTCATCTCAGGCCGAGGGCAGGAATGCCTCCGACCTAGCTACTCCATCAACAGGGAAAGGCGCTGGCAGTCGTGCTGTTTCTCAGGCTCAGGAGGTTTCCAAAGCTGAAAGGCTTCAGAACCGGAATGAGAGCCAAAGAGAAGAGCTGGATGATGCGGTGTCGCAACTGAATGACTTCGTTCAGAACGTGCAGAGAGATCTGCAGTTTGAAGTTGATAACGAGCGCGGTGCAACGATTGTCCGCGTGGTGGATCAGCAGACCCAGGAAGTGATTCGGCAGATTCCCGATGAAGTAGCTTTGAGGTTGGCAGAAAAATTGCAGCAGGATGAACCGCTGACGCTCCTCAACATAGAAGTGTAAAAGCTCAAGCTTAAGCGCTAGAGTTGAAAGCGTGTATTCGGCACCGCCTTACCTGATGGTTTGGCGGTGTTTTGCGTTCAGTCGGACGTACACTTTGTTACAAAAATGGCCGAGTCTGAGGCAAAGTTTTGCCGCTCCCGGCCGTTAAGCTCATCAATGAAGCGAGCGCCTTCCTGAGGAGGCAATGTTATGGCAGGTATATCATCGCTAGGTATTGGATCCGGGGTTCTGAGCTCAGACCTTGTCGATCAGCTCGTGGCTGCAGAGCGCAAGCCCACAGAAAGCCGGCTGGAATTCAACACCCAACGTACCGAGGCTCTCTTGTCCGCCTACGGCACATTGCGCAGCGCTATCACTGAATTACGCTTACCAATGCGTCAGCTGAGCGCTCCTGACAACATGACGGCGTTCTCCGCCAGTTCCTCCAATGACGACGTCGCAGTGACTCTGGACGATAGTAAGGCCAGTCGTGGCTCCTATACCGTCCAGGTAGATAGTCTCGCCCAGGCGCAGTCGCTGGCTTCCGGCACCTTTTCAGACAAAGATACCACCGGTATTGGCACCGGCTCCCTCACGCTGCAAGTTGGTGACGAATCCAAGGTTTTAACCATTGATGGAACCAACAACACCCTTCAAGGCCTGGCCAACGAGATTAACGATGCCGGAATAGGCGTAACGGCGGGTGTTATTGATACCGGTTCTGGTTTCCGCCTGGTGATGTCGGCTGAAGAAACTGGTACCGCCAATGCGGTAACGATTACCGCATCCGACGATGATGGCAACAATACCGATACCGCTGGCCTGTCGCGGTTCGTGTTTGACGGAACAACCAATAATTTGACGGAGACCATTGTAGCCAAGGACGCGGTGGTGCAAGTCAATGGCATTCAGATAACCCGCCCGACCAACAATATTGAAAATGTCATTGACGGCCTGAGCTTCGAGTTGAAGGCCGAAGGCGTGACTTCAAACGTCAAAGTCGAACAGGATTTCGGAGCCGTTGCCGACCGGGTGCAAGGGTTTGTAGATAAGTTCAATAGCCTGCAGTCGGTGATCAAGGGGCTTTCAGGGTTCAATGCCGAGACTGGCCAAGGCGCTTTGCTTACTGGCGACAGTACTGTTCGTGGTATCCAGAATCAGCTTCGGAACATCCTGACCCGGGTAGTGCCTGGTCTTGAGAATGCTTCAGTCCGCAGTTTGGCCGATGCTGGAATTACCACCGATTTCGAAACAGGTAATCTGGAGCTTGATCGCACCAAGCTTGAAGAACAGCTTAAAAACAATCCGGATGATGTGACTGCTCTGTTTGCCGAACAGGGTCGGGCTTCTGACGCTCAGGTTGAGTTTGTTCGAAGCGGGATTAGCACAGAGCCCGGAACGTACGGCATCAATGTCACGCAGGTGGCCACTCGTGGTTCCGTCTCGGGCAATGCGGCCTTGGCGGACAATGTCACCATCGATAGCACAAATGACGAGTTGACGCTGTTTGTTGATGAAGAAACCAGCGTGTCACTGAAGCTGGATGCCGGCACTTATGCCACCGCGCAGGATTTGGCGGATCAGGTTCAGAGTCAGATCAACGCAAGCTCTGCTCTGAGCGCGGCTGGTGGTTCGGTGCAGGTGTCACTGAACGGAAGTGGGCAGCTTACATTTACATCCAGTAAGTACGGTAGCGAATCGAACGTAAGTATTACTTCAGTTGAAGGTGGTGCTGCCCTTGGTTTGACGGTAGCTACAGGAACCGCTGGTGTGAATGTCGAAGGGACCATAGATGGCCGTACCGCAGAGGGTGACGGACAGGTCTTGTTCCTTGGTAGTGGAAACGGAAATGCCTCTGGTCTCCAGGTGAAAATTACCGGCGACCAGATTGGCAGTCGCGGCAACATACAGTTTATTGAGGGTATCGCAGAACGCACTGTTGATCTGGTAACCAACATTGTTGGTGCAGATGGTGCGATAGAATCCCGGACAGAAGGTTTGAATAAGGAGCTTGAGCGTATTCAGGCTGAGCAGGTTAAGCTGGATGAACGTATTGCATCTTATCGCGAGCGTTTGGTGTCCCAGTTCAGCGCTGCTGATTCTCTGATTTCCCGGCTCAACAGCACTCGGGAGTATGTGAGCCAGCAGCTGGCTGCGCTCGCTCCCCAGAATAACAGTGATAACTGATCCGGTAAGGCCGGAACCTGAAGCAAGAGGCAACCTATGAACGGTTTACAGGCATATCAGCGCGTAAACACCCAAACCAGCATCACCGATGCTGATCCGCACAAGCTTATCCAATTGCTGTATAACGGCGCGCTTGAGCGGATCAATATGGCAAAAGCTCGCATGCAGGCGAAGGACTTCGAAGGTAAGGGTAAGCTGATCACCAAGGCCATTGAAATAATTGGCGGCCTTCGCGGTTTCCTGGACTTCGATAAAGGTGGAGACCTGGCTGAGCGCCTGGCTGGCCTTTATGAGTACATGGAGCGCACTCTGTTCGAGGCGAACGCCAAGAATGATCCAGCAAAACTGGATGAAGTCGCTGAGTTGCTGCGCTCAATCAAGGAAGGTTGGGACGGCATTCGTGAGGAAGCTGTAGGCCAATAGCCATTACCGCCATCGTCCCGTACAATACGTGCCTTATTTTCGATACATCCATACTGTTCAGTCTGGAGCAAGGGCATGTCTGATATTAAGAAGGTGGTGCTGGCCTATTCCGGTGGCCTGGATACTTCCGTCATCGTTCGGTGGTTGCAGGACACTTATAACTGTGAGGTGGTGACCTTCACCGCCGACATCGGCCAGGGTGAGGAAGTGGAACCCGCGCGGGCGAAAGCCGAGGCGCTGGGAGTGAAGGAAATCTACATCGAGGACCTGCGCGAAGAGTTTGTGCGCGATTACGTGTTCCCGATGTTCCGCGCGAACACCATCTACGAAGGGGAGTACCTGCTGGGTACCTCCATCGCCCGTCCGTTGATCTCTCGCCGTTTGATTGAAATCGCCAACGAGACCGGCGCCGATGCCATCTCCCACGGTGCGACCGGCAAGGGTAACGATCAGGTTCGCTTCGAGCTGGGTGCCTACGCACTGAAGCCTGGCGTGAAGGTGATTGCACCCTGGCGCGAGTGGGATCTGAACTCCCGCGAAAAGCTGCTGGCCTACTGCGATGAGCGCAACATTCCGGTGGAGAAGAAGAAGGGCAAGTCTCCTTACTCCATGGATGCCAACCTGCTTCACATCTCCTACGAAGGCATGAACCTGGAAGATCCCTGGGCCGAGGCTGAGGAAGATATGTGGCGCTGGAGCGTGTCTCCGGAAGCCGCTCCGGATAAGCCGACTTACGTTGAGCTGACCTACAGCAAGGGCGATATCGTTGCCATCGACGGTCAGGAAATGAAGCCTCACGTGGTGCTGGAAACCCTGAACAAGATGGCGGGTGACAACGGCATTGGTCGTCTGGACATCGTTGAGAACCGGTACGTTGGCATGAAGTCCCGTGGCTGTTACGAAACGCCGGGCGGTACCATTATGCTGCGCGCCCATCGCGCCATTGAGTCGATCACGCTGGACCGCGAAGTGGCCCATCTGAAAGACAGCATCATGCCGCGCTACGCCGAGGTGATTTACAACGGCTACTGGTGGTCCCCTGAGCGCGAGGCGCTGCAGGCGCTGATCGACCAGACCCAGACCTACGTGAACGGCACCGTGCGCCTCAAGCTCTACAAGGGCAATGTTGAGGTTGTTGGCCGGAAGTCGGATGACTCGCTGTTCGACGAGAAGATTGCCACCTTCGAGGAAGATCAGGGAGCGTACGACCAGAAAGATGCAGAAGGCTTCATCAAGCTTAACGCGCTGCGTTTGCGCATTGCGGCAGGCAAAGGCCGCAAGCTCTGACTTTCGCCTTTAGTTAGCCTTTGGACGCCCGGAATTCTCCGGGCGTCTTTCCTTTCATAGCCTTGAATTTCCGGTGAAACGATGTGGTTTCACTGAATCCCAGCCGTAACGCAATATCCGGAATCGCCAACTCGCTGTTGAGCAGATAGTCCTCGGCCATGGTTTGCCGAACCTCATCCAGTAATTTCTGATACGACACGCCTTCCTGGCTCAGCTTGCGTTGCAGGGTCCGGCTGTTCATGCCGAGCTCGTCCGCTACCACATCCTGCCTTGTGACTCCCTGCACCAGCTGCTGTTGAATGCTGTGCTTTACCTGTGAGGCCAGATCGGTGTTGGTGTCGGTGTTGGTTTCGAGCGATGCCAGCTGGGTGAGAGCATGCGCCTCCAGGGTTTTACGCAGCATAGGATCGGGCTGGCGCAACCGCGTGTTCAGCAGTTCCTTGCGGAAGGTCAGACTGTCTTCATCGGCAGAGAAGTGCACGGGGCAGTTCCAGCGTGACTGGTACGCCTGCTCCAGCTCCTTACCCGGCGATGGCCGTTTCAGTTGCACCAGGGTGGGCGCGGCGGCCTCGTCATCGGCCAACCAGCGGGCGTAATTAACCCAGGATGAGAATACGTTATCCACCAGGTGGGGCCGTACTGCGGGGTTGTCGTAGTTGCAGTGCCACAGCAGCTTGATGTTGTCGCCGGCCATGGCAAGGCGGGTGGTGCCCATATCGCCCACCAGCTTTTCGTACGGCGCGATGCGGGCCACGGCTTCGCCCAGGGTGGCGCAGCTCATGGTGATGTAACCCAGCACGCTGTAGGAGCCCGGTTGCACGAAATCGCCGGTTTCCAAGCCGAGAATCCGGTTTCCGGTCTGTTCGGCCAGCTGCTGGATAAATACCTGGAATTGCTCGCCGTCGATCCGGCCATCATCGCTGTCCAGAATGGCGGCATTCAGTCCGGCTTTGCTGAACAGCGGTGCGGTATCAACGCCGGCAGATTCGGCGGCGCGAACATACTGGCGAAGTGCGGCAACGGAGGTGGTTCCGAGGGATTTCATGGTTACAACACAGCTTCTTGGAGTATTTGTTGCCGAGAGTATAACGGATCTGTGCCGTTAGAACTTCGGCGGCAAGAAGCATTCGCGGTAACAACCTGGTGCAGCAGCAGCGGGAGCAGGGCTGTGGGGCTAAAAACAAAAAGGCCAGCTAATAAGCTGGCCCAAAGATAAGGAAAGAACGAAAGTGCCTGAAAAATTCGTTAATCCGGTGGATCTCTGTCAGTAAGCTGGCCCATATGGCGGCGGAGGTACTGCACGGCTCCTCCGCCATGGGGGATACTGCTTAAATCCACAATTTCAGAATAGGGCTTTCGCTTATCAGTGTCTGTGGGTGATGTGTGTCGCACTGTTACGGAGTGTTTGCAAACCCACCAGCCGCGTATCAGGCCCCGGTTTCCATTTCCGGTACTGTTTCGGTGAATCGACGGGTTTCATAGGCGTCCACCAGGCCCTGAACGGCGGTGCGCTCTACATCCTGTACCAATGGCGTGCCGTGTTCGGCGTCTGCCTTACACAGCACCATGCCCGCTTCCAGCGAGATATAGCCGGCGGTGGTTTTCAGGGCCTTGTGGTTGATGCCATCAAACACCCGCCGAAACGCGGTGATCGTGCAGTGATCGCTGTTCGGGAAGTGGGCAATGACAGCGTACTGGTTATCACCAACCCGGCACAGAGAATCAATAGGACGCACCAGGGTAGTCAGGCGCCGTGCGATGCCCACCGCCAGTTCGCTCATCACCGAGGGCGAGTGCTTGCGCTTGAGGTCTTGCCAGTTGCGAATACCGCATAACACATAGGCGCAGGCGCCGCCGCGGGATTCGGCATGGCGCAGAATTTTCGCCAGGCGATCACGACTGTACAGGTTATTGCCCAGGCCAGTTTCCAGATCAATGACGTTGGTGGCTTCCAGTTCGCGGTTGTTCTCCACCAGCAGAGCATTGGCTTTGAGCAAGGTATTCTGCCGATCCGCCATGCGGTCCGCCGCAAAGATCCTGGGGATCAATTGCTTGGTCATGTCGGATTTGTAGATGAAGTCGTCCACGCCCCGGTCGAAAGCTTCCGACAGTGCGGCAATGCTTTCGCGGGCGGTCAGCAGAATCACATAGGTGTAGTGATTACTCTGCTCATCCTGTTGCCTAACCTGGTCGGTGAGCTGCAAGCCATCCATCTCGGGCATCAACCAGTCGGCAATCAGTACGCTGACGGGGCGCTGCTCAATGAGTTCCAGCGCGGCGGAGGCGTTATTGACGATGCGTACGTCGCGATATCCGGCATTTCGCAGCGTTCGGCCAACCACCATACTGCTGAATTTGGCGTCGTCAACGACGAGGATGGGTAAGTCCAGGTTTGGCATTGTTATCGACTTCTCATCAGCCCATGGTCAGATGCGTCGCCCATGCCGGGTGCGGTCCGGCGTGGGTCTTGGTATGCTTTGGCACCTTGAACATCCGGGAATAAATTTAGGCCACAGTATAACCTCAGTGGCTGCTGGAGAATAACGACCATGCCTTCTTTTGACATAGTTTCTGAAATTGATCTGCACGAAGTCACTAACGCGGTGGACCAGGCCAAGAAAGACCTGGCCACCCGCTGGGATTTCAAGAACGTGGAAGCGAATATCGAGCGCGATGAAAAAGGCATTACCATCAGCGCCGAACAGGAGTTCCAGCTGGAACAGCTGATGGACATGCTGCGAATGGCCTTTGCCAAACGCAAAATTGACGCCCGCGCCCTGTCCGAAGACGGCGAGAGCAAAGCCGGCAAGCTGGTAAAACAGCACCTGTTGCTGAAGCAGGGCATTGAGACCGACATGGCGAAAAAGATCGTGAAAATGATCAAGGACGCCAAGCTGAAAGTACAAGCCAGCATCCAGGGCGACAAAGTCCGGGTGACCGGCAAGAAGCGGGACGACCTCCAGGCCGCGATGGCGATGTTGCGCGAGGCTGAGCTGGATATCCCGCTGCAATTCAACAACTTTCGCGACTGAGTCGGAGGTTTCACCATCTTCTCCAGCGACCGCCGCGCACTGATTCGGGAAGCGCTGTACACCTACACGCGATGGCAGGTTATTGCCCTGCTGTTTCTCGGGTTTTCGGCGGGCCTGCCGTTCCTGTTGGTATTCTCTACCCTCAATGCCAGGCTTGCCGACGTGGGCGTGGAGACCGCCACCATCGGGTTCTTCAGTTGGCTGGGGATTACCTACTCCATCAAGGTGTTCTGGGCACCGGTGGTCGACAGGCTAAAACTACCAGTGCTGGACCGCCTTCTGGGCAAGCGCCGCAGCTGGATAATCCTGGCCCAGGCCGGCATCGCCACCGGGCTGTACCTCATGGCCCAGGTGGATGCCATCACGGCGCCGGAAATGATGGCCCTGTGCGGCTTGCTGGTGGCCTTTTCCTCCGCAACCCAGGACGTGGCCATCGATGCCTACCGCATAGAAATCGCCGAAGAGCGCCTGCAGGCCGCGTTGGCAGCCACCTACATCTTCGGCTATCGCCTGGCGTTGCTGGTGGCTGGTGCGGGTGCGCTTTACCTGGCCGAGTTCTGGTCCTGGCAGGTTTCTTATGAAGTGATGGCCGCACTGGTGGGTGTGGGCATGCTCACTGTGCTGATTGTGCGCGAACCCACCGTCAATCATTTCGCCGCGGCTCAGGACATCGCCCACAAAATCGAGCAGGAAGCCGCCAAACGCGCTCATCTCAATCCCCGCGTGGCGCGCGCCGTTGGCTGGTTCTACGCCGCGGTCGCCGGGCCCTTCGTGGATTTCTTCCGGCGTTACCGGGAGCTGGCTGTGCTAATCCTGGTGATGGTGGCGGTCTATCGGATCTCCGACATCGCCATGGGCGTGATGGCCAACCCGTTCTATCTCGATTTCATGGGCTTCAGCAAAACCCAGGTGGCTGATGTCACCAAAATCTTCGGCTTCTTCATGACCATCGCCGGCTCCCTGGCCGGTGGCGTGATGGTGGTCCGTTACGGCGTGCGGAAAATCCTGTTGCTGGGCGCCATCATGACCGCCGCAACCAACTTACTGTTCGTTCTGCTGGCCCAGTACCCGCCCGACATCTTCACTCTGGCGGTGGTGGTCAGTGCCGATAACCTCAGCGGAGGCATCGCCAACGTTGCCCTCATTGCCTGGCTCAGCAGCATGACCAGTGCCTCATTTACCGCCACCCAATATGCCTTGTTCAGCTCACTGATGACTTTGCCGGGTAAATTTCTCGGCGGCTTCTCCGGCATCGTCGTGGCCGATTTCGGCTACGCCCAGTTCTTCCTGGTAGCCGGAGTCATGGGTGTGCCCGCTATCTTGCTGGCCATCTTCATGATGCGCCAAGGCGAAAGACTGGACGCACTGGCACCAAGGAAAAAGGAAGAAATAGCGCCTGGATCAGAACCCGCGCTCCGGGAGTCCTGAGCCATGGAAGCCACAAAAGATCAGAAAATCTGGCAGGTCGTACTCTCAATTCCCGAAGGGAAAGTCGCCAGCTACGGCCAAGTAGCCAGCATGGCCGGATTAGGCCGCCAAGCCCGCTACATCGGCCGAGCCCTGGGCAAACTCCCAGCCGGCCACACCGTCCCCTGGTACCGAGTAATTCGCAGCAACGGCCAAATCGCTTTCCCAGAAGGCACCGAAACGTTCGCCACGCAAAAGAAGCTGCTAGAGCAGGAGGGCGTAGAAGTAAAAAACGGCAGAATCCCCATGCGCCACTACCAATGGCAGCCCTAGCTTTTAGTCTTTAGTCTTTTTCAGTCAGCCTATTAAATCGGTTCCTCAGTCAGGGGGCGGGGTGTCTTTTCTGCCGGAAAAAAGATGTCTGAGCGAAGCGAGTTCGTTTTCCAAAAGAAAAGACACCCCACCCCCTGACCAGCCCCCAAGCCCAACAGGCTAGAAGGCCAAAGCACAAAGCCTAAAGCCTAAGCGCCCCATCCACCTCAATCATCCGCCCCGACATATAATCATTCTCAAAAATAAACGCCGCCGCCGAAGCAATCTCCTCCGGCTTGCCCATCCGCTTCAGCGGAATCCCGGCCGTCATCTTCTCCAACGCCTCCGGCTTCATCGACGTCGTCATCTCCGTCTCAATGAAGCCCGGCGCAATCCCCATGCAGCGAATGCCATAACGCGCCAGCTCTTTCGCCCACACCGGCACCAAAGCAGCTACGCCGGCTTTTGCCGCCGAATAATTACTCTGCCCCATGTTGCCGGCCCGGGAAATCGAAGCAATATTAATGATCACACCCTGGTCGCCATTCTTGATCATCTGGGTAGATGCTTCCCGACCACACAGGAAAACCCCGGTCAGATTCACATCAATCACCGCCTGCCACTGAGCAAGCTCCATGCGCTTCTCAATCTGGCCGTCCTTGCCCTTCACCATCAGACCGTCCCGGAGGATGCCAGCGTTATTAATGAGTCCATTCAACTGGCCGAAGTCTCCCACGATGCCCTCGAACGCGTGAGCAACGTCCTCTTCTTTCGCCACATTACAGACGTAGGTCTTGGCATCGCCGCCGGCCCGCTTGCAGGCCTCGGCTGCTTCGGCCAGTTTCTCCGGCATCAAATCAATTAGCGCGAGCCGCGCACCCTTGGCCGCCAGATATTCTGCCATGGCACGGCCAAGCCCCTGGCCGCCGCCGGTAATTGCAATCACGGAATCTTGAAGTTTCATGTTTTGCCCTAATCAACAAAGTCAGGTGGTGTTGCGTGTGCTGAGTGCGCGGAGTATACCAGACCTTCTAAAACCCACTTCAGACCCTGAGGTTCTGATGTCCGTGTTCCTTTTTCTTTTTATCATTATGCCAGTGGCCGAAATGGCTGTGCTCATCAAAGTGGGCGGAGTTATCGGTGTGCTGAATACCATCGGGCTGGTGTTGCTGACTGCGGTCATTGGTGCCTGGCTGCTTCGGCAGCAGGGCCTGGCCACCTTGCTGAAGGCCAACCAGCGCCTGAACAGCGGTGAGCTACCCGCGAAAGAAGTCGCCGAAGGGCTGATCCTGGCGGTCGGCGGAGCGTTATTACTGACCCCCGGCTTTATCACCGACACCATCGGTTTCCTGTGCCTTCTCCCGGGCTCTCGTCACTGGCTGGCGTCCCAGGCCCTGAAGCGCATGGTGGTTTCCGGCCAGGGCCGGGGCTTTCATTTCCGAGCGGGGGGAGGCACCGGTCCTTTCGGTCAGGATCCCTTCGGTGGCGCCGGTGAAAACCCCTTCGGCAGGCAGCGTCCGTTTGATCGTGACAGCGAGGGCAACATCATCGAAGGCGAGTATCAGGACCAGACCGAAACCGACCATGATCGCATCGAAAAAAAGTGAAAAATTTTGAGGGTGAGGTGTTGAAAACCCCTACGCCAACCCCACATAAGTTCCACAAGTTCGCCGCAGGCTGATAACGGCTGGAAAACAGCAAGTTAGGCAGCCGGGCAATTTGGCCGGATGATGCTTTGCAAGTCCGACCTTTTTAACAGCAAATGTCATTGCCACATTAATCTGACTATTGGAGAAGCCGAGCAATGAAAATTCGTCCGCTACACGATCGTGTTGTCGTGCGCCGTAAGGAAGAAGAAGAGAAAACAGCAGGTGGCATCGTGCTGCCTGGTAACGCCAAAGAGAAGCCTTCCCAGGGCGAAGTGGTTGCCGTTGGCAACGGTCGCATCCTGGATAATGGTGAAACGCGCGCGCTGGCGGTAAAGGTGGGTGACACCGTAGTTTTCGGCCAGTATGCCGGGAACACCGTAAAGGTCGATGACGAAGAGCTGCTCATCATGAGCGAGAACGACATTTACGGCGTGCTTGAGTGATCGCTTAGGCGACTCGCACGAACCCTCATTAATCCGATTTATTCAGTAACTTCGGTTTAACGAACAGGAATAGAAGACATGGCAGCAAAAGACGTTAAATTCGGTGATAATGCTCGCAAGCGCATGGTCGCAGGCGTCAACGTACTGGCAGACGCGGTTAAAGTGACCTTGGGCCCGAAAGGCCGTAACGTGGTTCTGGAAAAATCCTTCGGCGCGCCGACCATCACCAAAGACGGTGTGTCTGTGGCGAAAGAAATCGAACTGCATGACAAGTTCGAGAACATGGGCGCTCAGATGGTCAAGGAAGTTGCTTCCCAGGCCAATGACACCGCCGGTGACGGCACCACCACTGCAACCGTTCTGGCCCAGGCCATTGTTAACGAGGGCGTGAAGGCAGTCACTGCCGGCATGAACCCGATGGACCTGAAGCGTGGTATCGACAAGGCCACCGTTGAAGCGGTGAAAGCGATCCGTGATATGGCCAAGCCATGTGACGACAGCCGTAACATCGCCCAGGTAGGTACCATCTCTGCCAACGGTGACGAGACCATCGGTAAGCTGATTGCCGACGCCATGGAGCGCGTAGGTAAAGAAGGCGTTATTACCGTTGAAGAAGGCCGTGGCCTGGAAGACGAGCTGGACGTGGTTGAAGGCATGCAGTTTGACCGTGGTTTCCTGTCTCCGTACTTCATCAACAACCAGGACAACATGTCCGCCGAGCTGGATGACCCGTACATCCTGCTGGTCGACAAGAAGATCTCCAACATCCGCGAACTGCTGCCGGTGCTGGAATCTGTCGCCAAGGCTGGCAAGCCGCTGATGATCATCGCCGAAGATATCGAAGGCGAAGCGCTGGCTACCCTGGTGGTGAACAACATGCGTGGCATCGTGAAAGTCGCCGCCGTTAAGGCGCCTGGCTTTGGTGACCGTCGCAAAGAGATGCTGCAGGATATCGCCATTCTGACCGGCGGTACTGTGATCTCTGAAGAAGTGGGTCTGACCCTGGAAAACACTTCCCTGGATGATCTGGGCACCGCCAAGCGTGTCAACATCACCAAGGAAAACACTACCATCATCGGCGGTGTGGGTGCCCAGGCGGATATCGAAGCTCGCGTTGAGCAGATCCGCAAGCAGATCGAAGACAGCTCCTCTGATTACGACAAAGAGAAGCTGCAAGAGCGTGTTGCCAAGCTGGCTGGCGGCGTTGCCGTCATCAAGGTGGGCGCAGGCTCTGAAGTAGAAATGAAAGAGAAGAAGGCCCGCGTTGAAGACGCACTGCACTCCACCCGCGCTGCGGTTGAAGAAGGCATTGTTGCCGGCGGTGGCGTTACCCTGATCCGTGCTATCGCAGCGCTGGAGAAAGTGGACGCGATCAACGAAGAGCAGAAAGCTGGCGTGAACATCCTGCGTCGCGCTATGGAAGCTCCGCTGCGTCAGATCGTGTACAACGCCGGTGGCGAGTCCTCCGTGGTTGTGGCCAAGGTTCGTGAAGGCGAAGGCTCGTACGGCTACAACGCCTCTACCGAGCAGTACGGCGACATGCTGGAAATGGGTATCCTGGATCCCGCCAAGGTAACCCGGTCCGCACTGCAGGCAGCCGCTTCTGTTGCGTCTCTGATCATCACCACTGAGGCGATGGTTGCAGACGAGCCACAGGAAGAAGGCGCCGGCGGTGGTATGCCGGACATGGGTGGAATGGGCGGAATGGGAGGCATGGGCGGCATGATGTAATGCCGGCCTGATCCCAGCCATGCTCGGAGCGATCCGGGCGTGGCCCGATCGACCCTGAAAACCCCGCGTCAGTTCGCACTGGCGCGGGGTTTTTGTTTTTTTCTCATGAACTTGCCTCAGGCCTTTGCTAGACTCGGCTACCGATTAATTGTCTGTGTGTACCCGAATGAGCGACGCTGAATCCAAAACCTTTCTTCGCCCTGGCAAGCTGGTCCTGTTGGGCTTGCTGGCGTTGGTGGTGTATGCGATCGCATTGCTGGTCTGGGTGCCGGCAGGATGGGTATGGCAGCAGGCCTCCGGCCAGGTTTCCCTGCCCCAGCAGGTAGAGATCCGGCAGGTGTCCGGACGGGTTTGGGACGGTGCCGCCGGATTGGTGGTGGCGGGTTACCCGTTGCGCGTGGACTGGCAGCTGGGCTGGCCCTCACTGACCGAGCTGTCACTTCCGGTCGACCTTTCTATTGCCTCATCCCAATCTGAAATTGAAGGCGATGTCACCGTCGCCTGGCCCCAACGGGCCGAAATCAATGCCAATGGCCAGGTAGTAGTCAGCGAATTTAAAGACCTGATTCGTCGCAGTGGCGGCGCGATGATCGAGGGTAATGTCTCCATCGATCAGTTTAATCTGGTATGGGAAGACAATCGCATCACCCTGGCTGAAGGGCTTGGCCGGTGGGCCGGTGGCCAAGTTTCCTGGCCGATGGGTAATCGGACCGGCCAGGCCCGGTTCCCGCCCATGCAGGCCGAGCTTGATACCACTCAGGGCGGCGTTGCCCTCACAGTGGCGGAGCAGGGCGGTGATGGTCCGGCGGCCGATGCGCAAATCCTGTGGAACGGCATGATGGAACTCCGGGTCTATAAGCGCATGGTGGACCTGGCAGGTCAGCCCTGGTCAGATTCCGCAAGCCCTGGCGATGTGGTGTTCCGGGTCCGGCAGCCGTTGCTGCCAGGAGCGCGCTGATATGCCTGCGATGAACGCACAGACCCAAAGCCGATTGTCCCGGGCACTGGCTAACCTGTTGTTGGTGGGGCTGGTGATCTATCTCGGAATAGCGCTGGCCAAGGTGACCTGGCTGGCGGCCTGGGACGACAGACCAGTGCCGGTTGCGCCGGTCGCCGCTAGCGGCAATGCTGCGGACGGCTCGGGGTTGTCGTTCCCCATGGCCAGTTTCGAATTTTTTGGCCGGCCGCCAACGCAGGAGGGAGTCGCTGAAGTGGTCAAACGATCAGCGCCTGAGACCGGCCTGCGGCTGCGGCTTGAGGGCGTGCTTGTGGGACAGCGCCCGGAAGACTCCGGTGCTATAGTTGCAGGAAGTAACGGAGAAACGTCGTACTTTCGGGTCGGCGACATGCTGCCGGGCAATGCCGAGCTGGCGGAAGTGGAGCCGAGCCGCATCCTGATTCGCCGGGGCGGTCGCTACGAATCACTGACGTTCGAGGAATCCGAATCCGGCGGGCTGGTTGCAGAAGCCATGGAACCGCTGGCAGCATCGTCGCCGGATGCCTTTCTGGAAAGTGCCCGGGCACAGTTGGACAGCCAGGGCATAGCAGCGCTTAATGCCTATGGCCTGAGCCCGGTGGATGACAGTGGAGCGTCTGGATATGTTTACAACGGTTCCAATGCCATGCTCAATGCCGTTAACCTTCAGGCCGGCGATGTGATTACCGCCATCAACGGCCAGCGTCTGGGCGACGTAGAACAGGACAAATCCCTGCTTGAAAGCTGGAGCGGCCAGGCTCAGGTGGACATAGAAATCGAGCGTGACGGATCCATCCTCACCATCAGTTATGCCATACCCGAGCAGTGGCGCTGACCGGGTTCATCGATACAGGACGAAATCGCCACATGTATAACCACAAGACCAATATTCTGCGGGCGTTTGCCCTGCTCATTCTTCTGCCTCTCATGTCGGTGGCCCACGGGCAGGAAGAAACCTGGCGACTAAACCTGAAGGACGCCGATATCCGGGCCTTCGTAACTCAGGTTGCAGACATTACCGGGTACAGTTTTGTGGTGGACCCCCGGGTCAAAGGCAAGGTAACGGTGCTGTCCAGCGCCCCGATGAACAAGGACGAAATATACGATCTGTTCCTGGCCGTGCTGAATGTCCACGGCTTTACCGCCATTCCCGGCGAGGAAGTGATCAAGGTGGTGCAACAGGTGGATGCCAAGCAGTCGGCTGAATCCATGGCCCGGTTTGAAGAGATTCCCTCCGAGCAGCTCATTACCCGGGTGATCCAGATCGATAACGCCAACGCGCTTGAGTTGGTGCCAATCCTGCGTCCATTGGTGGCCAAGTATGGGCACCTTGCCGGTGTGGCTGCTGCTAACGCACTTATCATCAGTGACCATTCCTCGAACATCCAGCGCATTGAGCAGATCGTCCGTGAACTCGACAGTCCCTCCAAGTACGAAGTGGAGGTAATCCAATTGGAAGAAGCCTGGGTTGGCGATATGGTGACGCTGCTGCAGGAACTGGCGCCGGATGAACTCGGGCGTGCCGGTGGTGATAATGCCGCACGCAAGTACAGCGTAACTGCCGACGAGCGCAGCAACCGGTTAATCCTACGCGGCGACCAGAATTTTCGCGACAAAATGCGCGGGCTGATTCGTCAACTCGACCAGCCTTCCGCCACCGGTGGCACCACCAAGGTGTTGCGTCTGAAACATGCGGATGCCAAGAAGCTGACTGAAATTCTAAAAGGTGTCATGGGTGAGTTAGCCAAAGAGGGTGCTGGTGGCGGCAGTGGCGGGTCTGGTGGAACCAAACCAGGCAGCAATTTCGCAGTTTTCGCCGATGAAGGCCTTAATGCCTTGGTGGTTCGGGGTGAGCCGTCACTGATGCAGGAAGCCGAGCAGATCGTCGCGCATCTGGACGTTCGCCGGGCTCAGGTATTGATTGAAGCTGCCATCGTCGAAATCAGTGATGATCTTGGCCAGGATCTCGGTGTCCAGTTTGCCGTGGGTGACGAGTCCGGGGAAGCGACCCCCGTTGTTGGAACCAATTTCGGCAATGTAGGACGCGCCCTAGACGAAGTGATAGGTGCACTGGTGACCGATTCGGTACTTAGCCCAGCCCGGGGCGGGGTGACTGTCGGTGCTGGTCAGCGCGATGACGACGGCATCACTTGGGGTATTCTGCTGCAGGCCCTGTCCACCTCTGCGGCGGCCAACCTCCTATCCACGCCGAGCATCATCACCCTGGATAATCAGGAATCAGAGATCATCGTGGGTCAGAACGTCCCGTTCCGGACCGGTGAGTCAACGGTGACTGGCGACGGCACCACTAATCCGTTCACCACCATCGAGCGTCGTGACATAGGCCTGACCCTCAAGGTGACGCCCACCATCAGTGCTGACGGTCTGGTGCGACTGGTGGTTGAGCAAACCACTGAAAACGTCGCTGACAGCATTGAGGACGCCTCTGACATCGTTACCAACAAGCGCGAGATCAAGACCACAGTGCTGGCGGACGATGGCGAGACCATCGTTCTTGGCGGCCTGATCCGTGATGACTACCAGGTCAACAAGAGCAAGGTGCCCCTCTTAGGCGACATTCCGTTCATTGGTCGCCTGTTCTCGTCTGAGTCCGAGCGTCGTATCAAGCGTAACCTGCTGGTGTTTCTGCGCCCGACCATCATGCTGGGTAAGGCGGAAGCGGTGGCCGCCACGGACGACAAGTTCCAGGAACTGTGGGAAGTGAATCTGGATATCCGGAAGAAGCTGGATCTGCCGGCGGTGGACGCCAGCCCGGATATCGAGGTGCTGTTTGACGGCCGGAAGCGCCAGAAGATGGGTGAAACAACAACCCCTTAAGCGGTGAGTGGTGGCATCGGGCAGTCGATCTGGTCGGCCACCAATCTCATCAGTTCGTATTCACGGACGTCGATATGGCCATCGTGGGTGATGCAGTGCCCACAGGCATCAATGATAGCGGGCTTGAGCAAAGGTGAGAGCCCGTTCAGTGTGGTCAGCGCCTCCTGTAACTGGCGCATGGTCACCTTCTCCAGAACCGCCTGATCCTGCCCCTTGGTATTATCAAACCCTGCCATCGCCTCCCGGTATAACGACTCGGCATCCGAGGCGCTCTTGGTGCCGGCGCGCGCAAAAAGGCTTAGCAGCTTCTGGACGGCCGGCATTACCGGGCGGTACTTACGGTGGTGAACCGGCGTTACCTGACCGGCACTGGCGCCGAGGTGGCGCGACAGAAAGCTGGTCAGGGCCAGTTCGAACAGCGACATCCGATTGTCCGCCGCGACCAGCTTCTGGACGTTGGTGATCAAACCTTCCCGTTCCTCCGAATCCAGTTTCCGTAACGCCGGCATGGCTAACTCCAGGGCAGGGAATCGCACCTCCTCACCGATGGATTTCAGAGCTGGAACCAGCTTTTCCAGGAGGTCCGGTTGGCCGCCTAGCACTGGGTGCTCGGGAATCATTGCCAGCATCCGATGTTGCTCCTCCCGGGATACTTCAGCGATCACCATCGCATAGCAGAGCTGGATAGCGCCGGCGCGGGTATACAGCAGGCTGCGAAACGTAGCGGGTAGTCGGCCTAACAAGCGAGTGGCGAAGGCCTCGCCCTGGGGCGATGTAGTACCAACTCGTTCTGACAGCTTGCTGGTTGCGGGAAAAGAAACAGCCTCGTTGCTCGAGGCCAGAGGCGAAGTACTGGTGCGTCGGAGCGGTGCCACCACCTCTGCCCCCAGGTCGGCAAAACCCGAGGCCTGGGCCGGGCCCTGAGAGCTGGTAGCGGCGCGCAGATCAGCTCCGGGCTGAGTATCCCGGAGACGGCTGCGCAGGCGGGCCAGCATGCCCGGCTGAATCTGGTTGATGCGCTCCTCAATGGGCGGGTGTGACGCCAGCAGGGAGGCGAACTTCATCCGCGCACTTTCCCCGAAACACATGTGGTTCATGTCGCTGGCGTGGCTGGTGGTGTCCAGGTAGCCGCCTTTCAGGCCAATCTTGAACAGGGCC
>Ga0207417_1000129_pt1 | contig 32617 bp, 53 predicted proteins | sample MalvirmetagMSP82_FD_184225 | JGI IMG/M metagenome (GOLD analysis project Ga0207417, IMG submission 184225) | Marine viral communities from the Deep Pacific Ocean - MSP-82 (SPAdes) | ecosystem: Environmental > Aquatic > Marine > Oceanic | place: Pacific Ocean | collected 2011-04-19
CACTCAAACTAACGCTACTACAGGAATCGTCACGATGGCACGCAAGCAGCGCATAGACAGCAACGCTGCGGCGGTCCGCATCATGCAGGGGTCCACGCGGCAGATACAGCCGCCGAGCCATGTGCCGCTCGAAGACATGGATTGGCCGTTCTTCGAAAACGTGATCGAGGAGTTCGCTCGGTCGGAATGGACCGAACACCAGATCGAACTCGCGGCGATGTTAGCCAGGACGATGGCCCAGCTTGAGCAGGAGCAGCGGACGCTTCGAACCGAAGGCTACATCGCAGTTCGCGAGAACGGGACGACCGTTGAGAATCCGCGTGCTCGGGCAGTCAAATCGCTCACTGGCGATATTCTTTCGTTCCGCCGTTCGCTGAGCCTTCACGCGCGCGCGAAGCAGGGGGAGGCGCGGGACGTTGCCAAGCGGCAGTCTCAGGCGCGAGGAATCGAGACGCAGCTGGATGATGATCTGCTGGCGCGTCCGGCGAGTATGCAATGACACGCGGCGAGCGGGTTTGTGAGTTCATAACACGATTTTGCCGCGTTCCCGAAGGTGCGCAGGTTGGACAGCCGATCGAGTTGGCTGACTTCCAGCGCAAGTTTATCTTGGACGTGTTCGACAATCCGGTCGGCACACGGAGGGCCTACCTTTCGGTCGGACGAAAGAACGGTAAGACCGCACTGATTGCCTGCTTGCTGCTCGCCCATCTTGTTGGGCCGGAGGCGAAGCAGAACGGGCAGATCGTTAGCGGCGCGCTGTCACGGGATCAGGCTGCGCTTGTGTTCGGCCTGGCGGCAAAGATGGTGCAAATGTCGCCGGAGTTATCGAAGATTGTCCGCATCGTGCCGAGCGGCAAGCGATTGCTCGGCCTGACGATGAATACAGAGTTCCGGGCGATGGCGGCGGAAGGTCGGACGGCGCACGGCCTATCGCCGTTCCTGGCGATCTTGGACGAAATGGGCCAGGTCAAAGGCCCGCAAAACGACTTCGTGGATGCGATTACCACGTCACAGGGCGCGCACGAAAACCCGCTGCTGCTGGTCATTTCGACGCAGGCACCGACTGACGCGGACTTGCTGAGCGTTTGGCTGGACGACGCAGAGCGATCCGACGACCCGACGATTGTTAGCCACGTTTACGCGGCTGAAGACGATTGCGACCTGATGGACCGGAAAGCGTGGAAGGCGGCTAATCCGGCGCTGGGCCTGTTCCGCAGCGAGAAGGACGTGGAAGAGCAGGCGCGACAAGCTGAGCGTATGCCGTCGAGCGAAAACACGTTCCGGGTCCTGACGCTAAACCAGCGGCGCAACATGGTGGCGGCATTCGTGTCGCCTGCGGTTTGGAAAGCAGGAAACGACCAAGCGGCGGCGCTTAGCGGACCGGTTTACGGCGGACTCGACCTGTCGGCGACGACCGACTTGACTGCACTGGTGCTGACGAGCCGGATTGATGGGGTTTTGCATGTGCATCCGTTCTTTTGGATGCCCCACGATACGGTGCAGGAAGCAAGCAAAAGGGACCGCGCGCCCTATGACGTATGGGTAAAGCAGGGGTTTCTCCGCACCACGCCAGGCCGTGTCATCGATTACGCCTTCGTCGCGCGGGACATCGCAGAGATCACCGCAGGATTGAGCATTGCGAAGATCGGATTCGACCGCTGGCGGATGGATCGGATGAAGAGCGCTATGGACACAGCGGGGATTGATCTACCGCTGGAGGCATTCGGGCAGGGTTACGTGAGCATGAGTCCGGCGCTCGATGCGCTTGAGGCGGACTTGTTGAAAGAGACCATCCGCCACGGCGGTCATCCGGTGCTGACTATGTGCGCGGCTAATGCAGTCGCGGTTCCCGATCCGGCAGGCAATCGAAAGCTGGACAAGAGCAAAGCGACAGGCCGGATCGACGGAATGGTCGCCTTGGCGATGGCGGAAGGAGTCGAGGCTATGGCGAGCGAAAGCGAAGTCTCGACCGACGACTGGCTTGCGGGGCTGGCCGCGTGAGGTGGTCGCTACGGAAGGCCCTAGGGTTCGAAACAAAGGCGGTCGATTATCCAGCGAACGCGCTTCCTGTTGGGGCGCAGGACGGCGACAATCTTCGTCGCAACGTCATCACCGTTCCGGCCGAGCGGTATGACGCTCACGGTAGCAATCCAATCGGGATTGCCGCGACGTGGGCGTGTGTGAATTTGCTAGCGGGCACCATCGCGAGCCTGCCGTTGATGATTTATCGCAGGGGTGCGGACGGATCGCGGGAAGTCGCGACCGACCATCCGCTCTATTATGTCCTCCACGACAGCCCCAATTTCGACCAAACGGCTGTCGATTTCTGGGAATACATGTGCGCGGCGATCGAGCTGCACGGCAACGCCTACGCAGACCTTGTTCGGCGCGATGGCGGCGGATTGTATTCCATGGTCCCGGTGCGGCCCGATCTGGTCGAGGTTAAGCGCCTAGCCAACGGCGATTTGGAGTATCGCTGGACGGACGAAAACGGCGCTCAGGTGCGCGGACAGCAGGACGTTCTGCACATTCGGGGCTTCAGCGGTGGGCCGCTAGGCGGGGTTTCGACTCTCTCCACCTGCGCGCGGACGTTCCACGCTGCTGGCAGCGCCGAAATGGCCGCATCGAAGATGTTCGACAACGGAGTGATGCCGAGCGGCGTTCTTTCGACTGAGAAAACCCTCACGCCGGAGCAGCGGCAACTCGCCGAGCAACTGCTGACAGAGAAATTCCGTGGCGCAATGAATGCGGGCCGCCCGATGCTGCTCGATAACGCGGTGAAGTGGGAGCAGCTGACGATTTCGCCTGAAGATGCGCAGCTTTTGGAGACGCGCCGCTTCGGCATCGAAGAGATATGTCGAGTGTTTGGGGTTCCCCCGCACATGATCGGACACACCGAGAACAGCACGTCGTGGGGGACAGGCCTGGAACAACAGACGCTTGGATTTCAGAAATTCACTCTGCGCCGCCGTCTGAAGCGTATTGAGCAGGCGCTGGAAAAGCAGCTTCGTACCCCTGCTGACAGGGCTGCGGGCATCTCCATTGAGTTCAACTTGGAAGGCTTGCTTCGCGGTGACAGCGAAGGTCGAGCCAGTTTCTACAACACGATGACGCAGATCGGCGCGATGACGATCAACGAGGTTCGCGCTTTAGAGAACCTGCCGCCAGTAGAAGGCGGCGATACTCCCCGAATGCAGATGCAGAACGTGCCGATCACGGCGGCGGAAGGAATGACCGATGCAGCGTAGCGCCTTCACTTGGGACGTTAAGGGAATAGACGAGTCTGGCTATATCGAAGGGCTCGCTGCTGGTTACGGTAACGTGGACTTTGGCGGTGACCGCATCCTTCCTGGCGCGTTCTCAAAATCGTTGGAGGGGCGGAGCGGCGTGCCGATGTTGCTGTTTCACGATCAGCAGCGCCCGGTCGGCAAGTGGGCTGAGTTTTCGGAGACGGAAGACGGGTTGCTCGCCAAGGGTAAGATCAGCACGAAGACACGTGACGGCGGTGAAGCATACGAGCTTGCCAAAGACGGAGCGCTGGCGGGCTTGTCGATCGGATACGAGCCGACCGTGAAACGAATGGCGGGCAAGGTTCGCGAGTTGGTCGAGTTGATGCTGCACGAAGTTTCGCTCGTCAGCATCGGCATGAATCCGAAAGCCGTGATCTCCGGCGTGAAAGAAATCGAAGATTCTCGCAATCGATTGGCAGCCGGGGAACGGCTGAGCGAACGCGAGTGGGAGAGGTTGCTGAAGGAGAACTTCGGCCTCTCGAATGCGGAAGCGGAGCGCGCGGTGCGCATCCACGATCTGCGAATTGGTCAGGGGGAGCCTGACACACCCGAAACGGACCCGGAAGCCGCCCTGTGGGCCGCCATGGGCGCTGCGACACAAGCGGGCGAATAGGCCCCATTCCAAGGAAAAACGACATGACGACTGAAACAAAGTCGGTGGCCGAACTGGCCGCCGAAGCCAAAGCTGCGTTCGAAAAGAGCGTTGCTGATGTGAAGGCCCTGGCCGATGAAGCTCTGGGTAAGGCCAAGCATAGCGAAGAGTTGGGCCAGTCTGCCAAGGACGAAATCGACGCAGCCTTGACCGGCATGAACGAAGTGAAGGCTCGCATGGACGAGCTGGAGCAGAAGGCGGCGCGTGGCGGTTCGGAGCGTGAAGCCCCGAAGACGGCGGGCGAACTGTTCACCGAGGCGGAGGAATACAAGGCCTTTACCAGCGGCAACATCATGCCTGGCAAGTCTGTTGGCGTCGAAATGAAGGCGATTACCTCGCTGACGACTGATGCTGCTGGATCTGCTGGCGATCTGGTTCGCACTGAGCGCGTCCAAGGCATGATGCAGATGATCCCGGATCGTCGCATGACTGTGCGCGATCTGCTGGCCCCCGGCACGACCAATTCGAACGCGATCGAATACGTGCAGGAAACTGGCTTCACGAATGCGGCCGCAATGGTTGCGGAAGGGACTGCGAAGCCGGAATCGAGCCTGAAGTTCGACCTGAAGAACGCACCGGTCCGCAAGATCGCGCACTGGATGCTGGCTTCGTCGGAAATCCTCGCGGATGCCGCTGGCCTGCGTTCGATGATCGACTATCGCCTGCGCTATGGCCTCGCGTTCGTCGAAGAGAACCAGCTTCTTAATGGCGACGGCACCGGCCAGAACCTGAATGGTCTGATCCCGCAGGCGACTGCGTATTCGGCTCCGTTCACCCCTACGGCGGCGACTGCCATCGACACCATGCGCTTGGCGCAACTTCAGGCCGCTCTCGCCGAATACCCAGCGACCGGCCATGTGATGCACCCGACCGATTGGGCGCGGATCGAACTGACGAAGGACGCGGAAGGCCGTTACATCATCGGCAACCCGCAGGGTACGACCGCGCCTACCCTCTGGGGTCTGCCGGTTGTCGCCACGCAGGCAATCGCGATCGACAAGTTCCTGACCGGTGCTTTCCGTGGCGCTGCGCAGGTGTTCGATCGGATGCAGGCGACCGTCCTGGCTTCGACCGAGGATAGCGACAACTTCCGCAAAAACCTCGTCACTATCCTCGCTGAAGAGCGCTTGGCTCTCGCGGTCTATCGCCCTGAAGCGTTCGTCTACGGCGACTTGGGCTTCGTGGCCTGATGATTGGGGCGGGGCTTTAGAGTTCCGCCCCTTTTCATTTTGGGAGAATGACGATGGCGAAAACTGAATACGAAGTTCTGCGCCGCCACGTTGGCGACAAGGATTACTACCCTGGCGACACTCGAACGGCTGACAGCGTGGACGTTGGCCACCTGATCGGCACGGTGCTGAAGGAAAAGGCCGCGCCGAAGCCTAAGGGCAAGAAGTCCTAACCCATGATCGACCTCACCCTCGCCAAGCAGCATCTGCGCATTGACCACGACGAAGAAGACACGCTGGTCGCGCAGTATCTGGCGGCGGCAATCGCATGGGTCGAGAATCACACTGGCAAGCTGCTGACTCGTCGTGAAGTAACGCAGGACGAAAGCGCCTTTTTCTCTTACCTGCCTTTGTTCTACGGCCCGAACCCGGCGAACCTGACGATCGATTATACGGGTGCTGACGATAGCGGCGGTTCCATCGCAGACGCGCGGATCGTTCGCGATCGGGTCTATCCCGCTTCCTCGTGGCCTAACATGGCCGAGAACACGCCTGTCGTGCTGACTTACACGGCGGGTTACACCGACACCCCTGCGGACCTCGACAGCGCCGTTCTGGTGCATCTTCGAGCGCAGTATGACGAATGGCGCACCGGAGAGAGCGATAGCGCCGCGATGATGGCTGTAGAGGCTCTCTGCCGTCCCTATCGGAGTTTGCAGGTGTGAAGGCTGGAGAACTTCGCGAGCGCATCGTGATCCAGCGACACGGTGAGCCTACTGACAACGGAATTGAGACGGTCCCCGGTGCGCTTGAAACCTATTGTGAGCGTCGAGCGAAATGGAAAGCGGCCCGTCCCGGCGAGGTATTCGAAAACCTAGGGCGCGAGGCGAAAGCATCCGGCACGTTCTGGGTTAGGTTCGATACGAAAACAGCGGGCATTCTCGCAACCGACAAGCTGGTTTGGAAGCGTTCGGTCGGGGATCGCAAGTTCGACATCGTGGGTGTGGAGGAAACCGCACACCGCGAGGAAATTCAGATCGTCGTGACCGCAGACGATGAAGGTTGAGTTCAAGGGCGGCAAAGAGCTTGAGGCCGCGTTGAAGGAGTTGGACATATCGCAGGCCCGCAAGAAGGGCATCGCACGCCGAGCGCTTGATAAGGCCGCGGTTCCGATTCGCGACGAATGGAAGCGCGGCGTCGATAAGGTCAGCGGAGATTTGGAGCGATCAATTAAGATCGGCAACCGCGCACAGACACGCGCAACTCGCAAATTCCGGCGAGGTCCGGGGCAGGATATTGTCGAGCGCTATGTGGGGATCGACGCAAGCGAAGCGCCAGACGGGCGGCTTCCCATCTACGCGACGATCGAAGAGTTCGGTGACGAGGACCAGGCTGCCAATCCGGCCGGGCGGCGGGCATTCGAAACGCAGAAAATGACCGCGTTCAATATGATCGGGGACCTACTCTGGGCCGAGATTAGCAAGGTCGGGAAGCGGGGTTAAAATATGGCCTTCAAAGCTGCCCTTCGCGCTCACCTGAAAGCAATCACGCCGGAAGTTCACTGGGTGGTTCGCCCACAAAATACGCCGCTTCCTGCTATCGTTCTGCAAACGATCAACGAGACTGTCGAGCGCGATATGGACGGGGCAACCGGCAACGCTTCGGGCCGAGTGCAGATCAGTTGCTTCGCGAATAGTCACACCGCAGCCGAGACGCTGAAAGACGACGTTCTGGCGGCGATTGAGGGAAGCTTCACCGTGGGAGACACGGTTATCACACTTCAGGGCGAGCCGGATTGGTTCGACCGGGGAACGAACACGGCCACCGGCTATGTTCACAACTGCCTCGTGGAAGCGAGGTTCTACCACAACGGCTGAATAGGCCGAAAAGATTGAACCATGGGTCGCCTTTGCGGCCCTTTTTTATGAGGAAATGACCATGGCCGGAGAATCGATCGGGTGGAAAAGCGCGCTCTATCTTCACGACGGGACCTCGTTGGTGAAGCTGGCAGGTGTCACCAATATCACGCCCCCGAACCCCACGCTCGGCGAAGCTGAAACGACCGATCTTGACGCGGAAAACCGCTATCGCTCGTTCATTCCCACAATGCGCGATCCAGGCACGCTTGAGGCGACTCTGAATTACGTGGGCGGGTCGGCTACCGACACGCTACTGCGCGCCGCTCGTACCGCTGCCGACGTTCGGTCCTGGGAGGTGGTCTATTCGGACTCGGATGGCACGCCGTTGCGCAAGGTGTCCGGCAACGGTTACGTCCAGTCGCTTTCCGAACCCGAAATCGGTTTGGAAGACGTGAAGCAGCAGACGCTCTCGATTCGGGTAACCGGAGCGATCACTGAAGCGGCGGCCGGCGCATGAGGTATGAGGCTCTAGGAGAAGAATGGGAACTGGCGTTCCCGTTCAAGGTCCAGCGCGAGCTTGAGGAGCGCTATAACAAGGGCTTCTACGGCATTGCCCGCATGGTCGCGCCCAATATCTCTGGCGACATCGATCTCGATAAGGATCCGGTTAAGCTGCTGGATGCGATCGGTGATGTTCGCGTCGGCGTGCTGGTGGATATGCTCGCCGCTGGCACTGAAGGCATGACGCAGGAGCAGGCGGAAGAAGCCTATGAGGAAATGTCCCTTGTCGGCGCTTTCACGCTCATTTTCCGCGCCATCAACCCGGAGGTGGAAGACGATGCTGCAAACCCTCCTCGGGTGAAGCCGAAGAAAAAGACCCCAACGAAAAAACGCGCTGGATGAAAATGCTCTCCGCCTGGTGTGCGGAGGGCTTTTCTCCCGGAGAGTTCTGGGATCAGACCGTTGAAACGTGGTCCGCCATTATGGGTGGGCGGCGGAAGATGCACGAACACGCCAACGAACGGATGATCGCTTCTGCCTGGTGGTCGGCTCGTCTGAACCGGGCGGAGACCCTTGAAGACCTGAGCAAATATCTTCCGCGCCGCCCTACGCCGCCATCGCTCGAAGAAATCTTCGCGCAATGGGATGCTCTGGCATTGTCTGGTTACGGCGTGACGGTCGAGAGATTGAACTGAGGAGGCGGTTGCGTCTTTATCGATCCTGCGCGAAAGGTCGCGCAGGAGGAAGATTATGGGAAAAACAATAATCCTCGGGGCCTTACTGACGGCTTTGGCGGCTTGTTCTGAACCTGAAACCAGCGAGAATGTTAGCGATGGCGTCACCATCGCGGAACCGAATGAAATCGGGAACGGGTTTTACGCTTTCGAGATACCTGAAGGCGCGACGAAGGATGAACTGATCTCTTACGGGAAAGCGCAGTGCGAAGGGTTGCAGTTCTGCAACCTTATGGGATGGCGCGAACCGGAAAATATGGCCTCCGCGATGCCAATGCTTACTAGAGAAAGCGAGGCGATGTCGTTCCAGTTTCTTGTGAACCGTGCCAGTGATATGGAACGCGCTCTTTATGATTGCTCAATTTGGCCTTCAGAACCTGCCGAGTGTCTTGCTGAAATAGAGTGAACCTGCCATAAAAATTGGACCGGGAAGCTGCGCTAACAGCGACCCGGCCCTGACCGAAACCGAACGTGGAGTGTTCGATATGGCTGCGGCACAAGTAGCGCCTTCGATGCGTTGCACCAAGTGTGATTCCGAATATCCTTGGACGCTGGATTTTTTTCCCAAATCGAGCGAGCGAAACGGCAAAGTTTACCTTCAAAAACGATGCCGCGATTGCACCAAAGCATATGATCGTGAGCGATGGGCAACGCAGCCTTCACGCCGCGCAGCGCACGCAGTCGCCGTTCAGAGGGAGCGCAACGAAAACCCGAATGCTTGCCGTGAACGGCATAAGGCATGGCGAGATGCTAACCCGGATAAGGTTCGAGCGCTTTGGCAGCGTAACTACGCGAAAAACGGGGAAAAGCATCTCGCGAAGAACGCTCTGTGGCGCGCTGAAAATCCCGATCTATGCCGGGCGTATCGCCGAGACCGTCGCGCACTAGAAGCGGCAGGTGGCGGCTACATTCGTGCAGCCGAATACCGTGCAATCGAAGAACAGCAGGGCGGCATTTGCTTCTACTGCGAGACAGCCCCTATTGTTGAATTTGACCATTTCATCCCCTTAATCAGGGGCGGGAAACATATATCCTCGAACATTCGCGGGTCTTGTCTGACCTGTAATCGCTCAAAATCTGTAAAAATGCCGTGGGAGTGGAAGCCAGATAGGTTTTCGCCGCCATAAGCTTTTCCAAAAGGAGACCTATCGTGGCCACAATGCTCGGAAGTCTCTTGATTTCATTGGGATTAGAAAGTGGGACGTTTAAGTCTGGTCTTTCCAATGTGGAAAAGGAAATAAAAGCCACCACTCGCCGCGTTGAGCGCATGGGCCAAAAAATAGGAGATATTGGCGCAAAGATGAGCGTGGGGGTTACTGTCCCACTGGTCGCTCTTGCGAAGAAGTCGGTTGAAGGATTTGTTGACCAAGAGAGGGCGATGGCAGACGTAGAATCTGCCCTTAGGTCAATGGGCTCTGCTTCTGGGAAAACGAGCAAAGAACTCAGCAAGACAGCCGATGCGATAGAAATGAGGTCGCTCTACGATGCCGATCTCATTCTAAAGCAAGTCACCGCGAACCTTCTCACTTTTGGAAACGTTGCTGGCCGCGAATTTGATAGGGCGCAGCAGGCTGCCGTGGACATGGCCACTCGATTGGGCGGTGAACCACAAGCCGCTGCGATAATGCTTGGAAAAGCACTTAATAGCCCAGTCGAGGGCATTAGCGCTCTGACGCGGGTAGGCGTTCAGTTTACTGAGCAACAAAAGAGACAGATCAAAGCTATGACCGAGGCTGGCGACGTGGCTGGCGCGCAAGGCATAATTCTCGAGGAAGTCGAAAAGCAGTTTAAGGGTGCGGCGGAAGCCGCAGCGGACGCCACCCCATGGCGCAAGGCGCAAGTTGCTATTGGCCAGGCGATGGATGTGATCGGAGAAGCAATTCTGCCGATTATCGAACCGGTTGCAGAGGCTATTGCGAGCATGGCTAGGGCTTTCGCCAATCTATCAGAGCCAATGCAAAAGGCGGTAGTAATCGGAGCTGCTTTAGCTGCGGCTCTGGGTCCAGTGCTTATGGTGGTGGGGCCACTTGTGAGCGCGATGGCTCCGTTTATTGGCACGCTGAAGGTTATCGGTGCCCAGCAAGGAGCAATGGCGGCTATACGGGGCGGCATCGTAGGCATTGCCTCAGCGTTTGGTCCTATGATCGCGGTGGCGGGCATTGCTTACGCTGTCTGGAAGAACTGGGATGATATTGCCCCTCGCCTTCAACCGCTAATCGATCAGCTTACTGCGATTGGCGAAGGACTCGGCCTGCTCGAAGTCGATGCATCCAAAACGCAGGCCGAATTAGCGAAGGATGATGGCTGGCGGCAATTCGGCGTGAAGCTGCGCGAAACCTCCGACTGGTTGCAGAAAGCAGCCGATGATTTTGATGCCTACAATGCGCGTAGCGCAAAAGCCGCGCGGGAGAACGGCACGACAATTCAAGCGGGTTTCCAAAAGGCTGGAGCAGCGATCAGCAACTGGTGGAATAATACCAAGGCTATTTTCGGCGAAACTATCGCGGGCTTCGCCAATATGGGGGTGAGCGCTGTAGCATCGGTCAATCGTATGGTGAACGACATCAAGTCGGCACTGATTGGAAGATTGTCGGCAGTTTGGGAAAGCGCAAAAGCTAAGGTCGAAGAGGTCCGGGAGACGTTCTTCAACCTCTGGGATAAGGTCACCCGCCGATCCTACATTCCCGACATGGTGGACGACATTGCGCGTGAGATCGCTCGTCTTGATACTGTGATGGTTGATCGTTCGGTGAAGGCCGCAGACCGTGTGATGGAGCGCATGAAGCGCCTTAGGGATGATCTAGGTCCACTGCTCCGCGAACTTTACCCGGAGTCCGGTGCTTTGGCTGATCGAGACCAGCGTTATGCGGTTATTGATCAAGCAGTGAAGGATGGGAAATATACAAAGGCTGAAGGCGATGTTCTGAAGTCGCGAGCCGACACTTTGCTGCCTGGATATCAGAAGCCCACTGACTGGAATGTTCGCCTAAAAGACCCCGGCCCGATTGGCGTTGCGGCTGACATCAGGAAATCCATTGAGGACGTAACCGCAGCGATTCCCGACTTGGCGAAAAAGGCCGAGGTAACGACAGTCAGGGTAGCGGAAAGCTTCAAGGATATGGCAGAGAAAGCCATGCAAAGCCTGAGTGAGCTTGCGCAAGCGATCAAAGGCGGCGGCTTCCTCGATATTCTCTCCGCTGCGCTGAATTTCGGTCTCCAGCTTGGCAGCATGGGCGTGTTCGGAAAGCAGTTCGCCGCTAATCTGAACAAGGTCCCCGCCTATGCTGGCGGGACTAACTTTCATCCTGGCGGCATGGCTTTGGTGGGTGAGCGCGGCCCGGAGCTAGTCAACCTTCCGCGCGGCTCGCAGGTCTTCAGCAATCGTGAAAGCATGGCGATGGGCGTGACCCGCATTCAGGTGGATGCCTCGCCTTATTTCGACGTGCGGGTTGATGGGCGGGCGACCGCTGTTGCTGCCCCCATGGCGATGCAAGCTGCCGGGGTAGGATCGGCCGGCGCACAAATGAGCCTCGCGCGGTCTCGTAAGCGGAGCATGGCATGATCGAATTACCCGAAGGCGTGGTGCCGAATGCCATGATGCCTGCGCTGATGGATTTCGGCGCGACACAGGAGCCGTCCAGCGGTGCCGAGACGTTGCGGATCGATCGCCCCGGCAATCGCTATCGCTGCCAGTTCGGGCTTCCGCCTGAAGTGATGAGCGAGGCGGGCCGCGTTGTGGTCTCGCGCCTGATCCGGGCGAAGAGCGAAGGGCTGCGCGTGCCGTTCCAGCTTGCCGGTGTGAGCCAAGGCAATCCCGGCGCTCCGGTGGTAGATGGTGCGGGACAGGCGGGCATGTTCCTGTCGGTTCGCGGTCTGACGCCGCACTATGCCGCCAAGGAAGGCTTCTGGCTGTCGATCGTCGATGAAAACGCGGGCGAAGCGCAGCATTATCTCCACAATGTCGCGGGTGGTGTGATTGCCGATGCGACGGGCAAGGCGGTGCTGCCGCTGTCCGAAATGCTCCGCGCACCGTTCTCCGATGGGGCGCGGGTCCATCTTGCCAAGCCAATGATCGAGGGCACGCTGGTGGGCGATGAAATGGCGTGGGAAGTCAGCCTCGCGCACCATGCCCTACTGTCGTTTGAGATTCGGGAGACCGCATGATGCGGCGTGTCGGGCTGGCCGTCCTGATGTCGGTCGCCTTTCCCACCGGGACCGCACGCTGGAGCGACGGTGGCTATTTCGTGTTCGAAGGCGAGACCTATCGCAGCAGCGATCCGGTCTGGGGTTCGATCGCTTCGGTGGATGCCATCGCGGAGGGTCTGGGCGACGAACTGCCCTCCACTGGCTTCAGCGTGTTCCCGGCAAAGGACACGCCGGTTGCCACGCTTGACAGCGATGCGCTGCAAGGTTCGCGGGTGAAGGTCTATATCGCGGAGTTCGACGCGCCGAGTGGGCAAATCACCGAAGCCGAACTGTATTATGACGGGCGGATTGATCGCAGCGTTCTCGAGATCGGCAAAGGCCTGCGATCGGTCCAGTTCGAGGTCGGGACGATGATCGAGCGGTTGCTGCTGCGCAATAGCGGCAATTCGTTGAGCGCGGCTTGGCACAAATCGATCTGGCCGGGAGAGACGGGGCACGATCAGGCGACCGGGCTAAAAACGCCGGTGGCATGGGGCGTGGCTGCGCCTCCGGGGGGTGTGTCCGGTGGCGGATATGGCGGCGGTGGTGGTTTCGGCGGCTATCTCCAAAGTCTGGTGCAGCGATGATCCCCGATCTGCTGCGCCGCCAGCGCGCGACGGAAGCCACGCTGGCGAAGTATCGAGAGCGACCGCTGGATTGGTGCGCACGGACAAGCTGCGTTCACATGGCGCGCTTTCACCTGCGCAGGATGGGCCACCGTCCCCCGCCGATGCCGGACATTCGCTCTGCGCTTGGCGCACGGCGGGCGATGAAGAAGCGTGGATGGGACGACGTTGAGGCGATGCTTGATGCGGTCCTGCCGGGTGCGCGGATTGCGCCGATGTCGATGCTGCTGGGCGATCTAGCGGTGGTGCGCGGCACGGAAGGCTTCGATGCAATCCTGCTGCACGCCGGGAATGAGGCGCTGGGCTGGCATGAGGATGGCAAGCGGATCGTGCCGATGATCGTGCATGAATATGTCGGGGCATGGAGGGTCTGATGTCGGGTGCGATCAAGACTGTCGCGACCGTTGCAGGCGTTGTCGCCTTGGCGGCTACCGGCATCGGCGCGGCGCTTGGCGGCACGCTGGTCTTTGCGGGCACGACAGTTTCGGTCGCAGGCATCGCCACCGTCGTCAGCGCAGCCGCAAGCGTGGGCGCGCAGCTGACCGCGAAGGAACCGCCGCGCATCGGGAGCGTGACCGACACCATCCTCGCGGTCAATCCGCCGCAGCCGTATCTCTTGGGCCGGACCTATTTCGGCGGCGTGATCCGCCACGAGAAAGGGTATGGGCCGAAGACGAACGATGTCGAAAACCCGTTCTATTTCCGCGCGATCGTCGCGGGCGGCGGTGGGCCGTATGAAGCGCTTGAGTCCGTCCAGGTCGATTACAAGCCGGTCAGTTTCACCGGGAACGTCGCGAACGGCTATTACAAGGATTGGCTGTTTGCCTATTCGCAGCTCGGGCAATGCCCGGAGCCATCCGCGTTGGCGCAGGGCACGAACACGCCGATCCCCGGATGGGGAGCGAGTGCGAAGCTGTCGGGTCAGGCCGCGCAGGCCTTCATCGCGGTGTTCGACAAGAAGGGAAAGCGGTTCGCATCCGGTCTACCCGCTCTGGGCGGCGTGTGGCTGGGCGCTCTGAATTACGATCCGCGCAAGGACGGAACGTTGCCGAACGGGTCGGGCGCGCACCGGCAGTATGACGAAACAACCTACGAGTTCAGCAAAAACCCGGCAATTCAAGCCGTCACCTATGCCATGGGCCGGGTGCAGAAGGGCAAGCTGACCATGGGCGTCGGCATCGGCTTCCAAGAGGTCGTGATCGACGGCATCGGCCCGGTCGAAGGCATCTGGTGGGACGATTGGGCCGCGTTCGCCAACGTCTGCGATACAAACGGATGGGAAGGCGGCGGCGTGGTGTTCGAGGGCGAAGGCGCTCCGCCTCGCTGGGATAACCTCAAGGATATTTGCGCTGCGGGTGGCGGTATCCCAGTGGTCACTGGCGGCAAGCTGGGCGTGGTCTGGCAGGCTCCGCGCGTGGCGGTCGATACGATCAGCGCGAAGGACCTGACCGGCGCGCCCGTCCGCCTGCCGAGCAGCAAGAGCATTGCCGAGCGGGTCAATGCGATCACACCGAAATTCGCAAGCGAGGCTCACCGGTGGGAGTTCGTTCCCGGCGATGAGATCGTGATCGACGATTACGTCACGGCGGATGCGGGCGAGAAGCGAAGCGCGGGCGAGACGCAGATCAATCTCTGCAACCAGGCCAAGCAGGCTGCCGAACTCTGCACCTACAAGCTGGCTCGATTGCGCGAGCGCGGCCCGATCGAGATACCCTGCGGCCCCCGGATGCGCCGCTATCGGATCGGAACCTGCCTCGTCTGTGCGGACGACATGGCCGATTACAATCTCGCCGGAGTGAAGGTGGTGGTGCTGGATCGCACGATCGACTTTCAGACCATGACGGTGAAGCTGACGGTCGAGACCGAAAGTGATGCGAAACACGCACTGGCGCTGGGGCAAGTCGGCACTGCGCCACCGGTGGTCGATAGCTCTACTGCGGAAGAGCGCGACGGTGTTGCGGCTGCGGCAGGCGATCCCTTGCGTGCTGCCCGCCAACTCGTCACGCGCTCGATCACCTATCCTGTCACGACCGACCAGACGAGCGCGACGATCGAGGCGTTCACCGGCGTTCTTGATGACAGCACTGAAATCGCTTTCCCCGCTGGAACAGTCACGGGTCTTATCGAAGCGACAAGCTATGTCATCCTGTGGGATCTGCCGAGCGCGACGTATTCCGCAGCGATCATGCCCGCGACGGCAGAATTGGCCGACAGTAGCAAGGTCATCATCCGCTACGCCACGACGCAGGCGGCAGACGGGACCTATCCTTCCTCGCCTACGCCTCCGGGAGGCGATGGTGGCGGTGGATATGGCGGCAGCGCACAGCCGGAGCTTCAGGCGCAATGAGCGATAGTCTTCCCACCAACCGGCGCATCTACGGCGTGCTGAAAGAGGATGCGAGCGGACGCGCCATTCTTCAACTGACGGCGCTGGAGCCGGATTCTGCGAACGCCATGGCCATATTGCTTTGGCGCGGCGAAATTGCTGACGGGCTGGTTGCTGATCTGCCGATCGTCACCGACCCTTCGTTGGACCCGACCCTGCGCGGACCGGATGGCTCAAATGGATGGACGCCTGTTCTCGTGGCGGAAGGGGACGGCACCCGGACTTTGATGCGAGTAGCCGACTGGCAAAGATTGCCCGGTGAGCCACCGAGCGGGTATCTTTCGGAAACCGGGCTGACCGACAGCAAGGCATCAGCGTTCAATTTCAACGCCGTGAAGCGCGTTCGGGCATTCTCTGCCGTCACGAACAGCAGCGGCATTGCCACCATATCGTTTGGTCTCACGCCTCCGTTTGCAGTTCCGCCTCAAATCATCGTTTTGCCCGCTAGTCCGAATGTCGTTCTGGGCGGGCATCGCTCTACCGAGGTCGCAGGTTCGCGCTCGGCAACGGGCGTGCAGGTCAAGGTAGATGGCTCGGCCCTGCTTTCTAGCGTCGTCACGCCAATCACCGGCGCGACTGCCAATGTGATCGCAATCGAACTCTAGTCCTTCTGGGAGCATAATATGGCACAATCCGCCCGCCTAGCGCTCAGCGCCCGGCGCTTCGAACTGCGCACGTTCACGATCCGCGTTGTTGGGCTCGACCTGACCGGCGTCCCCATGGTGATGGATGTTCGACTTTACCCCGACACCCCCGGCGCGCCGATCATGCGTCTCGACACGGTTACGACCTCAGCGGCGGAAGGGCTGAAGCTCGACAGCGTTGCAGTCGAAAACGGCGTGCCGGTTAGTACTATCTCGGTTCGGATCAACAAATCCACCATGTCCGATCAGGCGGGGCTTGGACGGCCTGCCGAACCGGGGGTGGCGCTGGAATTCGCCTATGCTCTGCGGTTGGGTGACACCACGCGGCTTCATGGTGCGTTCTGGGCGCTTCCCGGCGTGGTGGATTCGGATACTGCCAGCCCGACTGGAGACTATTCCGGCAGTTCGCGTAATGCTCCCGAACCTGCGGATGCCATTGCGCTGACAGTGGCCGAGAATGAAGTCATCGAGATCAAGGTGGATGGCGCGGATATCGTTGCAAGCCTGACCGCGACGGCAACGCAAGCCGCCGAGTCCGCTGCTGCCAGTGCTTCCCTTCTTACCCCGTTCATTAACGCGCCAGCGGTCGGTGAACCTCTAGAGCGCATCGCGAGCGCACCGGACATTCTACCATCGGTGGTCATAGGCGATGAGGTTGTCCCCATCGTTCTGCCAGCGGAGCTGACGGTCCGCGAAATTGCGCGCGATTCCCTCGACCGCTTCCGCATTCGCATTGCTGGCCATTCAGGGGGTGCCTTTACCGCTCTAATCCGCGAGGTCGGCAACACCGCGTATCTTGATGTGTCTGGCTACACAGGGCTCCGCTATATCGAATTGCGGACTGTAGCTGACGAGGTCTTCCCTGGCGTGCCGAGCGACACGATCGTTGGCCGGGTGCTCGTCGATTTCCGCGATGGCGCACCTTTCGGGACGTACACCGCGACAATTCCTTACGCAGATGGCGGGCTGAAGACCGGCGATCTTCAGCCGGGTCCATCGGTTGCGACGGCAATCGAGAACACCATCAAACTGGAGCCGCGTTTGCAGGGAACCGGCTTGTTCCTGCCCTTCCGCGATGACCATGATGAAACGGGGGCCGATGCCACGGACGATCGCTTCTTGCAGAAGTTCATCAAGAATATTTGGCTCTACGGGTTGCCGGATCGGCAGTATCGCATCGGTCGCGTCAAGAACACGCACCCGCGCTTCATCAATATCGTGGATCACGAAACCGGGCGAACGGTCTGTCAGGCCTACCAGGCCGTGGATGCACCTTGGGATCCCAAGATCAAGGCAGGTCGAGGCGTATTGGCTCTGAACGCGGACGGGTGGCGCGGAGCATATGCCGTTATCGAACTGGAGCCTGGTGTCGCGGAGGCAGCAGGGGGAGAGTTCGTTTATTCGACCCTTGCGCAGTCTGGGATCGATCAGCGTTGTGTCTATACCCCGGACCAAGTTCGCGCGCTGATGCAAGCGCCAGCGTTCAAGCACCGCTTGATGGTGGGAAGCTCGATGGAGTTCACTAGCATCAATGCAGCGAGTGCCGATCCGCGATGTCAGTTGGCGCACCCGAATGAGCTTACTGCGGTCCACCTCGCTGCCGAAACCTTCGACGGCTTTGACTTTGAACGCCCAGAGTTTTGCGGGTGGTTCGGCGCTGGACCTGGAGAAACGGTTATCAATGGACCGCCAAGCGCGACCGCTGCCACCGTTCAAAGCTATCTCGACGGATGGGAATACGGGTTCACCGTCCATGCCGAAGCGAACCAATACCCGCTCCATTGCGAAACGAGCAGCCAACTGTGGGGAGCTGAGGACCAAGAGCGCGCGGTCTTCAAATTCCGTAAACTCGTCGAAGTTTCTGCCGGGGCGAACCATGATACCAACCTCATTGGTGGTGGCATCGGCGGGATGGTCGAGGTTGATAACGACACGATCCTGCGCAAGCGAGTTTCCGCGACCAACAAGGCCGACTTCAGCTGGCACAATACGGCAGCGTTACCTTCCGGCCCCCCGAACGATTACGATCCGGCTTATACTCGGCAGGCTTTCGCTTCGCGGATCGCGTTTCGTAACTGCCCGCAAGCGCAGGGCGTGCAGACTACTGGCGGGGACCTAAATCTCATCTCGCTTATCCCGGATAGCGATCCCGGCACTGCGCCGATGTCTCATGCGATCCTCTATGGGAACGACTTCGCCAGTGTCAGGCGGACAATAACCAACGCGATTGAGCATCAGTGGCAGGTGTTCGGTGCCGGTGTGGTGGTGGCCACTTGATGCGTCTAATTGTTCCCCAACCGATGCGGACGGCTGATGAATGATGCCTCTACGCGCATTAGCCACCCTGCCTTGCTTGTTTCTGTTGTCAGCGGCCAGCCCATCGGCACTGGACGTAAACGAAGCTGGCAGGGTTCTGGCGACCCTGAACGATTGGCGAGCGCTGTTGTTCGCCATGCTCTGCATCATTTTCCTACTGCTCGGTGCGCTCCTTTGGGCCTTCAGCAAGGTCGCCAAGGCCATCGAAGCTGTCGCGGCAATGAGGGAGGCGACCAGCACCATCAAAGACGGCCTGACGGACATTCGCAACTTCATGGGTCGCATCGAGGCCGAAACCGCGAGGCGCAATCAATGAGCGAGGACAAGCAAGCAGGTGTGGCTGCATGGCTGAAGGCGGCTTTCCGACCGATCTTCAATCCCGGCGAACTGGACGCGGAGGTTAAGGCCCTGCGGTCGGACGTGGAAAAACTCAAAACCGAAGTCGGTGAGTGTCGAAGGCACTCGGGCCTTACCGGGGCGATCGAAGATATTGCGGGGGAATTGAAGGCATGACCGAGTTTGTTTTCTGGCTTTACGGTGCGTTGAGCATCGGCAGCCTGTTCATGTGCTTCGCTTGGGGGGCGGTAGCTAAGGCCTTCATGGCCGACCGCCCTCCACATCGTTCCGCGCGTCTTGTGATCGCGTTGAGCCTTGTCCTTCACGCCTTCGTGATGACGTGGGTAACTGCCTTCCGTGCGGTCGATATGGCGCGTGGAGCATCCATCATCGGTTCGGAGGCTTGGGTCCTTGCGCTCGCGCTCTTCGGGCTGTTCCTGAGCAAGGTCGGTCTTGTGTGGGCCGGAAGCCTGCCATCCGTTCCTGATCGGCATGTTCGCTGGCCATGGCCGCTGTTTATCGCGTGCCTAACGGTGTGGCTGATGTTCGTGATCGTGTGGTTCTGGTGAAGGGGGAAGGTCAATGAAGCTAACCAATCATAGCCTGCCAAGAAACATCTACACCGTCTCCTCTAAGCTTACGGTGTTTGCGAAGGTCCGCCGAATATTCTCGGTCAGTTTTCTCAACAAACTCAGCCAATGTGAAACGTTCTCCCTCACGCGTCACAAAGACATTTCTCCTCGTATTTCGGGCCTGTTGTTGAGCGGTCGCCCAGCGGCAATTTTCTGGGCAATAATCGCCGTTGTCATCAATTCTATCAAGAGAGTGTTTGTTGGTGGGGCGATAACCAACATCCTTCAGGAAATTAGTAAAGCTAGATGCCCATCGCTCGCAAACTTTGATCCCGCGCCCACCCCACAAATGATATTGCGCGGAAGACGGGTTTGTGCAGCGGCTCTTCATCGCATTCCATGCTCGATATTCCGCAGTTCTCTTAGAATGCCCATGTATTCTGCGCGCTTGCGAAGTTCTTTCGCGTTGCAAGCAGCCGCAACTGCCCGTCGTTCCTCTCCGAAGGTTGGCACTCATCACGATAGCAGTGCCACCGCAGTCGCAAGCGCATTCCCACCGCGCCCTACCGTTTTTGGAATCGTGAAATTCAAGAACAAGCAAGCGTCCGAACTTTTGTCCTGAAAGATCAATCCGTTTCATCGTCATATGATATTCAATCGGGTGCAAAATGTATACAAAAAAACCAATCTTTGACGCAGTGCGCCTGATGCTGAAACGAGGCTTCACCACCGCCGAGGTCAAGGCGCTTGATGCCGCGATAGACGAAGCGACGGGCACCATTGTTGTGACTGCGCCGAAGGAAGCTTTCGACCGCGCCGCTTTCCTCGCGCAGTTCGTCAATACCAAAGCGCCGGCCATCACGGCGGAAGACATGAAGCGCGCCGCCGATCGGTTGGGCGTCTCGGTCAAGCATATCGAAATGGTGCGCAAGGTCGAAAGCGGCGGGACCAGCTTCGACAATTCCGGCCGTCCGATCATCCTTCCCGAACCGCATATCTTCTATCGTCAGACCGGCGGGCGTTTCGGGCATACGGCATTCAGTTATCCGAAGTGGGGCCAGAAGCCCTACCCGAAGTCCTACGATGCTCGCTGGCAGGTTCTCGCAGACATGGCAGAGCGCGACACAGAGGCGGCGCTTGAGAGTGCATCTTGGGGCCTCTGGCAGGTGATGGGCTTCCATTGGAAGGCACTTGATTACGATAGCGCGCTTGATTTCGCCCGACGCATGGCGGCGAGCGAGACGGAGCATCTCGAGGCGCTGGTTCGCTACATTGAGGCGAACGGTCTGTCCGACGAATTACGCGCTTGCCGTGCTGGTTCGCCTGATAGCTGCCGTGCCTTCGCCAAGGGCTATAACGGCGCGGGCTACGCGAAAAACCGATATCATGAGAAAATGGCGGAGGCGCTGCAATGACCCGCCAGACCATGCGCTTCGTTCTTGCCTGCGCCTGCATCCTGATCGGTGCCGCCTTCATGATGGGGCTTTTCGTGCTGACGGTCCCCGAAAGCAATCAGCGGGTCATGGACCTAGCGGCGGGCATTGTCCTTGGCTGGGGTTCGCTCGCTCTCAGCTTCTATTTCGGCACGTCCGAAAGCAGCGCGCACAAGACCGATGTGATGGCCGATCGCCCAACAGGGAGGCCCGGTGATCCGGTCCACACAGAGGAGGAAGACTAATGATCGCAGCATGGCTCGCAGCCGAGGGACTGCTCGGCATCAAGAACAAGTGGTGGATTCTGGGGCTGGCATTGATCCTCGCCATCTCTGCGACCGTCATCACCATTGCCGACAACCGCGACAAGCGACTGATCGAGACTGCGCAGGAAGGCGGCGAAACCAAGGCGGTGGTCGAAGGCCAGCGCGACATTCTCAACCAGGTCGAAAGGGCCAACAATGCTGAACAGGAAATCCAGCGCAGCGGTGATGTTGCTCGCTATGACCGCTGCTTGCTCAACGCCACGGACGACACCCGCGCCAATTGCGAGCGCTTCCGCCCTGTGTCTGATTGACCGCGTTTTACCCGCGCGCGTGGCACCAGGCGAGAACGTCGATGATCCGGGCAACAAGTGGGATACGGATGCGACCTACGAGGCGATCGAAGCTCACAATGCGCGATTACGGGCGGCGTGCCAGAACGACTAATGGAGGCGGCGCTTATTGCTTGTGCGGAGTGAACTTCAATATCGCAGCTCAAATTCGTTCGGACCCAAGGTTGGGTCAATGACAACATCCAAGCCAAAAACCTGCGGTTTCGACGCCGGATCAGTAGCAGTCAAGTTGTCGCGAGAGGTCGCTGCGAGGATTTGGGTGTAGAAGTCTGGTGTCATGCTAACACCGTTGGGCGTTTTGAACTGCCGCGAAGCCTCGCGAACTTCGCTTGCGATCAAACGGAACGGATCAGCTTTGCTTTCAGCCATACCCGCTGATAGCACGAAATAGCTTGCGGGTCTAGGGGATTTAGCGTATGCAGAAGGGGTCGGAACGGCTTTGGATTGGGAGTTCCCCGGTCGGCTGAAGTTCCGGCATTGCTGCGGCGGATGACACCCGGATAGGAAGCGCGAGGCGAGGGTGTTGGGGAACCGCGAGACTGGTTCGCGCTTGTCTCAGAGGGTCTTAAACCAAACGCACCTGCGCCGCAGCTACAACCCCTGCTCACTCGCTGACCGGCTAAGGTCGATCACTGGTATCTCAACGATATCGTCCTCTTCCCAATAAGCAACGATATCCATCGGCCCGCGTGAGCCTTCCTCCCAATCCCAGCACGATCCTTCCCCCATATTGATCCAGTGTTCGGCGGTCTGCATATCGCGAGGGGTCTTGCTGCCGATCCTGAACATGACAGCGGGCTTGCTGAGGGGATCGACCGGACAGCCTTCGCCATTGTGCTGGGTCCATCCGGTGGGGATGCGGGGCTGTTCGGGGGAGCGGCGGCGTACCATGCGCGCTTGCTGGCACGATTCGCGGCATGTAGGAAAGTGTCATGTTCGCCCTCCTCGCCGCGGTCGCGGTGATCCCTGCCGGTCAGACCTTCGAATGCACGCCCACCGCCGTTTACGATGGCGATGGACCGGTCTGGTGCGCCGAGGGTCCGCGCATTCGCCTGTCGGGCATTGCCGCGCGAGAGACGGACGGCACCTGCTCGCCCGGCCATCCCTGCCCTCGCGCAACGGCTGCTGAAGCGAAATCAGCGCTGGTCCGCCTTGTCGGCGAACCGATCGGCACCAGCCCCCATGGCCATACCCTCGTTCGCGGCCCGACCATGCGGTGCACCTCCACCGGCGGCGCTGGCGGCAATCGAACCGGCGCCTGGTGCGTATCTCCGCGCGGTGGGGATTTGTCCTGTGCTATGGTGCGCGGTGGCTGGGCGGCGAAGTGGGATCGGTATTGGCGGGGGCATCGGTGTGATTAGCGCAGCCGCCCACAATCCCAGTCGCATTCCTCGCTGCCTGCCTTGAGGCACTGGCCATCCGGCATCAGGCCGCAGTCGAAATTATTGCGGCATTGTTCCCAAGTCTCGCCACAGCAATCGCATAGCCCGTCATCGTCATCCGGCCCGCAATGATAGTCGGCGACGGCTTCAGGGTCGGGAAAGCCGCACTGGCGGCATTCGTCGGGAATGTGATCGTCGTCATCTCGTGCAATCATGTTCCCGCACGACGGGCACCAGAGAGCGCCATCGTTCATGTCCCACGGGCGCTCAATCATCTTCATTTTCCTCAATCCAAACGTCGATTTCCTCGATCACTTCATCGCGGGTTTTGCCGGTGACGTAGCGATTGTCGCTCGGGCCATCGTAGAGATACACCGGGGTGGGATCGTAATCGGGATGAGTGGCCTCCCATTGGTTCAGCCAGTTCTGCTCGATCAGCCAGCCACGATGAGTGTCGCGCTGGACGGTGTAATCTGTCGCTTTCACATCATCTCTCCATCAATATCAGGAACAGCACCAAGGGCTTCGGGAGGGTAGGTGGTGGCAGTCATGCGGCGCGCTGCTCGAGCAACCGAGCGATGCGATCTTTCAGAAGGTTCAGATCGACCCATGCGTCCCCGTCTTCGCCATTAAGATACGCCAGATCATCGGTGTCGGTTTCGACGCGGCGCGCCCAGACCAGCATATCGCGAAGAACCTTGGTGGCATCGTTCGCGAAGTTCGATTGGTCCGCTAGGTTCTGCGCCTGATCGTGCAGCTTCTCGACCGGCAAATCCCCGATCACGTCATGCAGCGCAAATAGTGGGTTCCCGCGCCCTGCGCTGATATAGCCAAGCGGCCATTCCTCGCCTTGGAAGTTTGAACGGAACGCCGCGTGCGGCTCGAAAATCAGCTTCTCTTTCATGGTAGGTTCCTCATTGACCACGCCATCGCGCCAAGCCCGCAATGCTGGCAAAATTGTTCGCCACCACGGCCATCTTCGAACTCGCGCCAACCGCCGAACGCATGGTCGCAGGGAGGCGGTAGCTTCGACAGTGCGCGTTCTATAGCTTCGTTGATTTCGGGATCGTCAGTCGTACACCGGACTGGCTTGACTAAGGGGTGCGCATCCGCGCCTGAATGCTTAGATTGCGTATCAGCCATGCGATCGCTCCTTGATCGTATCGGTAGGCCCGGTGCGAGGATTGCCGTCCTCCATCGGGCCGTTTTGGTTAGCCAAACCTCGGTGGGATATGGATGCGCTTACGGTGCCAAAGCGGGATCGGTAGCCAAACCAACGGTCTGTATTTGTTGGAACGTTACACCCCTGCCGGGCGCGCCACAAGCTATTTTTAGTCACGGTTTTCCGCCCTTTTTCGGATGGGTAGCCAAATGGTTAGCCGAAGCGTTAGCCATACTCTCCATAGCCAGTTCCGCCATGCGTGACTGTTCGGCATCGCGGGTATAGCGCGCCACTTCGTTATCGCTGGAGTGGCCAGTGATAGACTTGATGAGCTGGTTGGAAAGGCCCTGTTCGGCCATCCGGCGCGAGGCGGCTTTCCGAAGGCCGTGCATCGAATAGCCCTGTAGGCCCGCCGCGTTGCATTGCGCGCGGAACCAATTCCCGAAGCTTTCCTTCGTCCGGGGTGCGCCGCGATTGCTGACGATGAATGCAAGGTGCCCCGTAGGCGTGGCGGCGATGCTGGCGGCTAGGGCGGGGTGGATCGGCAGTTTGAGCGTCTTTCCGGTTTTTAGCTGCTTCACGGTGATTTTGCCGCCGCTGACATGCTGTGGCCCCATAAGGCATACGTCGCTGCGCCGCTGGGCCGTATAGAGCGCCAAATCGAAGGCGAGGCGGGCAGGGGTGCCGATTTCGTGCTTCGCCTCGTAGGCGGCAATCTGCTCTTCCTGCCAAGTCGCATAGCCGCCGCTCTTCGTCTCCAATCGACCGACCGCGAGCGCGGGGTTGTCGGTGCGCCAGCCAAGCCGCTGCGACAGCTTGAATAGCTGGCCTAGGCGCTTCTTCAGATTGTTCGCCGCCGATGGCCGGTCCTGCATGTTCTGCATAAGCTGATCGACGTGACGCGCGTTCATGGTCGCTACCTTTCGCCCGCCATAGGTCGCGCGGAACCGCTCTAACTCACCACGATAGGAGCGTTGGGTTTCTGCCGCTCTCTTGGTGAAGCCGGGCGAGGCGTAGAACCGGGTTATTAGGTCATCCCAAGTGCCGGGTTCGACCCGATCGCCGCCCACCTGGATCTTGCCGTTGGCCTGCCACTCGTGGAATTCCTGCGTAAACTCGGGTGTGCCCGGTTCATGCTGCGCGTAGCGGGTCGCCCATCCCGTCCGGCGAAAGCGAACGCGGGTCTTGCCGTGGCGATCCTTGAAGGCGCTGCAATACCGGGGCAGGGCGGTGTTCACTGTTCGAGGTCTGCCCATTCGTTATCGTTCCCCGGTTCGGCTTTCGGTGAGCCGGGTATAATGACGATTTTTCCGTCACGGTCTATTTCGATCCGTGCAATCGAGATGCCCGCCAGTGTGACACCAGCAGCAGCGCGCTTGAGGTCAGCCTGTGTGAAGCGGGCGCGCGCGGTCACTGCGCCGCTCCCGCGATAGGGATCGAAGCCCGCAGGGCCACGACGCGAAGCGGGCGTGGTTCACGAGAGCCCGGACCCGAAGGGTATCGCCAGGACACGGTAATCACTCCCCCTCTCCCACGATAGACCGGGCATTGACTCCTGTGTCTGCCGCTTCGTTGCGGATGGGCGTTCGATAGGTTTCGGCTTTGACCAACCTGAAATCGGCGTCTTGCGAACAAACCGCCAAGTAATGACCAGCATCGGTTAGGCTTGAGCTGCTGGCGACGAGGAAATCGTCCTCCCAAACTTCGTAGGTGATTTCCGGCCCGTCCCGCACCGCATCGCTCTGCGTATCGGATTGCTCGGGGGCTTGGGCGAGGAGGGCAAGGATTTGCCGTTCGATGTCGCCCGCCGCTGCGATATAGCCTTGGGATATGTTGCCGCCCGCGTAGGTTGTTTCCCGCGCCTTTCGGGCAATAGCCGCCGCCTCCCGAAGCACCCGCTCCCGGTCGGGCTGGGTGGTGGTGGGGGGTATTTCTATTTGACACAAGCTGCGCTTTCTCGGCTCTCCCTCCCCGTGGTGGGCGGATAGGGCTGCGGAGGGCGGTGGACCGCCGCACCCCGGTTGTTGCGTCAGGTCGCCAATCGGTTGCGAGCAAGCGTCGCAAAGACCAGCACCTACGTCTCCGCAAACCGGCTTGCCCTGCTGGGTGTTAGATAAAGGAGAATACCCACGCTCAATCTGATCGGCGATGAAAGCGTAGGATTCGCCGCGAACCCGCCATTCTTCTGCCGTGTCGTCATCCCTGCGGAAACGGTCGGATGCTTCGCCTCTGCAAGTTTTAGCCAATTCTCTAAGCCACTCGCTTGCCGCCTCCACCAGATCGCTCTGTGCGGGTTGGCTTGTGAGGCGGCGAAGGCGGGAAATCTCCGCTTCCAAGCTGATGATGTAGTCCCGAACGCTGTTTGGGATTTTTGACCGAGCGGCATCCAGCGGTTCCACCCTCGTCACTTCGTCTTTGGTGTTGTCTGTCATGGTTATGGGGTCCTTGGAGTACAGTGGGTTACGGGCGTGCCCTTCGGGACAGGCTCTCGTCCTAGCGGGCCGAGCCTGCTTCGCGTCTCGTCGCTTCGCGCTTCGATCCTTCACGCGGCCAGCCCCATCGCCTCTGCGATCAGTTCATCCGGCGCGGTGCCGACCATGAACCTGCCCACCAGCGGCGGGATCGCGGTTTGAACGAAGGTGTCGAACTGCGCCTGATCCATGCGCGCAAAGCTGATCGAGCCTGGAATGAAGTGCGTATCGCCCCGACTATCGGTCACGGTATCGCCGACGCCCGCTGCCAGCTTGGCGAAGTGCAGCGCCGCCGCTTCGCTGATATGCGGATTGCTGTTGTCCGAAATAAGCCGGAGCATGGCGAAGAACAGGCGGTGAAACTTAAGGTTGCGCGCCTGCTTGCCTTCCAGCGATACGAGCTGGCCGAACTTGACCTTGCCGAAGAACTCCGCCGCGTCGTCATTGGCGGGAACGAAGCCTTCGTAGGTGCGGCGGTAAATCAGTTTGCGGTCAGCCATGCTCCCGCTCCCATTCGATACGCCCGGGCCAAGCGGTCCAGTAAGCGTCAGCCATCGCGACGGCCGATTTTCCGCCAAGGCATTCCGCCTCGAATGTCATCCATCCGCGCATATGCTGGCGGCGATGGTGTCCCGAACAGAGCGGGATGGCGAACCGATCGCTCGCCTTGGTGCCCATGCCTTTATCGCCGCCGTGATCGACGTGGGCGGCCTCCATCGTCCCCTCGCAATGTCCGTAGCCATCGGCGGCACAGGGACGCCCTCGCAGCCACTGGTGATAGCTGCGCGCCACCTTCCACGCGGGGCGCGGTGCATTCTGTCTGCGAGGCTTCACATTGACGCGCATGTCAGGTTCCTTTCTCCGGGCGGCTCACTAAGAACCGCCCGGATGGTTGCGGGAAGTGCTAGGCGGCGTCGTCGCGGTATGTTGCCATCCGCTCCAAGCCGTGAAACTTACGGTGGCAGGCGGTGCAGAGCCACGTTACATCCAGCGGCAAGCTATAGTCGTGATGATGCGCTTCTAGATCGCGTTCAGATCCACAAAAGGCGCAGGGATTCTTGCTAAGCCGACCATCGCGGATCGCATTACTGACCGCGTTGTGGGCCTTCCGCCTTTCCGGTGGTAGATTGCGAAATATTTCTTTTCTCAGCGCGACCCTATGAGGAAGGCTTGACCTTTGCCGATCATAAGCGCGAACCCGCTCGGCATTGTCTTGCCTATACTGGCGAACGCGCGCTTTGACGCAGGCCTTGCACTGAGAAAGGTGCCCGTCCTTCATTGCCTTGTGAGCGTAGAAGTCGCCAATAGGCCGTTCCTCTTGGCACGCAGAGCATTTCTTGACGGGCACTTGCATCAGAATGCCCCTTCCGATGTGATGAACGGAATCGAGTCATCCATGTCATCGTAGCCGCCACCATTGTCAGGCGGGCTTCCTTGCGATCCATCGGGGGTGCGCTGGTTGCCGCTGTTGCCGCCCTGAAGCGCGATGTCGTCAGCCTGGACCTTCAGGTAGGTCCGACCTTCATGCTCACGTAGAGACAGGCTTCCTGATACGGTGAGCTGGTTGCCCTTCTTGACGTAGCGGGTGAGGCCTTCCGCTCCCTTCCCGAACTTCGCCACGTCGAGCCATACGGTCTGCTTGTTGTCGCCAAAGCCCACGTCGCAGGCGAGGGAGAATGAACAAATATCGGTGCCGCCCTGTGTGGTAGTGTGCTTGGCGTCTTGGCCCACTCGGCCAGCTGCGAAAACTTTAAGCATTCTGTGTCTCCAGTTTCTTGGCTTCGTCGGCGATCCACTTCATCGCGCCGTCGAAACGGGCGGCAGGCAGTTCGCGCAGGTCTTTGATCTTCGACACGCTCAAGAGGCGGTCGGTCGGGAAGTTCGTGCTATCAAGGAGGGCCATCAGCTTTTCGCGCTGGCCGTCATTGATAGTCTCGGGAGGGTTGGCTGGCTGAGCAGCAGCGCCTTGTGAGAGCGCGCGCAAAGCGTTTGCGAACACGCGCTCCGCTTCCGGCTTCCACTTCACAAATTGCTTTTTGTTGTTGAAGTCGCGGCTTTCGCAGGGTGCCCAGACATTGCCGAGATCGTAGAGATAGCGGCCAATGCCCCACTTTACGCCAGCGCGCTTGAAAGCATCCGATATGCCGCCCTTCTCACCTTCTACGGCGGTATCGCCAGCGCCATCGCTTTTGGATATCCATTGATCGCCGAGCATCAAAGACAGGGAGCAAATAACGCGGCCCTTGGCAGTCTCGGTGAAGGTGTCGGACCATCCTGCGGGACTCATCACTTCGTCCAAGCGGTCCATCACGTCGCGGGCGTCGAGATAAGCTAAGGCAAGAGCCTGCGTGCCGTCCTTTCTGACTGTTTGAGCGCGCCAATGGATAGCCTCGGGCGGGAACGGGGCGGAAAGTTTGTCGATCATGCTGCGCGCCTTTCCTGAGTAACCGACACACCATCCATCGGACGGGTCGGGGCGTTGCGGCGGGCGTAGTCTTCCACGAAAGCGGACAGGGCGTCGGGGTCGCGCTTGGCGATCCAGTTCAGCGCCGCGCGCCGGTCGGTGACTTCCACCACGTTGTAGGTCCGCAGGCCGGTTGCCGATCGGTCGATCTTGTTGGCGACTGCCGACAGCTTCTTGGCGGCGGCAAACTCCTGCTCGGCCTCGTAACGCTGCTCTAGCGGCGCATCGGCTTCCAGCTTGGCGCGGGCTTCGTGCTCCTTGCGTTCGGCTTCCTCGCGCGCCTTACGTGCCGCCTCGTCCCGTTCCGCCTGCTTGGCGACTAGATAGGGCGTCTGCATGGCGTTGATCGCAGCGATGGCCTTCTTGCACTTGTCGGCTACCGGCTTGTATGCTGCGTCCACAGCGCGCCCGGCTTCCAAGTGCGGCTCTTTCTCGGCCTTACGGGTGGCTTCGGCATCCTTGGCAACGCGGCGCAGGTCGTCCTTCAGCCCGTCAAGCGCGGTGTTCTGTTCTTCGTTCTGAACCGCATCCATGCCTTCCAGCGTGTCGGACGCGGTGTTGAACAGTTCGTCCGCTTCCATGGCGAAGGCTTCGTGCGCGGGCGGCGAATTGTGACCTAGGCCCGTCATTTGCGGAGCCCCTGTTCGTGAAGCTCGCGAGCCAAACGATCGACATCGCTCTCATTCCATGGTCTGGGGCCTTCGCAACTAGCGCAGACACGAACGTATCCCGGCTCGTCGCCACCCATGAACTCGCCACATTGTTCGCAGCAAAGTCCGTCTTCGATGTAGTCTTCGAAATAGCTCATGCCGCCATCCTTTCCGCCTTGGCTGCTTCAATCGCAGCGCGGAACGTAGGACCAGTGCCGGTGCGTCCGTCCTCCAGCTCGACCCAGCGATAACCGGAAGGCTCGCGGCGGCAGGTGCGCTTGATGCCCTCGCGCGCCATGGCTTCGTCGAAAAGTTCGAATGCCGACACGGCAGGCTCTATCTTAGCTACGGCGTTCATGACGGTCCTTTCGTTCGGTGGGGGTGCGGAGAGAGGGGCGACGATATGCCGCTCCAGGCAGGTCCAGCATTTGACGGTGACCCGGCTTGTAAGGGGACTTCCAGGTGGTGAAACGAAGCGAGGTCATGCCGCTTCATCCTTGCGGGTGATGGCGTAACCGCGCTTGTCGAGCTCGCGGCGGAGCTGGTCAGGGCCGTCTATGCATCCCGAAAAGTCTATGGGCAGCGCGTCAAACGCCTCCAGCAGCGGATCGACCTCTTTCGACTTGTCCAGTTCGGAGAGGATGGCGCGGAGGCGGACTTTCGGCGGATCGACGTGACCGTGATAGTCGGACACAGACGGATGGTCGGGAAAATCCCGCTCGCATTCATCTAGCCGATCCAGCAGAAACACGCATTCCGAGCGCAATTCCTCCACCAGTTCCGGCGAGTATTCCGGGTGTTCGGATGCGGTGGGTTTGCGATTGCGGATGCGCCACTTGGTCTCATTGGCGTAATGCCGACCGTTCGGCAGAAAGGTCCAATGTCCATCAACAGACGGGTGAACGTTGAAACAGAGATCGTCTTCATACGCGGGTCTTCCCCACGCTAGTTCGACGATCTGCCCATCGGGATGATACGCCTCCAGTGGCGCGTTCCAGTCGATTGTCGTTTCTTCGATCATGCCATGAATCCTTTCAAAGCAGAGAGAGCAGCCGCCATCAGAAGGGCGAGCGTAAGGAGGGTGCAGAGGCGGTCGCTGGTGAGGACGGTCATTGCGACACCCCGCCAAGCAGAGCGTCGAGCAGTTCCCGACATTCGAGCAGACCGCGACGGTGAGGCTGTATTTCGCCTTCCGGTGCCAGGCGCAGGAAATGCAGCTTGTCCCAGATAGCGCCTACGTCGCGCTCTACGTCATGGCCCCATAGTTCACGGGCGTTGGTGGGCGCGCTCATGCCCGACCTCCCATTCCATCGGTGTCCTTTGATCGGGTGCGAGCGATTAGGTCGCGCTCGGCAGCGTCTTGCGTTTTGCCGAAACCGGCATCGCTCTCCTGAAGGTTCTCGAACCCCGGCATGAAAGCGCACCACATATTGCCATCGCGGACGAACCTGATGTCGTTCGGACCCGGACCGCCGTGTGCATCGCAGCAGAGGTCGGGCGCGTAAGGCGGGGTCAGGTGCGATAGGTGGGGCGGATAATAGCCGTTACGGTCTCGCTGCGCCCAACCGTGCGGAGCGTGCTTGCCAGATTGGCCGCGCGAAGGGTCACCCTCCGAATATTGTTGCCCCCACGCAGGGCGGTCACAAAATCCCGCTGGCCCGTAACCGCTAAACTGCGGGACACTGCATTTCCCTTCGACGCCGCACTTGGCTTTGTGATGTTCAGAGATACGGCTCATGCCCGACCTCCCATTCCATAAGAGACACGGACAGGACGGGCTTGCCGTGCCTGACGCATGATGCGGTTAAGGCGCACAGCTTCGTCACGATCAGCGACGTGCTGGCAGAAGTCGCCGTCAAAATAGGCGCGTTCCGAGTAGCTCATGCTGCCTCTCCCATCGCGCGCTCAAGCATCCAGCGGTTATGCCGTTCGCGGGCAGCTTCGCCGTATTCGTCCATCAGCGGGCGCTGTTCGAGCATCCACCGCAGTTCGCTTTCGTCCTCGCAATCGAGGGCCATGCGCGCGGCTTCAGTCCAGTCGCTATCGCTGTAGATCGTGCCTTCGGGGATATGACCGGCAAGGATGCGATCGGTGAGGCTTAGGGTCTGGGCGTTCACTTGCCTGCCTCCACCAGCTTGCCATCTACGACGCGGTACGGCGTGTTGGCCTTGATGCCATCCTCGCCAACATAGCCGGTTGCGATGCGGTAACGCTCGCCATCCCACCATTTGACTTGAACGGTGCCCCAGTCGCCAGCGGTCGCGGTGCCACTGTCGCCAGCGGTCGCGGTGCCACTGTTGCCAGCGGTCGCGGTGCCACTGTCGCCAGCGGTCGCGGTGCCACTGTCGCCAGCGGTCGCGGTGCCACTGTCGCCAGCGGTCGCGGTGCCCCTGTAGCCAGCGGTCGCGGTGCCCCTGTCGCCAGCGGTCGCGGTGCCCCTGTCGCCAGCGGTCGCGGTGCCACTGTCGCCAGCGGTCGCGGTGCCCCTGTCGCCAGCGGTCGCGGTGCCCCAGTCGCCAGCGGTCGCGGTGCCACTGTCGCCAGCGGTCGCGGTGCCACTGTTGCCAGCGGTCGCGGTGCCCCTGTAGCCAGCGGTCGCGGTGCCACTGTCGCCAGCGGTCAAAAACGCCCCGACAATCGCGCCAGTGATACCGGCATCCGACAGGAACTGCGTTGCCGACCGTTGATCGCCACAATGAACGACCTCGCAATACGGGAACTTGATCTTACCGCTTAGATCGACAACCAGACCAGCTTCGTGAGCCTCGGTGATGTCGCAGACTAGCCACTTGGCTTCCGGCGACCAATCTAGATAGCTTCCGCCACCCTCGCCATTCAGGAGGCCATGCAGGCCATTCCCGCAGTTGGCGTCAGGCTTCCAGTCAGGTGCTTCGCAGCGCCCGCTATCGGGCCACTGGAAACCGCCATGGCTGCGTAGATCGCTGTCGCAGGTGCGCAGGGCGTAGACGCGCTGTTCGTGTTTGGTGAGGGTCATGCGCCTTGCTCCAGCGCAAGATCAGCATCCTCGACCGCTTCCTGTGCTTCTCTGCGCAGATGGGCGGCGATGGTTCGGCAGGCTATTACGGATGCCGGATGGGAAGCCTCCTCCCCGGCTCGTTCAACATATCCGGCTGCCCACGCAACGCCACGCTTGTAATCCTGCGGATTA
>Ga0207417_1000144_pt1 | contig 30096 bp, 19 predicted proteins | sample MalvirmetagMSP82_FD_184225 | JGI IMG/M metagenome (GOLD analysis project Ga0207417, IMG submission 184225) | Marine viral communities from the Deep Pacific Ocean - MSP-82 (SPAdes) | ecosystem: Environmental > Aquatic > Marine > Oceanic | place: Pacific Ocean | collected 2011-04-19
CCGCCATCCATGGCTCCGCACAGTTTTGGAAACCCTGGCCGAAGGCCGCCCTAATCCTATGAGTTGTAGTCGAATGACTTTGAATAGGTTTTTTCAATTATGCGGGACGGGTACCCGCTCTACCAGTTGGCCAGTACAATACGCCCTATGCCAACCAAACCCCAACACGCCGCCCTTGATCTGCCAGATTTTCTCACCGACGAGCAACGGGCGATCATCACCGCCGGTTACGAACACTCCGTAATCACCGCCGTAGCCGGCAGCGGCAAGACCTCTACCCTCGCCTGGCGTATTCGCTACCTGTTGCAGCGGGGCCATGATCCAGATCGCATGCTGGTACTGATGTTCAACCGCAGCGCGCGGGTGGATTTCGGGCGCAAACTACAGGAGGTCTGCCACCAGAGCGGGTTGGCACTGCCGGAGATCCGCACCTATCACGCCATGGGGTTGCGGCTGTACAAACGGTTCGTCCGCGAAGGCTACCTGCCGGGCTTTTCAGACAAGATCCTGACCGAACAGGAGATCAGCTTTCAGGCCTGGCAACTGACTCGCCGCCTGGCTCCCGAGGACCTGGCCGACGAGATCCGTCGCAATAAAAAGGATTTTGTGGAGACCGCCACCGGCTTCATCGATCTGGTGAAGACGACCTTGTCACCAGCGGAAATCGTGTTCGAAGAGCTGGGCTACGCCGACAAGCATCGCTACCTGATTGACCTGTTCCACAGCTTCGAGCAATGGCGCAAGAGCCAGAGCCGCATCAGCTACGCCGACATGCTCTACGAGCCGGTGATGGCGATTCACCAGAATCCGCCACTACAGCGGTTGGTGGGTAACAAGATGGACCTGATTCTGGTGGACGAGTATCAGGACACCAACGAAATCCAGCACCTGCTGCTGCGTTATGTGGCCGGTGACCGGGCCCGGGTCACCGTGGTTGGCGATCCGGACCAGACCATCTACGAATTCCGGGGTGCCAAACCGGAGTTCATCCTGAAACGGTTCAGCGACGAATTCGAGAGCCCGTTGGAGCAAACGCTCAGCTATACCTTCCGTTACGGCCACCGGGTGGCCTTGCTGGCCAATCATCTGATCTGCCACAACACCGGTCGCAAGGATGTGCTGTGCCACTCGCACCCTTCGACACCCGCCACTGAGGTGGAGCTGCACCGGGTCGACAGTGACAGCGACACCGTAATCCGGATTCTGCAGCAGGCGCCCGAAGCAAATCTCAGCGACACCGCCATTCTGTTCCGGGTTTGGAGCCAGAGCGTGCCGATTGAGCTGAAGCTGCTGGCCCGGCAGATTCCTTACCGCATTGACGCCGGCAAGGGCGCTCTGTTCAGCCGGGAAGTTCAGGCCATCACCTCGGTGCTGATGGTGGTAACGGGCCGATCAAGCAACCTGCCCGACAGCGACCGGTTGGAGGTGGCGCGCCAGTTACTGCGCTTCCCGCACGTGGGCCTGAAAGAGCCGGAGCTGGAACAGCTGGCCCGCTTCCTGTCCGGCTTCGCCAACGACTGGCACGAACGCCTGCTGGCCATGGACTTCGATGCCTTGTCGCCCATGGCCGGGCGCAAGCTGCGCAAACTGGGCGAGGTGTTGAGCCAGCTGCGCGGATACAAGGGCCCGGTGGCGGGTCTGATCAGTGTGTATGCTGAGCACACCGACCTGTATGAAGGCATTCGAAGCCTGGCGTTGACTCACGAGAGCGCCGAGGAGCGCATCGACACCGTCCATGGTTTCCGAGAGTACCTGAAAAGCCTGGATGTGGATGCCAGTGGTGCCCTGGACCATCTGAAAACACTGAAACAGCAGGCGGGCGAAAACCAGCAGGGCGGTGTTCTGCTCTCCACCATTCATCGCACCAAGGGGCTGGAGTGGCCACGGGTAATCATCCCTGGCCTGCAGGAAAAGTACCTGCCCTACAGCCCCCGGGCCGAAGACGACGCCCGGGCGATCCTCGAAAGCGAACGGCGACTGCTGTATGTCGCCATGACCCGTTCCCGCCAGCAGTTACACCTGCTTAGCCGACCAGTGAGTGCTCAACCCCACCTGGAGGGCGATCAGGGCCCCAGCCGCTTCGTCGAGGAATTCTGCTTCGATCTGGCCCACGAACTCGGGCGCCTGCTCGATGAAGGCAACCACAAAACAGACACCGCCATCGAACTGGCAGCTCCGATCACGCCCGTGAGTCTGCGGTACGCCGAACGGGAAGGCGTCTCCCTGAATGGTTCTGAAGCTACCCAGACCGACGCCGCAAGCGTGCTCTGGCATCGACAACGCCTGAGCCACGCCATCTTCGGTGCCGGCAGCGTGGTCAGCGAAGACGAAAGTGCGTTCCAGGTCCGTTTCGACAACGGCGACACCCTGAACTTCAGCAAGAAAAGTGCTCACCTTTATTTCACACCTCTAGCCGGACATGACCAGAAAACCTAACCAATTTCTTACGTAAAATTAATAGCTTACGAGCCATATCCGGCGATCAAATACTAAAATCCGCGGCAGGTTTATGCCAAACTGCGCCCGCTTCGCACCTGCGAACTCAACTCAAAAAGTCGGACAGGAGGTTCTGCATGAGCATCATGCGATCATGTGCCATGGCTGCGGTTGCCGCCACGCTGGTCACGCCAGCCATAGCCGAAGAACGCCGGGACACGATTTACATCAACCCCTTTGCGGGTTTTCAGTATTTTGATGACAAACGGTCCCTCGACGAGAGCGCCACTTACGGTTTTGGCGTGGAGTACCGTTTTTTGCCGCACTGGGCGATTGAGGGCGTGTACTCTCGGGCGAACGCCGACCATAAATACGGTAGCGGCGATTCCGATTTTGAAGAAGTTCGTGTGGACGGCACCTACTACTTTGCCGGTCCGGAAGAAAAGTGGAACCCATACGTATCGCTCGGTGCCGGGCATGCTGATTTCGGTAACGACTCGTCCCGCAGGGGCACCTCCGGCAGCAACCACGATGAAACCCGCGTGAATGTGGGCACCGGTTTACGATACAACGTCACAGACCGTTTCTCGCTGCGCGGGGATCTGCGTGAATTCCACGGTATCGACGAAAGCACGTTCGACACTCAGGTTTCGCTTGGCTTCAGCCTTGCGTTTGCCCGAACCACGACATCCCCCTCTCCGGCACCGGCCCCGGTTCCCGCGAAGCCGGCAGATACCGACAACGATGGCGTGATCGATAGCCGTGACCAGTGCCCCGGCACCAAGGCTGGCGTTGCCGTGAACACTGCCGGATGTGAGCTGGATGCTGACAACGATGGTGTCGTCAACAGTGCCGACCAGTGCCCGAACACCACTGCCGGAGCGGATGTCGATGCGACCGGTTGCGAAGGTGTGACTGAAACCATTGAAACCTTCGAGGTAGAGGTACAGTTCCCGACCAACAGCTCCGTTATTGGCAACAAATACGATGATGAAATCCGTCGCGTAGCCGATTTCCTGAAGGCCCACCCCGAAACAGTCGTCGAAATTGGTGGTCACAGTGACGACCGTGGTGATGCGGACTACAACCAGACGCTGTCCAAACGCCGCGCCCAAGCCGTTGCTAAGCGTCTTACCGACGCCCTCGGCATTGATCCCGAGCGCGTTACCGCAGTGGGCTACGGTGAAACTGAGCCCGTGGCGAGCAACACTACCGCCGAAGGGCGCGCAGCCAATCGCAGGGTGGAAGCCCGCATCCAGGTACAACGCTAATGCGCTGATACCCAAGCAACAAAAAAAGCGCCCCCTACCATGGGCGCTTTTTTTAATCACCGGCACCTTCCTCTAGTTTCTGAGTTTCTCTTCCAGCTTGGTTCCAACTTCGCGCCAAAGGCCTAAAACAACTGGAACCAAATGGCCTCCCTTTACGTGCTAGCTCTGATATAGGTACCGATATAACCCTCAGTGCCAGTTACCTTTTTTCTGCTGTACTGACGCGATGTCCGGATTAACCGACATTTCCGCACCAGCGGCTATTTACTACCCACCCTAACAGGAGGCTTTGCATGAGCATCATGCGATCATGTGCTATGGCTGCCGTCGCGGCTACTTTGGCATCACCGGCAGTGGCTGAAGAACGCCAGGCTACCACCTACATCAATCCGTTTGCCGCGTACCAAATCTTCGACAGTGAGCGTGAGCTGAGCGAAACCGGTACGTTTGGTGTGGGCGCTGAATACCGCTTCACCCCGAACTGGGCTGTGGAAGCTCTGTTCTCCCGGGCCGATGCCGACCGCGAGGGCGCGCTGGGTTCATCCGATTTTGAAGAGATCCGCATGGACGCCATCTACTACTTCGCCGGACCTGAAGAAGCCTGGAACCCGTACCTGTCAGCGGGTGCTGGCCATGCGGATTTCGGTACCGACGCAGCGGCGCCACGAACCGCAGGCAGCAACCACGATGAAACCCGATTCAACGTAGGCGCCGGTGTGCGCTACAACATCACCGACATCGTGTCCCTACGCGCTGACTTGCGAGAATTCCACGGCGTTGAAGACAGCACCTTCGATACCCAGATATCCCTGGGCCTGAGCCTGGCGTTCGTACACGCCACGCCTCCGCCCCCCGACGCTGACAACGACGGCGTTATCGACAGTGCAGACCGGTGCCCGAACACACCCACCGGCGCCAAAGTCGACCGCAACGGCTGCCAGCCTGATGGCGACCAGGACGGCGTTGTCGATGCCCGTGACGCTTGCCCCAACACACCCCGCGGTGCAAAAGTAAATGGTCGCGGCTGTGAACTTGACAGCGACAACGACGGCGTTGTGAACAGCGTCGACCAGTGCCCGGATACCGCCGCCGGCGCCAAGGTGGATGCCAAAGGCTGCGAAGGCATCACCAAGACCATTGAGACCTTCGAAATCGAAGTAAATTTCCCGCTCAACAGCGCCGAAATCGGTGATTCTTACGATGACGAAATTCGCCGGGTTGCGGACTTCCTGAAAGCCAACCCTGAAACCACCGTTGAAATTGCCGGCCACTCCGACAGCACCGGTGCAGCGGACTACAACCGGAACCTGTCGCAGCTGCGCGCCGAAGCCGTCGCCGCACGCCTGACCGATGCTCTCGGGGTTAACCTGGCACGAGTCAGCGCCACAGGTTATGGCGAAGCACAGCCCATCGCCTCCAACGACACTGCAGAAGGCCGTGCGACCAATCGCCGGGTTGAGGCTCGTATCAAAGTTAATCGTTGATTCGCCGCGCACTCCTGCAGTAACGAAAAAGGCGCCCTGATGGACGCCTTTTTTATGAGCAGCTCAGCCGCACGCTTGCTTCACTTTGTCCCGGAAATCTTTCCGGAGCTGCTCGTTCTCCTCTTCGGTGACGTAAACCCGTTCACCGTTCTCGTCCAAATCGTAAAACGTAGAGAGCCGCGCCATGTTCTTTAACTGAGCCCGCATCTTGGTGCAGAAATTCGCCTTCTTGGCTTCTTGCTCTGCAGCTTTCGCCTGATCCACCTGACGCGCTTCCCGATCCTTTCGCTGTTCTGAAAGGAAATCCTGCATGCGCTGCTGACGCTCCTGGGCTGAAGCGTCGTTGCTAACCGGAGGCGGAGCTACTTTAACCTTCTTAGGCGCGACTTCAGCCGGCGGCTGATCGCCAAAGTGAGTGTTGCCGTCGGCATCGACCCAGCGGTAGACGCCGGCACTGACTGACATGGAGAAAACCATCGACAAAACGAAGAACGACTTCAGCAAAACGATCATCCCTATCGGTTGTTAGTTTCCGCGGCCCGTCTGCCACCGCAGAGTTCAGCCACTGACTCTGCACTTTAGAGTGAATCGGAACTGGCGATAACGCCTCAGATTGAGGAACTCAGGTCGCGTAGCGAACCCTTTCCTCCATCAAATTCGGTCGTGAAACCGTGTCGATAATAGTGACGTCGGTATGCATCCGATCGACTTTTTTCTTGAAAGTATCCATATCCATGTCACGCCAATAACGTTCTGGGCGGCCAGTCTCACGGTCGTGTTCTGCCGTCACTGGATCCATGTCGCGGTATTTTTCGATCAAAGGAAAATCCGGAAGTGGCCTGGTGACGTCCATGTAATTCTGGATGAAATCCCAATACGCATAGCACATGTTTGGGTGTCCGTGAGACCCCAGGATGTCGCCGACAGTGACATCCAGTTTGCTGTAGCGGTGAGAAAGCACCAAATCAAACAAACTGCCATGGCGGTCTACCCGTGCGCAGCACCAGGCGTCGAATTCATAGAACGGTTTTTCGATTACCGTGGGTGGCTGGCGTGGCATGAATGGCAGTTTGCGGGGGTACTGCCAAACCGTGACCATGCCGGTTCGGCGGTTGAGTTCCCATTCTGGGCCGCGGCCTGCTTTGAGGAGGTAACTGGTAAAAAGTCGGACAGCTATGTATGAGAAAAACCACAGCAGTGCCCCGCCTCCCAGCAGGAGAATAACCGCAGGGGTAGCAATACTATGAAGATACTCAGACCAAGTCTCTCCATCGTTCTCAAATAATGGCGACATTAGGAAGATATCAGCCAAGCCCACAGGTGTAACTAGGAAAAGCCACAGCTTTCCAAGCACACTCATCATGTCAAAGAAGCGCGCCCTTAAGGCCAGAGTGGCATATCGGAAACACTCGTGGTTGTTTTCTGACTGAAGCCCAATTTTCTTGGCCAAGTCTTCACGCCTCTCTAACTTTCTCAACTTCTTTGGCGAATGATCACTCAGGAAATCTGGAGGCAGAACATCTCGGGCATTACCCCATGGGAGCCTAAAACTGGCAGAGCGCCCCAGTGTCGACCGGTTCAGCTCCTCGTCCTGATCAGCCTGTTTAGGCACGGCGTCCGACCGATAAGCTGACTTCTCAAAATAATTGTCAGCACCCATAGCATTGATGTACGTATCAGCCATTAACTGATCCTCTTCACTCAATCTGTAAGGCTGATCCAATTGGGTGAGCCGATACCCAGAGCTCCGGTCAGGAAGCATACCGAAGTTTCTCTTCCATCAGATTCGGGCGCTGGGCGGTATCAATGATGGTCACGTCCGTGTGCATCCGGTCGACCTTTCTCTTGAAGGAATCCATGTCCATATCGCGCCAGTAGCGCTCCGGGCGACCTGTTTTTCGATCGTGCTCTGCAGTCACTGGGTCCAGATGTCGGTATTCTTCGAGCAACGGAAAGTCCGGAAGTGGACGAGTTACGTCCATGTAGTTCTGGATGAAATCCCAGAAGGCATAGCACATGTTTGGGTGCCCGTGAGACCCCAGAATGTCGCCGACGGTAACGTCCAGTTTGCTATAGCGATGAGACAGTACCAGATCAAACAAACTGCCATGGCGGTCTACTCGTGCGCAGCACCAGGCGTCGAATTCATAGAACGGTTTTTCGATTACAGTGGGTGGCTGGCGTGGCATGAATGGCAGTTTGCGGGGGTACTTCCAAACCGTGACCATGCCGGTTCGGCGGTTGAACTCCCATTCTGGGCCTCGGCCTGCTTTTAGTAACCAGCCCGGAAAAATACGGAAGCTAGCGAATGAAACAAACCATAGAAGTACTCCCCCCAAAAGCAGAACAAAATCGAGGGGAACCATACTCGCGACATACTCAGACCAAGTCTCTCCGTTCCCTCCAAGCATCGGAGATAAAGAGAGAAAAATTAACAAATACAAAGGAGTCACGAGATAAACCCACAGTTTCCCCAGGATACTCATTATATTGAAAAAATTCGCTCTGAAGGCCATTGAAGCATAGCGAAAACACTCATGATTATTTTCCGACTGAAGACCGATTTTTTGGGCCAGGTCTTCACGCTTCTCTAGCTTGCGTAACTTCTTGGGTGAATTATCGGTCAAAAAACTCGGAGGCAAGATATCGCGAGCATTACCCCACGGAAGCCGCATGCTTGCAGAGCGGCCCAGCTTAGACCGATTGGTTTCTTCAACTTGATCGGCCTGATTGGGGATAGCATTTTGAGAGTATGCACTGATGGCATAATAGCCATCTATTCTGGGGGTTCCAGCATTCCTGTCAGGCATTTTCCCGAACCTTCTCAGCATACCAAAACGGCTGATCTCTGTTGGCGAAATCAGGCTCAGTATGTTCGCTGTTTTTCGCATTGTATGTTAACGAGTCCTCAGGTGGCGGTGCAGGGAAGACCATCTGCTTCCGTCCTATCCTTTTTGGCGACTTAACCTGAATTTTGGCAGACCAACGGTAGGTTTTTGTTTCCCACCGGTTAGGTTGCCAGAAATAACTGGATTCAATCTCCTGCCGGCTGTTCTGGGGTGCATTCAGGTACAAGTGAACGCCCGCGTCGGAAGTCTCTGTCAAAAGGATGAGTTCCTTGATGGCCTCCCCCGTTAACCGATTTGTCCGGGCATGGGCGCTACGCCCTTTTGCAACCGCAATAGTTTCCGCTAGTTGGAGTTTGGGAATGATGTCGACAATACCATTGGCGCTGAAAAGCCCCGGTATTGCACTTTCCACTACTAGTCGCTCCGTCGAGGCTGCTAGCGCATTGATCCTTTTACTATCACTCTCCTCCAGCTCCCCTAGCTGGGCGGCGCGACGTAAAGGGTTGTACTCAAGCCTGACAGAGACACCCATCAAAAGACTGACTAGCCGATAGTAGGCCTCTGAAGGCTCCTTAAGGAATGGTTTTTCGTTCAGTTGCCCGAAGGGCCCATGACGCATCCAGATATCCAAAGGCTCGTCACTGAACATAAACACCATAATCAAGCCGGAAACCGCTAGCGCAGCGCCAACCGCCAACCATGCACCTGGCCCCAGCACAAGAAAAGTGCCGGCCTTACCTACCAAGCTTGCAAAGCCGAAGGCCAAACCGCTTCCAGCGAGAAGCCCATGCCCAACTGCTGCTTTTTGGTTACCCATCCGATACTCATACAATGCATCCAACCCACTATCTAGAGCCATAAGGAAGCCAGCAGCTACCCCAAGCCCACTTCTCAACGTTGGCGTAACCCCTAAGCCACGCTTGAGCATTTCTCCAAACTCTCCAGGCACTTTTAATGACAATACTTTGGAAGGACCAATAGCCCATCGTTCACCAAGTGCTGCGGTAGTTGCTATGAGATCAAAACCTGCACTGAGCTGACCCGCCAGCATAGTACCCCTGCCCTTCACACGCTCTTCCGGCGAAGCAGAAGCCCAAACGCTCGACGCATTATGAATCTCCAGCATCCCCACAAATACCGGAAAAATCGGCTTGTTCAGCAGCCGATATAGCCTGCCGGACCTTTTGCTGTCGATTTCCGCCTGGTCGATTCGATTGGCAGCATCATTTGCCGCCTCGACATCACTCACATATTTGGCTTTTCGAGCAGAAGCGTCGCGCTGTGTCCCTAGGTCGCGATCGAAGTCTTTGAGGCCTTGTTCTGCTTTTGCCACTTCTGCTCTGGCCTCATCCAGTCGCCGTGCGGCTAAGGCCGCTGCGGCAGGGGTGTCCAGGTTCAGGTCGCTCAGGTCTTCGAGATCCGTTAGCTTGTGCATCGCATCCCGATACCGAGATTCTGCTGCGGTGATCTTCTCGACCATCTGGGCGATTTCTTCGGTTTTGGGTAACACAAGCACGTAGGCGTCTTCTGCCACATCGGAGGCAATGCCTGCGGCCTGTGCTCGACTGCTATTTGTCGACGCCTCTGCCTTCCTTTGACCAGACGACTGCGCACCTTCAACATTGAAGACATCACCAAACAACCGGATGGCATCTGAGCCGCGTTTTACGCTTGGTCGCCGTGTACTGATTTCAAAAACGAAGTAATCCTTTTGCAAGGCTTTTGACAAACGCATTAGCTCCATCTTGCCAAGCAAGCCAGGGAGAGAGCGCCTTAGCTGTTCCAGGGAATTGGAGTACAACTTCATCTGGCCCAGAATCGCTTTCTTGTTCAGGCTGTCTCTCTGACGAGCCAAGGATTCACGCTGGTTATCCAAACGGTTCAGTTTGTCCTGAATATCACTGAGCTGTTGTGCCTTTGCATGGAGGTTGTTGATATTGCGTTCCCGCTCCCACCTCTGGTTCTCCAGTTTCGCTTTTTCGAGCCTCAGTTCTTCTAGTTCGTCTTTGATCTCTTTGAGCTTGGTGTTTCTTGCAAATATGGCCTGACCGGCATGGTGAATAGACACCCACATGTTGCCATGTATGCCCATAAGCACCTGGCCACCGAAGCGAAGATGGGATGTCAGCAGCGTTTCATAGGCGCCGGCTTCGGCCTCAGCGGTCAACTCAAACCCATCTATTGTTTTCAATTCATCGAACTCTGGCAGACCTTTATCACTCATTGCAGCGAGTTCGGTGCCACGGAAACGTCCGTTGCCATGATTGGTGTCGGGCTCTGAAGGTGGCTCGTAGGGCTTTTCCTGATCCTCTGGAGAAAACCGGGGAAAGAGCAGCGCATACAAAACTCGGCTGTGTTTGCCCTCACACAATCCCTCCAGCCACCGTTTTCCTCTGCCATCAACGGAACCTTCAGCACTCGCGTCCAGAGCGTCACATTCCTTCGGTTCCGTCACCAGATTCATAATCAGTGAGGATACAAATTTGAACGCCCCGGCGTAGTCATAGCTGTAGTGGGTGAACAGATCGGCCAACGCGTGTTGAGTTCGCTCGTCGGACAAGCGACAGAGCAAGTCGGTGTGAAGTTGGTCCAGGTAGTCGCGGGCCATTCTGCGCTCCGATAACGCGATCGAGCGTTCGAACTCTCTCCGCCCAGAACCAAACACTTCGGACATATGTTTGTGAAGCGCGTTGGCTTTGCCCCCAATGTACTCAGGCTCAAAAACAGAGTTCACCAGTAGTGCAGAGTCAAAATAGGGTCTAGCTCTTGCACGGCGCGTCGTGGCGTTCGCAAACCAAGCGGCAACTTGGCGTCGCTGGTTGTTGTAACGGAGCTGGTAGAGAGGGTCATCAAGGCGAATCACCCCAATGGCACGCGTTTTCGCGCTTTCGGTGCAGTCGTTCGTCGCCGGTTCAGTGCCATACCAAGTGAAGGGCTCTTTCTCTTCAGCGAAGCACTGCTGGATATTTGCACTTTCCACTTCCTGGACTGTCTTGTGAAGGCAGTTCGCTAATGCCGTCATCTCCGGTCGTTCATCTTCTGCAATCGGGTCGTCAGGATCCGGGTCTTCCTGTCGTTGATGTATGGACAGTGCCGAATCCATAGCCGATTTGGGATATTTACTCTGAGTATCCAACAAATACTGTTCAGGGCGATCAAATCCCCATTCAACGGCAGGTTTTCTAGGGCGCTGTGGCTCCAGTTCGCGAGCCAGAAACGCTGTGGTGTTGCCGTTGCTGATCAGCAGGGTTTCAACATTCTCTTTGCTGTCTGGGGTAAACCGCATGCCGATTCGATTACACCGGTGACGCCGATCAGCACCTGAGCGTTCGAGGTGGTTGACGCGCTCCCCCGGCCACTGGGACTCACTGTACGCCGCTTCCAGCGTGAACCAGCCGCCATCTACACAGGCCGGGGCCCAGATTTCACTTAACCCTGCCCCAGTTACGTCTCGATAGGCAGGGTTCAGTTTGTCATTGTCGTTTCGGTTCCGGTGCTGGTGCAGCGGAACATCGTGATAAGTGGTGATACCAGCCTCGTCGATTCTTACCTCAAGCTCACGCCATAGGACGCCTTCGTGGAACAAGTACAAAAAACCGGCGCGTGACATGACATGGTGAACCGGATTGTGGCCTTTAACCTCAACACCTGAAATAAGTGTGGTGGGAATGATTGGCAATATAACGTGGCGTTGCCGTTCCATTTGCCGATCAATAGCGCCAATATTCTTCAAAAAAGGCACGCGGATTGGGGCACCTTCTTCGGCATCAATCTCAATCCAGACATTTCGTTCAGGCTGCCCTTTCCAAGGCCAGACATGGAGGACTGAATCCTCAAGTTCCTCAATCTTTACCTGATTCTCCAACCACTCCTGTTTTTCATAATTGCTCTCGTCAAAGATTCGGAACGACTGCCCCACGGGATGATCCTTTCCGATCACCTCGATGATCAAGGATTCGCCTTCGCAGGCTGGGCCGCAGCTTCCTGCTGCTTTGCTAGATGTAGCTTCAGACATCCTTGTATTTCCTTTCCCTTAAAACGATAGATTCATGGCTAGGAGCTGATTGCATTCAATGTCGACCATTGTTGTTCGTTCAGTGCTGGCACTGGCGACATGGCAATGGGTTCTGGGTTTTCCGTAGTCATCCAGCGCTGTTGCCCGGGCTTTCCATGCCAGTAGATCACCCGTTCTATAACCTCTGCAGCAGCGTTTGTTTTAGGTTCAAGCCGGTGCCAGATCAAAGGATCGTAAAAGCGAAGAAGCCCCTGGCGGTGACCACCAATATTTACGGTTAAGCGTCCCCTCAACCATCTGGCTACTGCATTAAGTCCCTGCGGTGATCAAGAATCAGTCCGCTAAGACGGCCTTGTTTCAGAGCTTTCAGGGCCCAGCGATATTCCTCACTTTCCTGTCCGGCTTCCAAAAGCACCGGACCATCTTCGACATAAGCTTGCCATTCTGTGTCTGCAAACAGGTACAGCCACGAAGGGGCTTCCGCTGTCTGGTACAGCTCCTGAAGCAAGGGCGTCTTATGCTGAGATTCGAGCACAAGAAATCGCGTTCTATTCATCTTTTTTGGTGTTTTAACCATGAAGTGCGCTCTCTTTGTTTACACCTGCTGAGCTTTCCCACAGGGGCAATTGCTGAGAGGGCAGGAACCATCAGGCTGTTCCTGACATTTCTGAACAACCGCAGACCTGTTCATTCTCGCCTGTTTCAGGCGATGAGCTACCACTGGCTTTGGCTCAGCATTCATTTGCTGACGAACATCATCCAGCTGCACAGGCGGCACCACTTCACCATCCCTTTCAATCAACCCGGGCATTTCTGGCACCTTCGTTTTCTGTCCACTGCCCTTACCCGCCGCCCCGCCGGCATTCATCTTGATCGCAGCTCCGCCCAGGGCGACACCGCTGGGGTCGATCTTTACAAAGCCACCGCCGGCCTTGAGGGTGATTTCCGCGCCGGCTTCGATCACAGCCTTCTGCCCGGCCTTGATGTGCAGTTCGGTGCCAGCTTCATTCAACCAGGCCGTCCCCGCTTTCAGGTGCAGCGTTCCCGCCACCGAAAGACTGTGGTCCTTGCCTGTCTGCGTTCGCTTCTCGCCATCGATCGTGCGATTTGCATTGCCATTGACATGGCTAAAGCGATGGTTTTCCACGCTCAGGTGGCTGTCGTTCTTGATCACTTCGGTTCGATTGTGTTCGGTGAGCAGGTCCAGGTCCTTCTGGGCGTGGACGTAGATCTGTTCCTTGTCCGCTTCGTCCTCTAAGCGTAATTCGTTACTGCCCTCGCCCTTGTGAGTCTGGGTTTTCAAGGTGGTGCGGGTCTTGTGCTCAGGTAATGAATACGGTGGCTTGTTGGTGGCGTGGTAAGTGCGCCCGGTGATGATCGGCTGGTCCGGATCGCCATCCAGAAAGGACACGATCACTTCGTGGCCAATGCGGGGCAAGGCCATAAAACCATACTGCCCGCCGGCCCAGGCCTGGCTGACACGGAGCCAGGCGCTGCTGTGTTCGTCATTCTGACTGTAGCGATCCCAAGGGAAGCGCACTTCCACCCGGCCGTGTTCGTCGCAGTGAATTTCTTCACCTTCGGGGCCGGTGACAATGGCAATCTGCGGGCCGTCCATGATCGGCCGATGGGCAGGCTGAGGCCGCCAGGTGAGATTCCCGGGGATGGCGCTGAAACGGTTGTGGTAGGTGGTCGGTTCCGATCCGCCCTCTTCCTCTAGAGCTTGCGGTTGTTTGCCTTGGTGCGTAACGGCAGTGAGCAGCCAGTCCCGGTTCAGATGCGGTTGGTCGTGGTCAGTGAGTTCAACCTTAGCGCCCGGTGCAAAGTCCAGGCGATTGCTTTCGCCCTGAGCGGTACTGGCATCATTTCGAAGCGCGTCGAGTCTGGCTTGGGTAAACGGCTGGCCACTGGCATCGGCCTTGAACCGGCCCGGGTAGTCGAAGTGCTGGTAGTCGTCGCGATGGTTGGGGGCGCTGGCGCCCTGCTCATGCATCAGGGCATAAGCGGGATTCTTGAAGGTGTAGTCTTTGAGCGCCACGGAAGCGGCCCTAACCCGCTCCTGGTAGCGGAACTTGAACACCGACATCTGACGGTGACTGCCACCCGCAGAGGCGTTATATCCGACCGGAGCCAGAACCGGCGCATCGCGATGGTGATCGGCCACGATCAGGCCGGCCGATGCACTGCCGTCCACCGCGCCATGCTGATAGCGGTAATGCCAGCCTTCCTCCGCCGCCAGTCGCTCCAGAAACGCCAGGTCACTCTCCCGATGCTGAACACAGTATTCCCGCTCCGCCGGCTCACGTTTGAGTTCGAACACCGAATCAACAATGCCCCGCTCTTCCAGCAGTGTGCGTGCAATGGCGTCGGGACGCTGCTTCTGGAAAATCCGGCTGTTGTGCATCAGTCCCAACCGCCACAACGGCGGCTGGATGACCAGTTCATAACGGGTTCGGCGGTGGCCGGAGTCGCCGCGGACGAATTCGCTGACCACACCGTTGAACCGGCGCTGCGGTTCGCCATCTTGCCAGACCATTAGCTCGACAGGTTGCTCCAAGACATTCGCAGCACCAATAGCGAGATCGGTACTGGCCAGCTGTAAGCGGCCATGAAACAACTCGGAAAGGGCTTCGGTCAGCGCAAAGCCGACTACAGAAAAAACGTCTGAGGGAAACTCACCGACACGGACGGTGAACTGCAATCCATTTGCCTGAGGCATGCCTTCAATCCTTTGAAGCATTCTGAATTTCCGGGCTCCCACATGTCTTGGGCAGAACCGATACTTCCGGGGTGACCTCCTGTCATCCCGGAAGTGGGGCCAGTCTAATACAAGCTGCGGGGCAGTCGGTACCCTGCAAGTAGTTGTTGTGTGAACGGGTTGGTATTACTGGCGGCATGAAGTCGATATTTCATTTCGCCATCGTCTACCTGGAAGCGTACGTCCACAGCACTATTGCTGACACCGGTGATATCTGCCTGGTCCAGCAGGCGAAACAGTGCCCAGGGGCCGTTTTCCGAAATACTCCGGGGTGATCGGTTTACCTGGATCGGCACCAGGGTTATCCGGCTTTCCACGCTATCACGAAGGGTATTGGGCCAGACCAGGGGAACGCTCTGGCGGGGGCCGTGGCTGAATTCCACCAGCTGGCCATCCAGGTTGACCACACTGCGACGCTTGTTCGCCGACAGGTTCAACGGTTCAAGGGCGAACTCAACGTCCAGCGAACCGCCCCGGGTGAAGTAGGCCCTGCGGATCCGATCAGCCTTCTCCAGCGAGTTGAGCACATCACGGCGAACCAAACTGGCGCGACGTGCATCGCCCACCTGTTCGGGATGTTCATCCAGGAACAGCTTGAGATTGTCCCGGTAGAAGGTATCCAGCACCCCTTCAGGTCCGAAAAAGCGCTCGAAATCCTGCAGGGCAACGTCACGACCGGAGCTTGCACTGAATGGATAATGGCGGGCAAGGTTCTGCTGGAACGGCTGGTACACCTCCCGATACCACTCCCGCTCAAGCTGTGCCACAGCCTGGTCCAACAGAACCCGCCAGCTCTCGTTTGCCAACTTGCCGAGCATGCGATTCAGGGGTTCAAGCTGGTTGTCGGCCATACGTTGAAGAGTAAAGATGGGGTCTGCCCCCTGCAGTCCCAGGCGGGCACGTGCAGCGGCAAGAGCGGCTTTGCCCTGGTCTGGCGATTCCTGAATATTGCGCATGTATTCATGGAGATCGCCGACCACGAGCATGATCTGGTCCAGCCCGGTTGGCTCCTCACCGGTTTTGCGAGTGAGTTCATTCAGGTCGGCAAACTGACGGTCAATTTCCACCAGCATCTGGAAATGAGGGGATTGTTCCAACAAGGATCTCGCCGCGGCCTCTTCGCCCTCTTTCGCGGGCAACAGACGGGTGTTCTGCCTGACTTGCCCAAGCAGCTGAGCTAATGGTTTATGCCCGCTGGTCAGACTTTCCAAAATCCGCACACCGTGATTCAGATCCTCCAAGCGATGCAGGTCCAGACGGCTGAGCGCTTGCCGCCAGGCGCCGACATATTGCTCAGCGTAGAGGGTTTGCAGACCTTTCTGGAGCTCCGCCTCGTCCGCCTTGCTGAAATCGACATTATCACGGCGCCCGAGCACCCAGGCATCGATCAAGGCCAATTCCGTGACTGAACCGGATTCCCTCAGGAACCATTGCTCCAATCCGTTTCGGGTTAGCAGGGCCGGAATCATCAGCGGGTCGCGCTGGTCGGATTCGGAGTGGTTCGTTGGCTCGCCATACTCATCCACCTGCCTGAAGACCGCACTGAAAGCAGGGCCGGAGGTGCGGGCCAGATCGACCGGCGCGCGGTATTCCCGCTCGGCTTTCTCCTGCAGGTCGTGATAAACCCGGGTGGGCGTGGCAACTCGCCCCAACTCATGCTGGGCCCATTGCACGCTGCTACGAAAAGGCGCCAGTGCCATGGTGGCAGTGGCATCGCCGGCCCGGGCCAGAGCGCCCAGATCGGTATGCTCCATGGCATAGCTGAGGTGCTCCAGCAGGCTTCGCTGCAGGTCTTTCTGGCCGGGGAAGCTGCGCTGCCAGTACTCACGCATATATCGAATGACCAGATCGCTGCGCCGACCGCTGGCATCGTAGAGCATTCGGAGCACCCGTAAGTGATCAAGGCGCTCAGTGTGATCGTCGGATACCTGCCCCATTTCACCCATGACACCAAACATCAACGCCGGCAGGTATTGGTAGGCAAGCATATCCAGATAGGCGGTCTCCACCGCAGGTCCAACCCGGTGCCCCTGGTAGAGGCCCATATCGGTCACCACCGGCCACTCCTCATGATGGTCCCCGAAAGCAAGGGTGGCTTTGCGCAGTTCGCTCAAGGGTTCCAGCAGATTGCGGCCGGTGGCGTCCGGCTCAAATCCGACCGGTTGCCAGTTATCGAGGAAGCTCCGTACCCGGCTTTCAACCTGATCGGCGGCACCGGCGTTTTTCTGAAAGTAGTGCTGCCAGCCAGCTGTCATCCCTACTCCAGCGCTGATGGCCAAGACAGCTGCCGCTGCGACTGCGTGCTGACGTCGACGAATGACTCGGTGATTATCACCGGCAAGACCCGCTTCCCGATAGATGATGTTCGGGAACAGGGAGTGGGCAAACAAGCTGGCACTCTGTCCCGTGCGTTGTGCCGGCTGAATCGGCGTAGCCATGCCATAGTTGGTTGCCGCCGCCGACACGAAGGCATCTTCCGGGACACCTTCCTGAACCACAGACGTAAAGTAGGTACCCCGAACCAGCGCCGGTGTTGAAAACGCATCGGAGGACAGCAGCTCGGCCAGGAACTCTTCCAGGGTCGGCTTCAAACCAGCGAGTTGGCGGGTAAAGGAATACACCGCAGCCTTGTCTTCAGCATCATGAAGATCCGCAAGCACGTCCGGCAAGTGCTGAGAAAGCCGGTTGCTCAGCGTGGCAAAGCGTTCGGCGAATTCGCTCAGCCAGTCATCGTTGTCCAACCGGTCGCCCAGCGCAAAGGTAAATCCCAGCGCCTGTTCCTTTTCTTCCTTGCTCAATCCTTTCACCAGAGGGCCAAAACCATACAGCAGGTCCATCTTGGTGAAGCACACATAAACCGGCAGTCGGGACCCTAGCTGCTCCATCAATTCTCGCAGTCGCGTTCGCAGCAAGATGGCCTGCGCCTTGCGCTTGAATTCACTGGTGACGCTGAGGCTCGCCACATCCACGGTCAAAACCACCCCGTTCAGCGGTCGTTGCGGGCGGTTGCGCTCTAACCAGTAGATAAAATGCTGCCAGAGCCGGTGAGGAAGCTCAGCCCCGGCGCCTTCATCATAGCCCTGACTCAACAATTCACCGTCAGGATCAATCAGCACGCCGTCATCGCCAATCCACCAGTCAAAACCTATGGGGTTGTGGTCTGCGCGGCTGTTTCGGGTCACGTTAGTCAGCGTGTAGGTTTGCCCCGAGCGTTGAATCAGACTGCTTTTGCCGGCGTCCTCCAAACCCATCACCAGGTACCAGGGCAGACGATAAACGCCTTTGCGACCGGGTAAATTGTTCTTTAGCGATGCAAGCTGACGGTCCAGCAGCCGTTGCTGCCTGCGCTCATAGGGCAAGATGGGGTCTTCGAGTTCCTGCTCGGCTTCGGCCTTGGCGCTGTCCACTTTGCGCAGTCTACTGGCTAGCATGGAGCCCCAGACCATTGCGACCATCAGAATGACTCCCAGCGTTACCAATGCTCGCATCTGCCACGCGGCCAGAGGGTACTCGCCATTCATGGGCCAGCTCGGCCCCAGCCACCAGGTGGCCACCAGCAACGCAATCACCCCCAGGGCCAGGGCCAATGGCGCGGCGCTCCGAAGGTAAGGCAGCAGCCTGCCGCCAATGAGTAAAACCTTTCTCCACATGGTTTCCATTCCTGCAATAACTCCCTGATGTTTCTATTGATCAGGCCAGCCGATCCAGCTGCCGAATCAACGCTGGTTCCCACTCATTGAGCGCCAACTCCTGAACCTGCGAATGCAGGTCTGCAATTTGTTGCGTCGCCAGTGCGCCGAGGCCCGCTTCTTTGAGCACCTGGGCATTGGTCAGGCGCCAGTAAAAGCGATCGCGCGGCTCTCTGGCCTCCGCCAGCCCTTCATCCATCAACTGCATGGCCGCAGGCAGTGCGTTTTTCGAGACCAGTTCCCGGGCCTGGTCAAAGGCCAGTTCCCACGGGTTGGCACTGGCCCCCTTCCCGCCATTTCCCGCTGGTGCGGCCCAGAGCCAATCGGCTGCCTCGCCCCCCAGAAAGGGTGTGCCATCGTTGAATGCCAGTTCAGTCAGTTTCGGCAGCCGCTCGACAAAGGCCTTCACATCCTCACGAATAGCCTGTGCGCAGGCCTCGTAACCCAGTGCGCTAGCCGTGCGGGCGCTGAACCAGTGGCCATCAAGCCAGAACGGGCTTACCGACAGGCTCTGCTCAATCCGTTGCCACAAGTCGGCATCGGGAGCTTTATCCAGACACTCACGATACCCGGCCACCCGGTCCGGGCTGACCGCTGCCAGGTCCGTTCGCACCTCATCCCGGGTCGGCGGCACGCTGACAATGCCGTGCCAGATGGCGTATCGCCGCACCCGATACCCGAGAGCACTGTCCGGCGTACTATTGGTAAGCAGGTCCGCGACCTTGAGCAGACTTTGCCGGGTCGCCCGCTCATTGCCGGGATCCAGGGTCAGTGCCCCCAGACTTGGGACGGCGGTCTGAACCGGCCTTTCGGTACTTGCAGGCGCCGGTGTTTCGGTGTGCGACGGCTGAGAACCGGCGGGTGCGGATTCACTCGCTTTTGGCAATTTTTCAACGGCCCGCCGGAGATCACCGATGGGGTCTTGGGGCAATTGCAGATCCACAGCACGGGCAAGCAGCTGCTCAATCAGTTCCAGGCAGAATTCACGGCCATCGCCAACACTGCTATCAAACGACAGTCCCGCGGCATGTTTGCCGCTTCGCTGCAGCATCTGGGAAAACATCATGGTGCGCGCCCGTTTGCCCCGGTCTCCCGGATAGGGCCAGGCCTGGTCCCACCAGTTCTCCAGGACCTGTTGCAGCAGGTACAGGGACAGCGCAAATCGTTCGCCATCACCGCCCCGCTGCAGGCCCAACATCAGGAAACCAAGGACGCGCAGATCCTTGCTTCGATCCGACAGGATCTTGAGCGCCTCGCTTTCCACTTTCTGCCAGTCAATCTCAGTGTGGGCCAGGGACCCCACTTTCATTATTTCGTTTTCCAGGAACTCCAGGGCCACGTCGTCTTCGAGTTTGGGTCCCATTGCCACGTCACCGCTCAGCGGCGCCAGCACCTGTTCCGCATACGAATGTTGTACAACGACCTGCATCTTCAGCTCCCTCTACCTGCCAAGCACATGTATCTACCAGCCACACGCCGAGCGAAGCGGTTGAATGGCATCACTGAAACCAGACAGGTCGAACACCAGGCCATCCAGCTCGGACGTGTTGGCCGTCAGGGTGATGTCCGCTACCGACGTCATGGCCTTGATCGATCGAATTGCGGGTAGGCCGCGGCCGCCACTCACCAGGTAGCCGCCACCGCGAACACGCCAGTCGGCTTGCCCGCTCCCTAAATCCAGCGTTATCCGCTCGGCATTCAACGCACTCGGCAGCATCAGCGCCAGCTCGGTAATGTTGTTGTGGCACTGCAACACCAGCAAGGGTCTTGGCGGCGGCGTGCCCAGGGCACCAACGGTTACCAGATGCCCGGCAGCATCACCGGTATTGCGATACACCACTGCTTGTCGCTCCCCAGCCTGGGCAAACGCCTGGCGCCAACGCTCAGGCTGATTGCCCCGGGGTAAACGTGCTTCGCGAGCGGACTCGGTGGGCATGCCAAAGAGATCGTCATAGCAGGCAAGGCGCTCCAAGCGGTTGGTCTCCTGGGCACAGCCGCGAGCGCCCTCCATCAGATTCGCCATCGCTGGCGCCGGCACCAAACCGGCGAACAATGCCGCGATACAGACCGTGAAAAATCTCATAGGTCGACAACCTGATACTTCAGACACTTGTGCGCCAGGGTGCGCTTGGGTAAACCGAGACTCTCGGCCGCCTGGGCGCGATTCCCGCCATACTGTTCCAAGCGCTGACGAATAATGGCGGCCTCGAACGCCTGGGCGGCCGCCTTGAGATCGCGAATGTCCTCGGCCTCGGGCCCACAGGGCCGGGTTTTAGGCGCAACCTCGGCGCTGAACTGGGCACTGTCCTCACCAAACAGATCCTCCAGACGCAGCACCTCCGGCTGGATGTCGTCTCCGGCAGGGGTTTGCAGGCAGGCCAGCTCGATGATGTTGCGCAGTTCCCGAACATTGCCCGGGAAGTCGTACTTCTGCAGCTTTTGCAGGGCATGACTGCTGATGCCCACCGGGCCGGAACCCTCGCGGCGGGAATACAACCGGATGAAATGACGGCTCAGGGCTTCCAGATCCGCAGGTCGCTCCCGCAGAGGACTCACCCGCAGCGGAAGCTGACTCAACCGGTAAAATAAGTCCCGGCGGAAACGACCGTCTTCAATCCCGCGCTGCAACGGCTGGTGCGTTGCCGCCACCAGCCGAAAATTTGAATGCTGTTCGGCCTGGGCGCCAAGCGGACGGAACGTTCGATTCTCCAGAACCCGCAGCAACTTTGACTGCAGCGCCAGGGGCATATCGCCGATTTCATCCAGAAACAACGTGCCTCCGTCTGCCTGCGCCAGAAGCCCATCCTTGGCTTGATCGGCACCGGAAAAGGCGCCCTTGGTGTGCCCGAAAAGCTCGTTTTCAAGCAACGTATCCGGGATGGCCGCACAGTTAACGACCACTAGCGGTCCTTTAGCTCGCTCCGACAGGTTGTGGATGCCACGGGCCACTACATCCTTGCCACACCCGGTTTCGCCCTGCACCAACACCGAAAGCTGGCTGCCTGCCGCACGGACAATCTGGGCTCTGAGCTGATTCATGGCCACGGAGTTGCCTACCAACTCCTGAGCCAGCCGCTCACAACTCCGGCGCAGGCTGTCGGCGCCGTGCAGAGTATCTAGCGACCGCTTGAGCATTCGCCGCTGCCAGACCTGATCGCGGCTTTGTAACTGGCTTACCCACTGGTGTGTGAGCACTGTCGTCAAGCCGTTGTAAAGTGGCTGGGCAACGATCCCGTTCCACTCTGGTTCATCCCGACACAACACCAGTACACCGAGGGTACGGCCATCTGCTCCAACCAACGGCTCGATCCACAGCGACCGGGGTCGATCACTGGCATCAAACAACGCCTGAAACCCCGCATGATCCAGCCGGTAACTGGCAGCCCGGGATAACTCTCGAGCCTGCCCGGAGCGCAGGACATGGCTGAAGGGGTGACTGAAATCGGCACAGTCAAACTCGCCCCGTTCCGCCAGCTCCGCGCAGTGCAGGGTGCGGCCGCTAAGATCCAGTTCCAGCGCCCAGCACCGGGTCAGGCCGAAGACTCTCGTGAGTTGAGCGGTAGCTGTCTCCAGCAGCGTCGGCAAGGTGCTCTGCCTGATCAGTGCCACCGCAAGATCAATGCCGGTGTGCAGCTCCATCTGCATCCGTCCCATGATTCTGTTCCCTAGTCGCTACTCGACGGTTCCTGAAAAACAGTTGTCGGTAACGCTCAGCGTTACCTTGCCAACCGGCTCCCGGGCTGCCAGCTTTTCCAGCAATGCCAGTGACACCGGTGGCAACAACTCGCCCTCAATGATCGACTCCAGCATCCGGGCGCCGTTCTCACTCCGCGTCGCCCTCGCGCGGATGGCCTCAACCAGTCCGGCCTCCAAGACAACCTCGGTTTGGTAGCGGGCACGAATCTGCGCCGCGAGCCGCTCGAGCTTGTCATCGACAATGCGATTGAGGGTGTCGTCATTGAGGGGCAGGTAAGGCACCACTTCCATCCGGGCCAGCAATGCGGGTTTAAAGAAGCCCGCCAGCTCCGGATAGAGCGCCTGCTCAATCTGCGCGGGTTCGTCCGCATGCTTCACAATGGTTTGATAGCCGAGATTCGAGGTCAGGAAAAACACCACGTTCTTGCAGTCGATAAGCCGACCTTCGCCATCGGCCAGCTCACCCTTATCAAAGGCCTGGTAAAACAGGTTAAGAAGCTCCGGGTGTGCCTTTTCCACTTCATCCAGCAAGACCACGGAATAAGGTTTCTGACGGATGGCCTCGGTCAGGATGCCGCCTTCGCCAAAGCCGACGTAGCCAGGGGGCGAGCCAATCAACCGGGATACGGTGTGCTTCTCCTGATACTCCGACATGTTGATGGTGGTAAGGAACTGACGTCCGCCGTAGAGCAACTCGGACAGCTGTACCACGGTTTCGGTCTTGCCCACGCCACTGGGGCCCACCAGCAAGAAAGCGCCCATCGGCCGCCCGGGTCGACGAAGGTCTGCACGCGCCGTCAACAGGTGCTGGTGCAGGCAATCTATGGCTGTATCCTGACCCTTGATGTGAGCCTGCAGATAGTCCGGCAGCATGGTGATTTTGTGCAGTTCGTCAGTGGTCATCCGGTTCACCGGGATACCGGTCCAATCGGCGATGACTTCTGCCACCTGGCGGGCATCGACACGGGGATGCACCAGAGGTTCGTCCGCCTGCAAGGTCGCCAATTCCTGCTCAATGGCTGCCGCCTGTTGACTCAAATCGGAACCCGATTCAGCGCTGTTCTGGTCGTTCGCCAAGGTCTCCGCTTCTGAATCCGACAACAGCCGCTGGCGGATGTCGATCAGCTGGGTCACCAGCTGCCGTTGGACTTCCCAGCGTTGCTCAAGCTCCTTTGCGTCAGCTCGCAAGGTCTGGAGCTGGGACTCAAGCTCTGCCTCCCGGTCAGCATCTACGTGCTGCCCCAGGCTGCGCTCCCGGGCCAGAAGTTCCTGCTCCATTGTGAGCTGGTGCAGCTCGCTACGGACATGGCTAAGCCTGCGGGGTGGCGTACTCAGGTTCAGACTGATGCGGGCGCAGGCGGTATCCAGCACGTCGATGGCTTTGTCCGGCAATTGACGCCCTGCCAGATAACGCGCAGACATTTCAGCGGCAGCCTTCAAAGCGCTGTCGGCAATCAGAACCCTGTGAGCTTCCTCGTACACGGAACGCAGACCGCGCAGGATGTGAATGGCCTGCTCCGGTGAAGGCTCATCCAATGCCACGGGCTGGAAACGACGACTGAGCGCCGGATCCTTCTCGAAGTATTTTTTGTACTCGCGCCAGGTGGTTGCTGCAATTGTCCGCAGTTCTCCGCGGGCCAGTGCGGGCTTGAGCAGATTAGCGGCATCTGAACCACCTTCACTGTTGCCGGCACCGATCAGCGTATGCGCCTCGTCGATGAACAGAATGATCGGCGTAGCCGAGGCTTTAACGGCCTCAATCACACCTTTCAGGCGTTTTTCGAACTCACCCTTCACCGAAGCACCCGCCTGCAGGGCGCCCATATCGAGGGTCCAGAGCGCGACGCTGGCCAGTCGCTCGGGCACATCGCCGTTTACGATACGCAGGGCCAGGCCCTCGACCACCGCACTTTTGCCAACCCCGGCGTCACCAACCACAATCGGGTTGTTTTTTCGGCGTCGGCACAGGATATCGATCATCTGGTCGATTTCAGCGTCCCGACACACCACCGGGTCTAGCTTGTTGTCTCGAGCCAACTGGGTGAAATCGGTGGCGAAACGGGTCAGCGCTTCCAGATCAGTCGCCGGTATTACGGGCGCTGCTGTGTCAGCAACCGATTCCGGCTGCTCTGATGAACCTTCAGTCAGTGCATCGAACTGGCGCCGTATTTGTTCCCGATTGATTTCACTCAGCGCACGGCTCACCGGCGGCACCAGGTAACGGTCAGCGTTCAGCAGCAGAGCCACGAACACCGCTCCGGATCTAAGCTCTGATTGGCCCAGTTCAGCCGAAGCCAATAGCCAGGCATCTTGAAGCAATTCAATCAGCAGCGGCGAAAACGAGGGGTACGGCTCCGCAGACTGGCGCTCCCCGATCAGACTGTCACCGACCAACGGCAGCAATTGTTGATGGTCCACGCCCGTGCTTGCCAGAATCTGGCGCACATCAGAGAGTGGAGTTTCCAGCAGTTTGAACAGCAAGTGGGCGGGGGTGATCTCCGCTCCCTGACGACTGATACATAACGCCGCGGAGGCCTCCATGGCCACCCGGCAAGTCTCGTTCAGGCGCCCAATCAGCGCCGGCAGTTCTACCCGAATCACAGTGATATCCTTATTTAGGTAGTTGTTCCAGAACGCTGAGCACATCCTTGATGCGTTCGTTCAGCGCCATGTTGTAGAGCGAATACACACCAACCATAGCGGCGACAAATAGACCCGCAATGCCCCAGAGCGACCAGCCCCGTCGCAGACGATTGCGGGCCGGTGTCACATTCCTCAACGCATCGGCCAAAGGTGCCTGCTCATCGTCCCCGGCCAGCTCCCGAAGCTGTTCGTAGAGCCCCCGCACAATTCGCTGGTACTCTTCCCGACCGTTTTCCATGACCTTGTAACGCCCCTCAAAGCCAAGCGACAGGCACAGGTAAACGAACGCCAGCATGTCCCGGTAGCGATTGGGTTCCTGCTCCATGCGCCCCAGGATGGCGAATACCTTTTCACCACCCCAGGTCTCGTTGTGAAACCGGGACAACAGCGAATGCTGCGACCAAACGCTGTGTGCCCCCCAGTCAGTGCCCAGTACGGCTTCATCGATGAAGGCACAGAGGGTGTAGCGATAGGCCACGACGGTCCGGCGTTCATACCCCTGCTCGATCAGCTCGCGATCGATGGCAGTGATTTCATCCACAACTTGCTGATAAAGGTCTTCAACACCGCGAAACTCCGCCAGTCGGCGAACCCGGATAACCAGGCCCAGCAGTGGCGTTGCGGCATCCACCAGGCGATTGTCCTCCAGGCCGCGAAGCTGGAAACGCTCGTTGGCAAATCCAGAGGCGTCGCCCGGCCTATGTCGACCGGTATCAGCAAACATCAGCTCGCTGACATCACTGCTGCCAGCGTTATGACTGCTGTAGGGCGAATCGATAACCGATGCATCTGCCATGTGTTAGCTCCTGATTGCCCAGAATTGCATTTCCAGACCCGGGAAACTGCCGGCCACGTGAAAGGCGAAACCACTGGCGTTGTCGAGCATTTGCCAAGCCTGGCTTTGGTCATCGAGCCGGAAATACACATAGCCGGCGTGGTACGGCAGCTGTCTGGGGGCCACCGGCAATGCCGCCAGCGGGATACCCGGCAGTTGCAGGCTGATGAGATCTCGGATCTTTTCCACAGACGCCACTTTGCACTGCTGGGTGAACTGCTTGCGCAGATCGTCCAGCGGCATATCGGCCTTGACCGCCAGGATGAACTCGGCATCACGCAACAGCTCGCCTTCCTGGACCGGGGCCACCGTGAGACCGTACTGACGCTCCTGAAGCTGGATCGCCAGGGCTCTGGGCTCAAGCACCGTACTCAAGGATTGCCGGAGCACCTGCATAAGCGGCGCGAAGCAGATTTCCGGCAGATCGTGATCGTAAGCGGCGTACCCGGCCGGCAACCGGCTTTCATCGGTGAAGGTCACCAATTCGCCGCACAGTTCGAGCAACGCCTCGTACAAGCGCTCCGGATGCAGCTGGCGCAAGCGGGCCAGGTGCGCGAAGCGTGGATGGGCCCGGTTGAGCATCTGCAACAGCATGAAGTCCGCGACGTCAGCTACGCCGCCCTGCCCCGGCGCCCCAACCCGCCCGGCGATATTCTTGGCCCGCTCTAGCATCAAGCCTGCCATCTCACCGACAAACCGCTGCAACCGCGGCGCTGCCCGCACACTCAGCATGGTGGGCATAAAGTTGGCGTCCATCACCAGGCTGCCATCCGGCCGCTTTTCGAGGATCCGACCAATAGCCAGAGTCGCGTAGGCGCTGCGATCCTCCCGCTCCAGCTTCAGAGTCGGCGCGACTCCCGCGACGTCAATGGCATGGGCATCGCCATCAATCGAGTGCAAATCCCGCAATTCAGCACTCTGGGCGCGAAACCGGCCGGCGTTCGGGGCATCGGGCCACGCCACTTCGGCCAACGCGTCGCTTGCCAAAGGCAAGGCCAGATAGACCACCTGATTGGCCACTGACGCGTCAGTGATTTCCAGGGGTTCTGGCATGACGTCTTCCTGCGGCAGGCTGAAGCGGGTGCCGTCGGGAAACAGGCCGGCCGCCCGAACCAGGCCAATCCGGCCAAAGCTCAGGTATTCGGCATTCAATTCCAGGTCACTGAAACCGAATAGGTAATCCGAAACCGCCAGGGCCCGTTCATTGATCTGGTGCTCGAGATACCGTTGCTGCTGCTGGAAGTGCTGGGGCTTGATGAACAAGCCATCACTCCATACCACTCGACTCGAGGTAGTCATCAGGTTTCGTCCGAATGCTTGAGTTGGATTTCCCGCTCGCGCAGGTTAACCAGCAGATGGTAGCGGCCACCGATCGGATCGACCTTCACCACTTTCTTCCATTGCGACAGATTGGGGTAGGCGTAGAAGGCGATCACGCCGACGAATCGGGTGTCCTCGCTGATGTCGAACGGCTCGACGAATTTGAACTGCCCCGGCACCAGCGAATAGTCAATATGATCGACGTAGTTCTGCCCGAGGGAGTCTTCAAGATTGGTTAGCAGTGAATCGAAGTCGCCCGCCATCAGCAGCGAGCTGTCCCGCATCTCAATCACCTGAAAGGCGATGGGGGTGGGGGACAGGGACTCGTTCGGATTCACATTCGGCTCGGCTACCATGGTCAAATCGACCCGGCTGGGCTGATCTTCCGGATAACCAACCGGAATATCCGGATCCCAGAGTACTTTGGCGGTTTTGGTCACCGCGTTGTACGGCGTGCTACAGCCCGCAAATACAAGCACGATCGTCAGCAAGCTCCATTTGCAGTACTTCATGACAGCGTTTCCCTCTGTAATTGGCGCAAGTGTTGGTCGTAAGCCTGGTCAAACACCTCTTGGAACAGGCGTTCAAATCCCTGCTGACGACTAGATTTCAATTCACGGTAATAGTGCTGGTACATATCCCAGGCCCAGCGGCCTTCGTCTTCACTCTGGCGTAAGCCCCGGCGATAGCCGTGAAAACGACGGAGCAAAGCATCTGGCGAGAAGGCGTGAAGGATGGCCTCCAACGCTTCACGGATGGCGGCGTGGGTAGCAACCTGATGGTGATGCAAACTCTCCAGGCTCTCCCGCACCGCGGCCGGAGCCGACAAGTGGACCGGGCTGCGCTGGCTGGCGAACAGGGTCTGAATAGTGTCCTGATAGTGCTCACCCAGACGCAGGGGATTATCTTCAATCGGCTGAAGCCGCGTGCGCAGTGCCTGATGTCGCCGATCCTCGCCCTGGTGCAGCGCCAGCAGTCCTTCCACCGCCGCTTTCAGGGTTTGGCCGGCCTCCTCCAGAAACTGCTGCATGTCATCACTGTCGGCAAAATCAAGATCCGTCTCCATGGCCCGCATCAAAGGCGTGCCACTGATGTAATTCCGACTCGGGTCAGCCACCTCTTGGGCCTCCGCCACCTTGCTTGGATCAGACATCCTGTCTCCACCTGTTTTCCTGATCGGGAGTCCCAGCGCTACATCACGGTTCTCCCTGTGTTCGTCTGTTACTGCAGCTGTCCGGGCAGACCAGCCGGGCTCGTCCGCCAGCAGCGACGAATCGTCTGGGTCTGCATCGGCAGCGCTTTGCCAATGGCTGAGAGGGTCCCGCGCCCCAACCGCCCCGGTGTCTGGCGACAATTCCGCCAGCGGCTCACGATGAGCAGAGTTCGCCTTTGACGGACCCGCCGTCACCAGCGCCACCGATGCACCATTGAGCAACTGGTCGTGTTCGCTCTCCGGTTCGTTCATGTCGGCCTCGCTGGAAGCCAACGTTAATTCGGCCCGAGCCCGGTACCGGCCGATGCTCACGGTGTCACCGTGTTTTAGCCGGGCCCGGCGTCCGCGTCCTACCGGCTCACTCGCGCTGTTGATGTAGGTGCGACCACTGCGGTCGATCAGGCAGAACTCACCGTCAACGAACCGGATCTCGGCATGGCCGGCAACAGCGCCGGTGCGATGGGACGACAAGCGCCAGGTGTCGTTGTCCGCGGTTCCGATGGAGCCACCCCCGACGTCGAAACAATGCTCAATCTTTGCGCCACCCCGAGTGTCCATCGGGTTGGTGAGCGTCAGTCTCAAAACGGTTGCTGACTGCGTTTGCATACCTGTTGTCCCTGTGCGGCCGTTCTAACGGCGGATCTGAATACGCACCGCGGGCCGGGTGCGGGCTTTTTCGGGGGTTACGAACGAGTTCCAGCCCATTCGGACGTCCTCCCCCAACTTCATGGGCCGGACATCCCGGGCACGCATCTGCAGCACCAGGTCATAGGCCAGTTGCTCACGGGTGGTGAATTCCACCAGCTTCACCAGCCGGTCGTGTTCTCGACCATTGGGCAGAAAATCCGCGAACCGTTCCTGACTGAGATTGCCAATGCGTAACAGGAATTTGCCACCGCGATCACGGACCTGGGCACCAATGAGCGTGGTGTTACCCAGCTCTGCGTTTGCCCCACCCAGCTGGGTTTGCTGTTCCCGGGCAATATCCACCTTGCGCAGCACCCACTGCTCGATGCTGACGTCGTCCAGATCAAAGCAGTGACCCACAATGCCACTGACCACCTCTGGCGACCGGCTACGGCCGGCCATCAGCCCGGCGTAGGCCAGCATTTTTGACCAGTTCACCGGCGTGGCATCCCGGAGTCGGCTATCGCCCAAGCCGGCGAGCGCAAAGATCAGTTCGGAGAAACCATCCGAGGCCCCGGGCTGAAAACGCACGTAATAGCGGTATTTGCGCCAGGCGCGATGAAACAGCGTCACCAGGCGATGATTAAAGAAATCGAGAAAGTGGCAACGAACCCCGAGATTCTGGCCCGCCTCCCAGGCGAGGTCGTCCAGGTAATAACCCGGGAGCGGCGACTGCGAACCGTGAAGTCCCAGAAAACTCACTTCCATCTGGTAGGGCGCGTGCTCATGTTCCGGCGACAGTGCCGATACCACGTCACTGCCTGGAAATCCCAGGCCCGCAGACGCGGAAAACCGAATCCGGCCCTGGCCGGGCTGGCTATCCTTGGCCCGCTCCAGGTCGTCACCATGGTGCCGGTGAATCAGATCCACCAGCTGAAAGAAATTGTAGCGCCGTGCGTTACCCAGAACGGGTTGCAGCTCGGCTACATCAGCGGCTGCTGACCTTGCTGTAACGTCCATGAGTACCGTTCCTGGTTGTCAGAATTCACCACTTCCAGTTGGTGAAAAGCATTGATACTGGCGTAGAGCGCAAAAAACTGGCTCAGCACGGTGCCGAACAGGTACAGATCGCCTTCCGAGGCAAATCCTCCCTGGTCCAGCTTCAGCACCGACCGAATTCCCCGAACCGGCAAACCCCGTACCATCCGGTCCACCGGGGCGGTTTCAATATCGAGTATGCCCGCCAGTCGTTTTTGCGAT
>Ga0207417_1000150_pt1 | contig 29405 bp, 24 predicted proteins | sample MalvirmetagMSP82_FD_184225 | JGI IMG/M metagenome (GOLD analysis project Ga0207417, IMG submission 184225) | Marine viral communities from the Deep Pacific Ocean - MSP-82 (SPAdes) | ecosystem: Environmental > Aquatic > Marine > Oceanic | place: Pacific Ocean | collected 2011-04-19
TACAGAGTCAGCGCCGCAACGCTGGCCGCGGTCAGGGCTTCCATTTCGACACCCGTCTGCCCCGAGAGTTTGCATCGGGTCTGAATATGCACCGAGGCGCCGTCCTCGCCGGGAGCCAGCTCAACCTTGACCGAGGTCAGATTGAGCGAGTGGCAAAGCGGAATCAGCTCGTGGGTCTTTTTCGCGGCCATGATGCCGGCAATGCGCGCCACCGCAAGCACATCCCCCTTAGGGTGATCGCCCGCAACGATCATGTTCAGGGTTTTCGGGGTCATGCGAATGGTGGCCTCGGCCCTGGCTTCGCGCTCGGTCACAGCCTTGTCAGTGACATCGACCATGCGGGCTTCGCCATTGTCATCCAGGTGCGTTAACTTACTCACGGCGTCTCCAAAACTGTCTTGAATGAGGAATTCGATCGGCAGGATTAAAAGCATACCAGAGATGGGCGTCACAACCCCGGATAACCGTCAGTGCTGCGGCCACCAAAACCGGATGCCAGCAACGCCCTGACCACCCTCGTTGCGGGCACGAGCAATGTCTTCAGGGTTCAGGCCGCCCAGCCCGAACACAGGAATTGTTGCCGTAGCCGCCATCGCCCGAAACGCGTCCCATCCGATGCCCTCTGCCCCGGGATGGGTGGCCGTGGCCCGCACCGGCCCCAGGGTGGCGTAGTCCGCCCCAATCTCGACCGCGCGGGCAAGCTGATCGGCGCTGTGGCAGGACACACCAAGCCAGGCCTGCGACGGCACCGGTCGGGAAACAAGGCTGGCCGCCTCGCGCCACGGCAGGTGCAGCCCCGCCGCACCCGGGGTGTCGGCGAACCTTGCCGGAGCCCCATGGACGATCAATCCGGTGTCGGCACGCCGGCACACTGCCAGAGCCTGCTGTGCTAACTCTCGGTAAGCGGCTGACGCCAATTCCTGAGCTCGAAGTACTATTAAAGGCCGTTCTTGTACTAGATCCGCAAGCGCAGCCTGCAGGCTCGCCACGCCACCGTCAACGGTGGTGATGGTGCCGGTGATGGCCAGCGCCGAGGGTAACCGCAGGGCTCGGATGATGGGGCGATTGGCGGCCGGGAACTGATCATCCTGCAGCTCTTCCGGCGCCAGCCAGGCGATGGGCTGACCTTCACAGCCTACGGCCTCACCGACGGCCTCTGAGGTGCGCCACACGTCCAGGAATACCCGCTTGTCACCATAGTCATGGCGAATGCCGATAACCGGCTCAAGGGACGCATCCGGTACCGCCAGAGCGGTTTCCTCGGCGATCTCACGCACCAGTGCCTGCTGGACGGTTTCACCCGGCTCAACCTTGCCGCCGGGAAACTCCAGCAGTCCACCCTGGTGGGTGTGGTCTGGACGCCGGGCAATCAGCACCCGACCGTCACGGATGATCACCGCGACGGCAACGTGGATCTCACGGATCGGCGTTGCAACCTCTGTCATGCTCAGGTCCGGTACTCGGCGTTAATGGTCACGTAGTCATGGGAAAAATCACAGGTCCAGACAATTTCGTTCACTGTGCCGCGTTTGAGATCAATGGCGATAGTGATGTCCTCTCGATCCATGACCGCCTGCCCACGGGCTTCCGAGTAATCGTCGGCACGGCCGCCGTTACGAACCAGGCAGACCTCGCCCAGGAAGATCTCCAGGGCATTGAGATCGAGATCCGGAACACCGGCGCGGCCAACCGCGGCCAGAATCCGGCCCCAGTTCGGGTCGGAAGCAAAGAGCGCGGTTTTCACCAGGGGCGAGTGCGCCACGGTGTAGGCCACATCCAGCGCCTCATGCTGAGTCGCAGCGCCGCTGACGTCAATAGTGACAAATTTGGTGGCACCCTCTCCGTCGCGCACGATGGCGTGTGCCAGGTCCAGGTAGACCTGGCGCAGGGCTTCACGCAACTTGGGCAGCTCAGGGCTGTCGGCGGTAATCTCGGGCCCCGTGTACTGGCCGCTGGCCATCAACATGCAGCAGTCGTTGGTGGAGGTATCGCCATCAATGGTAATGCGGTTGAACGACTTCTCGCCCAGCTCATAGGCCAGGGTCTGCAGCAGTTGCGACTCGATGCGGGCGTCGGTGGCGATGAAGCCCAGCATGGTGGCCATGTTCGGGCGAATCATGCCCGCGCCCTTGCTGATCCCGGAAATGGTTACGGTGTGGCCGCCAAGATCCAGCCGGCAGGACGCACCCTTGGGCCGGGTGTCGGTGGTCATGATGCCGCTGGCCGCTTCGGCCCAGCGCCCTTCGTCGGTACTGGCGAGTGCAGCCGGCAGGGCATCGACAATTTTCGCTACCGGCAGCGGCTCACCGATCACACCGGTCGAGAATGGCAGCACCTCAGTGGCGCTGACACCGGCCTGCTGTGCCAGTGCAGTGCAGCAAGCCACGGCATCGGTCATGCCGCGCTCACCAGTCCCAGCGTTGGCATTGCCGGTATTTATCAGCAGGTAACGCGGTGCCTTTGCGGCCAGGTGCTGTCGGCTCAGGGTGACCGGTGCGGCGCAGAACTGGTTACGGGTAAAGATACCGGCGACCCGGCTATCCGGCGCCAGTTCGAACACCACAATGTCCTTTCGGCCGGGCTTCTTGATACCGGCGCTGGCAATGCCCAGCTTGACGCCGGCCACCGGGAAAAATTCGGGCAAGGTTCCGGGACCTACTGCCATCCTGCATCTCCTCTGACAATGCCTGAAACAGGCAATTCATAACGTAAAAACCCGCAGCCTGAGGATGTCAGGTTGCGGGTCTTGAACCTTGGTTCAGTCTCGACGATTAACTGACCTTACCATGGCATTGCTTGTACTTCTTGCCGGATCCGCACGGACAGGGTTCGTTGCGCCCCACCTTGCGCTCCTGACGGACAAAGGTCTCCGGCGTAGCGCCAGCCTGCTGCCCGCCCTGGCCGGCGCCTTCGGCGGCACTCTCGGCGGTGGCGCTGGTCTCGTCGTGACGCAGACGGGCGCGGGCCAGTTCCTGCTCCAGCTCCTGCTTGCGGCGGCGCTCGACTTCTTCCATCTCTTCCCGGCTCTGGACCCGGACGTGACACAGTACCCGAGTGACATCGCGCTTCATGGTTTCGAGCATGTCCTCGAACAGGTTAAACGCTTCGCGCTTGTATTCCTGCTTCGGGTTCTTCTGGGCATAACCGCGCAGGTGGATACCACGACGCAGGTGATCCATGTTCGACAGGTGCTCTTTCCACAGCGTATCCAGCACCTGCAGGAAGACCTGCTTTTCGAACTTGCGCATGGCCTCGGCGCCGGCAATCTCTTCCTTGCCCTTATACGCAGTGACGATTTCGTCGAGGATCTTCTGACGCAGGCTCTCTTCGTGCAGGTTGCTGTCTTCGTCCAGCCACTTCTGCACTGGTAGCTCGATAGACATCTCGGACTGCAGCTGGGATTCCAGCCCGGCCACATCCCACTGTTCCGGCATGCTCTGGGGCGGAATGTATTCGCTGACCATGGTGTCGACCACGTCGGCACGGATGGTATCAACCATCTCAGAGATGTCTTCCGAGGACATCACTTCGTTGCGCTGCTCGTAGATCACCGTACGCTGGTCGTTGGCGACGTCGTCGTATTCCAGCAGCGTCTTACGCATGTCGAAGTTGCGGCCTTCAACCTTACGCTGGGACTTCTCGATGGCATTGGTCACCATCCGGTGCTCTATGGCCTCGCCCTTCTTCATGCCCATGGCCTGCATCAGGCTCTTGACCCGATCCGGCGCAAAGATCCGCATGAGGTTGTCTTCCAGCGACAGGAAGAAGCGAGAGGAACCCGGATCGCCCTGGCGACCGGCACGACCGCGCAGCTGGTTGTCGATGCGGCGGGATTCGTGCCGCTCGGTACCGATGATGTGCAGGCCGCCGGCATCCAGCACGTGATTGTGGCGCTCGGTCCACTCGGCCTTGATCTTGGCAACGTCTTCCTCGGACGGATTGTCCATGTCCGCGACTTCAAACTCCCAGTTACCACCCAGCACGATGTCGGTACCTCGACCAGCCATGTTGGTGGCAATGGTGACCGCGCCGGGGCGACCGGCCTGGGCTATGATCAGGGCTTCGGAATCGTGCTGCTTGGCGTTCAGGATCTTGTGATCGATGCGACCCTTCTTCAGCAGCATCGACAACAGCTCGGAGGCTTCAATGGACGCAGTACCCACCAGGATCGGACGCCCCTCAGTGGTGACATCCTTGATCTCATCAATGATGGCGTGGAATTTCTCTTCCTGGGTCAGGTAAACCAAATCGTTGTAATCGATACGCTGGATTGGCTTGTTGGGTGGAATTACCACCACGTCCAGGCCATAGATCTGGCGGAATTCAAACGCTTCGGTGTCAGCAGTACCGGTCATCCCCGCGAGCTTGTCATAAAGACGGAAATAGTTCTGGAAGGTGGTGGAGGCCAGGGTCTGGCTCTCCGCCTGGATGTTCACACCTTCCTTTGCCTCAACGGCCTGGTGCAGACCCTCGCTCCAGCGACGACCCGGCATGGTCCGACCGGTGTGTTCGTCAACGATGACCACCTGACCACCCTGGACGATGTAATCGACGTCCTTCTGGAACAAGTGGTGGGCACGCAGGGCCGAATGGACGTGATGCAGCAGGCTCAGGTTAGACGCCGAGTACAGGCTCTCGCCTTCGGCCAGCAGGCCCTTGTCCAGCAGCAGTTCTTCAACGCGCTCGTGACCGGATTCGGTCAGCTCGACCTGGCGGGACTTTTCATCGATGGTGAAATCGCCGGTGGGCTCGCCCTCTTCCGGCACTTCGCCCTGCTCCAGATTCGGGATCAGTTCGTTAACCGCCTTGTAGAGCTTGGAACTGTCCTCTGCAGCACCGGAGATGATCAGCGGAGTCCGCGCCTCGTCGATCAGGATCGAGTCGACCTCATCCACGATGGCGTAATTCAGGCCACGCTGCACCTTGTCCTCAGTGCTGAACGCCATGTTGTCACGCAGGTAATCGAAACCAAATTCGTTGTTGGTGCCGTAGGTGATGTCGGCCTGGTAGGCGGCACGCTTCTCTTCCTGCGGCTGGCCGGCGACAACTACGCCAACCTGAAGTCCCAGGAACCGGTACAGCTTGCCCATCCACTCGGCATCACGACGTGCCAGGTAATCGTTCACAGTCACTACGTGAACGCCTTTACCCGGCAGAGCATTCAGGTACACCGATGCGGTTGCCACCAGGGTCTTGCCCTCACCGGTTTTCATTTCCGCGATGTGGCCTTCGTGCAGGGTGATACCACCAATCAGCTGGACGTCGTAGTGACGCATACCCATGACCCGGCGGCTGGCTTCGCGAACCGTGGCAAATACTTCCGGCAGCAACGCGTCCAGGCTCTCGCCTTCTTCAATTCGACGTCTGAACTCAGCAGTCTTGCCTTGCAGTTCGGAGTCGGAAAAATTGCCAAACTGTTCCTCAAGTTCGTTAATGCGCATTACTGACTTACGCATACGCTTGATTTCTCTGGCATTTTTACTGCCGAACATCTTGGTTGCAAGCTTTGTGAACATAGACCACTGCTTCTTTGATTAATCGGAGGAAGCCGGCATTCTAACCTTATTTCGCGACCGGAAAAAAGGTAGCGCTCACGGCAGTACAGATTGGGATAACTTGTTGATGTTCCAACTGCCGGTCAAGACGACGTTGAGGACGCCAGGACAGCAGAACGTAAGGGAAGGAACCCTTACGTGGAGCGGAAAGGAACTTCAGTTGCTGGACCGGGCAATATACTTCACCGGATCCTTGGAACGACCATTGTGCAGCACTTCAAAGTGCACGTGGGGGCCGGTGGATCGGCCGGTGCTGCCCATCAGGGCCACTACCTGCCCTTTCTGCACAACGTCACCGACGCTGACCTCAATGGTCTTGCAGTGGCCGTAGCGGGTGACCAGGCCATCACCATGGTCGATTTCAACCAGGTTTCCGTAGCCATATCGCTCGCCGGCCCAGGTTACGACGCCACCAGCGACCGAAATAATATCACTGCCTTCCTTGCCAGCCAGGTCGACGCCGTCATGCCAGGTGCGCTTGCCATTAAAGGGATCCGAACGGTAACCGTACTTGGAGGAGAGCCAACCCCAGGTTATCGGCCGGCCTTCAACAAACATTTCCTCTTCGAGCTTCTGCCGCGATGCCAACTTGTCCAGCAGCCGCAATTGCTGCTCCCGGTCGTCCAGCTGTTCTTCCAGGCGCTCAATCATTCGGGTCAGTGCCGGTGCGCTAAACGATTCGCGCTCGCCGCTGCCTTCCGGACCACCAACCGCGGCCGGCTCATCAAAATTGAACTCTTCGCTCGCAACCAGCCCGGACTCGACAAAACGCTGTCCCAACGCATCCAGCCGCAGTAGGCGACCTTGTATCTGGCCCAGGCGGAGGGTGAGTGCATCAATCTGCTGCTGCACTTCCTGTTGTACCATCGACAATTCCGACTTCTGCTCGTCCAGTCGCGCCTGCCAATGAGCCACCAGGGCAGACGGTGTCGGTTTTGCGGCCTCGGCCTTGCTGACCGCAACCTGATAACCTGCCCAGCCCGCCATACCAAGCACAGCCAGTAACAGGCAAAGCACGCCCACGGCCACCGGCGCATTCAGTGCCACCACGCGGGATTGCCCGTGATGCCTGCCAACGAGGATAATATTCATATCATTTTCTGATTTCATCTTGAGTCGCAACCTGTGTCCTGTAGTGTTGCGCCCCGGAAATTTCCATATGGGCTTGCCATCCATGACAACAACTACGTACTGAGAAGTCGTAGCGCCCGGGTAGACATACTTCGTGAAGACAATGTAAAACGAGTCTAGTACGGGCACTACGCATAAACCGTGCCGAAGTGTAACCAATCGTAAACAAACTCGTCGAGTGAAAACCCGCCCATGAAGCGAAAAAGCGAACAGAAAGCAAGCTTTGACAAGCTCGGTGGCACCCCGGTCCTGAAAGAGCTCATGACCAAAGCGGAACTTCATCGCCAGGCTGAGGAGCAGGTACTGTCCGCGCTACCCGGCTCGCTTGCCGAGGGCACACGGTTTGTCAGCTGTCAGGAAGGTGAACTGATTCTGTCCGCAGAGAACGCTGGCAAGGCCAGCCAGATTCGCTTCCGCCAGCACGAGATCATGCAGAGTGTGCGGGAAAACGAGCTGTTCCAGTTCGTCTGGAAACTCAAGGTTAAGGTCGTCCCGCCAAGATTCCGGGACGCCCCCAGGTTCACAAAAGCACCCCTGAGCAAAGAAAATGCCCAGCTCCTCAAAGAGGAAGCCGGGCACACGAAGGATAAAAAACTACGCGAGGTTCTCGAAAAACTCGCAAGCCACGTCCGGGATTAGGCGTCCTGCCTTAAGCCGGGGCCGCCAGCACAGGCTTCATGTAGGAGATGGGCGCGGTCGCTTCGTCATCGAAGGTAACCACTTCCCACGCGTCCTCTTCCGCCCTGAGCTTGCGCAGTAGCTTATTATTCAGATCGTGACCGGATTTGATGCCACGAAACTCACCAATCAGGCTATTACCCAGCAGGTACAGGTCACCGATGGCGTCCAGCACCTTGTGCTTAACAAACTCGTCATCGTAACGAAGACCGTCTTCGTTAAGAATCTTGTAGTCGTCAACCACAATGGCGTTATCCACACTGCCACCGAGGGCCAGGTTCATCGCCCGCAGCTTCTCAATGTCGCGCATGAAACCGAAGGTCCGAGCGCGGCTCACCTCTTTTACAAACGAGGTGCTGGAGAAGTCGACGGTTGCGGTCTGGGCACGACCCTTGAACACCGGGTGGTCAAAGTCGATGCCGAAGCTGACCTTGAAGCCTTCAAACGGCAGGAAGGTCGCCTTCTTGTCGCCTTCTTCAAGAGTCACTTCCCGCTTGATGCGGATGAAACGCTTAGCCGCTTCCTGCTCGGCAATGCCGGCAGACTGAAGCAGAAACACGAACGGCCCAGCGGAACCATCCATGATCGGCACTTCAGCAGCGCTGAGTTCCACGAAGCAGTTATCGATACCGAGACCAGCCATTGCCGACAGCAAATGCTCTACTGTCGCCACACGAACACCGTCTTTTACCAGCGTCGTAGACAGCATGGTCTCACCCACATTTTCCGCGCAGGCACGAATCTCGACCATCGGGTCCAGATCGGTCCTCCGGAAGATAATGCCTGAGTCTACCGGGGCGGGCTTCAGGGTAAGGTAAACCTTCTCCCCGGAGTGCAGCCCTACACCGGTAGCACGGATAGTGTTTTTAAGTGTCCGTTGTCTGATCATCGGTTCATTATTCCGTCACAAAATGTCGATATTCTGAGCAAAAATCTGCCCGGAGAATATCAGAAAGTAAGACTGAGTACCATTTAACCAACGCGGCTTTGCGTCAAATTTACAATAAGCCAACGCTTGGTAATCAGCGCACGTTTATCCGGATTAATGGTTCCTTTTTGCTGCTCCAGCTCTCGAATCTGGACCGGCAACAACTATACCCGGATCACACTTGCAACAGACTATCAATCAGCCTGACGTCGCAGGAATGCGGGAATATCGAGATAGTCGACTCCCTGCTCTTCACTTTCCTTGCTCTGGTCAATCGCAACGTTGCCGTGAGACACAGCGCGACGACGCAGAACCGCCGGACGATCTAACTGGTTGTAATCGGTTGTGCCATCGAGTGTGCGGGAGTTGTCCACCACCTTGGTGGGCTTTTCCCGGTCTCCACCGAGGCCAGTAGCTACTACAGTGACCTTCAGTTCATCGGTCATTTCCGGATCAATCACAGTGCCCACAACAACGGTGGCGGAATCGGAGGCAAACTCACGCACAATGTCGCCAACCTCGGAGAATTCGCCCAGGTTGAGATCCATGCCGGCGGTGATGTTGACCAGAATACCCTTGGCACCCTGCAGGTTGATATCTTCCAGAAGCGGGCTGCGCACAGCGGCTTCGGCTGCTTCGCGGGCTCGGTTTTCGCCGGTGGCGCGAGCGGTGCCCATCATCGCCATGCCCATTTCAGACATCACCGTCCTCACGTCGGCAAAGTCGACGTTGATCATGCCGTTGCGGGTAATCAGATCAGCGATACCCTGAACCGCTCCCAACAGCACATCGTTGGCCGAGGCAAAGGCGTCCAGCAGGCTGGTCTTCTTGCCCATGACCGCCAGCAGCTTTTCGTTCGGGATGGTGATTAGCGAGTCGACGCACTCTTCCAGCTCCTTCAGGCCGGCCTCGGCGACGCTCATGCGCTTGCCACCTTCAAAGGTGAATGGCTTGGTAACCACAGCCACGGTCAGGATGCCAAGTTCGCGAGCCACTTCGGCCACCACCGGAGCAGCGCCGGTACCGGTACCGCCACCCATGCCTGCGGTGATGAAGACCATGTCCGCGCCTTGCAGGGATTCTGCAATACGGTCGCGATCTTCCAGGGCCGACTGGCGCCCGACTTCTGGATTCGCGCCGGCACCAAGCCCCTTGGTGATGTTGCCACCAAGCTGAATGATCTGGCGCGCATCCATATCGGTCAATGCCTGGGCATCTGTGTTGGCGCAGATAAACTCCACACCTTCGATGTCGCTGTTAAGCATGTGACGCACGGCGTTGCCGCCGCCTCCGCCTACACCGACGACTTTAATGACAGCGTTTTGCTGGACATTATCGACGAGTTCAAACATTTCCCCTACTCCTTCGTGCTGTTAGTTCAGCCTTTCCAGGCTGTTTTTTCGAGAATGTTTATTCGAGATACCTTCGTTTTCTGCATCCCTGGCTCGGTCAGAACTGCCCCGTAAACCAGGCTTTCATGCGCTCAAACAGCGAGGGTGCTTCTTCACCCTTGAGCACCGGCGCCCGCCCAAGATCCATCTGGCGGAAGCCATGGATCAGCAACCCGACGCCCGTGGCGTAAATCGGGTTGTTGACCACTTCCGTCATGCCCGAGACCGCCTGCGGACAGGCCAGCCTTACCGGCATGTGGAAGATTTCCTCGGCCAGTTCCACCACGCCTTCCATGGTGGAGGAACCGCCCGTGATAACGATGCCTGCCGGGATCATGTCCTCGAACCCTGACCGGCGCAGCTCGGACTGGACCAGCGTGAACAGCTCCTCGTAGCGCGGTTCGACCACTTCCGCCAGGGCCTGACGGGACAGGTCTCTAGGCGCACGATCGCCAACGCTCGGAACCTTGATGGTTTCATCGGCCCCGGCCAGCTGTGTCAGGGCACAGGCATACTTGATCTTGATTTCCTCGGCGTTCTGCGTGGGTGTGCGCAGCGCCATGGCGATGTCATTGGTGACCTGGTCGCCGGCAATGGGGATGACCGCGGTGTGGCGAATGGCACCGCCGGTGAAGACCGCGATGTCAGTGGTTCCGCCACCAATGTCGACGACACAGACACCCAGTTCTTTTTCGTCTTCGGTCAAAATGGCGTGGCTGGAGGCCAGTTGCTCCAGGATGATGTCATCCACCTCGAGACCGCAGCGCTTGACGCATTTTTCAATGTTCTGGGCGGCGTTAACGGCACAGGTCACCAGGTGCACCTTGGCTTCAAGCCGGACACCAGACATGCCCATCGGCTCCTTGATGCCTTCCTGGCTGTCAATCACGAACTCCTGCGGCAGGATGTGCAGGATTTTCTGGTCCGCCGGAATCGCTACCGCCTGGGCCGCATCAATGACCCGATCGATATCAGCCTGGGTCACTTCACGATCGCGGATTGCGACAATGCCATGGGAGTTCAGGCTCTTGATGTGACTACCGGCAATGCCGGCATACACCGAGTGAATACGGCACCCCGCCATGAGCTCAGCCTCTTCCACCGCACGCTGGATGGCCTGGACGGTGGTTTCGATGTTTACCACCACCCCACGCTTGAGCCCCCGTGAAGGATGGGAACCAATACCCACCACCTCAATGGTGCCGTCCATCTTGCGCTTGCCGACTATCGCAACCACCTTGGATGTTCCGATATCGAGGCCGACAATCATGTTTTCCGTTTCAACCGATGACATGTATCTCACCAAACCGTGGTCTGAATTAACCGTTGCTATGATTTCGGGCCGGAAGCGGCTTGCGCCGCCTTCCATTGCACCGCCACACCGTTGGTGTAGCGGGCATCAACCCGACTGACTTCGTCCGACCGTGACGCCAGTCGGGTTTCATAAACTGTGATAAACCGTTCGAACCTTTGCTCTACCTGATCCCGGCCCAGCACCACTTCGATGCCGTTGGCCAGTTTCAGGGTCCAGGCACCACGCTGTTCCAGCGACAAACCTGCGAAGTTCAAGCCATGGCCGACCAGTTGCTCGCTCATGGTCTGCGCCATGCGAATGACATCCCGAACTCTCTCATCGGGCCCCGCCAGCTTCGGCAGCCGGCCAGCCACCTCCGGATTGGGCGGCAAAAACAGCTCGCCGGTACGGCTAACCAGACGGCCATCGGTCCAATAGGCCAATGGCTTCTTTTCCCGAATGTCGATGGCCAGCCGATCCGGCCAGACCCGGCGCACAGCCGCTGATTCAACCCAGGGCCGACGCTCCAGGCTGTCCTTGATCTCCGACAGGTCAGTGGCGAAGTAGCTCTTACCAATCCAGTTGCCGGCAGCACGTTCGATCGCAACTTTGCTGTCACCCACCAACTCGCCATTCACGTCGACCGCCAGAATCTGCTGATCCATGGCTCCCAGCACCTTGCCGGTGCCCCAGGGCACCAGCGCTGCGAGCAAGACGATCACCGCCCCCATACCCACCTGCAACCAGGGCACAGTGGCCAGCACTGCCTTCAACACGCCAAACCGGTCCCGCTCCGGACCGAGGGACGTAGCCCCCCGGCGCCGCGGGGGATCGGACGGTTCCGCCCGACTCCGGATCAGCAGTGTCTCAAGCATCGCTACCCTCCTGGGTGTTACAGACCAGGGTGTCACGGAGTATCCGGACCACCAGCTCCTCAAAGCTGATGCCCGCCGCCTTGGCCGCCATGGGCACCAGGCTATGGTCGGTCATACCCGGCACCGTATTCACTTCCAGCAACCAGAACTGACCGTCGTCATCCTGCATGATGTCGACACGTCCCCAGGTCCGGCAGCCCACCACCCGGAACGCATCCAGAGCCAGCTGCTGCAGACGGATCTCGTCGTCGGTCGCCAAGCCACAGGGAATCCGGTACCGGGTGTCGTCGGCCAGGTACTTGGCGTCGTAGTCGTAGAACACGTGGTCAGTGCTCAAGCCAATGGCCGGCAGGGCCCGGTCCTGAAGCAGGCTGACGGTGAACTCCGGCCCTTCAATCCACTCTTCCACCAATACCAGGGTATCCAGCGCCTCGGCTTCCTCGTAGGCCTCTACCAGCTCCTCGGCGGTGTTGACCTTACGGATGCCGATGCTGGAGCCCTCGCGGGACGGCTTTACGCTCAATGGCACCCGCAGCTCCGCCACGATTTTCTCTGCTTCATCGGCGGACGACATGGTGCGGAACTTCGGTGTCGGCAGACCACAGCCCTCGAACACGTACTTGGTGCGTAACTTGTCCATGGCAAGTGCCGACGCCAGCACTTCACTGCCGGTGTACGGAATCTCCGCCTGGGCGAGAATCGCCTGGAGCGTGCCATCCTCGCCACCGCGCCCGTGCAGGGCGATGAAGACCCGGTCAAAATCCGGAGCTTCCACGGTCTTCAACAGGCAACCACGGACATCCACGGCAAAGGCATCAACGCCGGCGGAAACCAGGGCCGCAAGCACGGCCTTTCCGCTTTTCAGGGACACGTCCCGCTCCGCGGAATCTCCCCCCATGAATACGGCCACGCGCCCCAGCGCTCGCACGAGTTCAGGGGGTGCCTGATAGGGCTGGGGTTCGGGATGTTGCATGTCACTCACTGGCAATTACTCCTGCTGCGGCCAATCTGGCCGCCACACCACCAATATCTCCGGCGCCCTGAGTCATCAGCAGGTCACCGTCCTGCAGCACGTTCGCCAGCAGGCTTTCGATTTCGTTGTTGTCTTCCACAAACATCGGCTCAACCTTGCCCCGCTGCCGGATGCTCCGGCACAGAGCCCGGCCATCAGCACCGGGAATGGCGGCTTCACCTGCGGAATAGACATCCATCAGCAACAGGCCGTCGACTTCAGACAGCACCCGCACGAAGTCCTCGTACAGGTCGCGGGTACGGCTGTAGCGATGGGGCTGATAGAGCATCACCAGACGTCGGCCCGGCCAGGCATCGTGGGCAGCGCGGATGACCGCCTCCACCTCGGTGGGATGGTGGCCGTAATCGTCCACCAGGGTGATGTTGCCCTTTGGCGTCTGGTAATCACCGTAAACCTGAAACCTGCGCCCGACGCCGGCAAAACTTGCCAGGCCCTTACAGATAGCGGCGTCGTCCACACCCTCGTCGGTAGCCACGGCAATCGCCGCCACCGCATTCAGGACGTTATGGCGACCCGGCATTTTCAGTTCTACCGACAGATCGGACCGGCCACTGGGGCGCTTCACCACAAAGCGGGTACGCAGGCCGTCTGATTGAATCTGTTCCGCGCGGTAATCCGCCTCCGGGTTGTCGATTCCGTAGGTGATGATGGCGCGGGAAATGCGCGGAATAATTTCGCGGACGTAGGCGTCGTCCACACACATCACGGCGACCCCATAGAACGGCAGGTTATGCAGGAAATCGACGAAGGTCTGCTTCAGCTTCTCGACATCACCGCCGTAGGTGTCCATGTGATCGGCTTCGATGTTGGTCACCACCGAAATCACCGGTGTCAGGTGCAGGAACGAGGCATCGCTCTCATCGGCCTCCGCCACCAGATAACGGGAACCGCCCAGTTGGGCATTGGTACCGGCGCTGTTGAGCTTGCCACCGATAACAAAGGTGGGATCCAGCCCGGCTTCGCCCAGCACTGAGGCAATCAGGCTGGTGGTTGTGGTCTTACCGTGGGTGCCTGCCACTGCAATGCCATGGCGATAGCGCATGATCTCGGCGAGCATCTCGGCCCGCGGTACAATCGGCACCCGGCGACTGCGGGCAGCAGCCACTTCCGGGTTGTCCGCTGATACCGCGGTGGACACGACCACCACATCGGCCTTGCCACTGTTCTCGGCACGGTGGCCAATGTGGACTTCAACACCCATGGCTTCCAGGCGCTTGGTTACCGCTCCGGATTTCAGATCGGAACCTGAAACGTCGTAACCCTGGTTCTTGAGCACTTCTGCGATACCACTCATACCGGCGCCGCCAATACCCACGAAATGGATGTGGCGGATACGGCGCATTTCCGGCACCTGGTAAACCAGCGGCGGATTAGTTGGGTCAGCCATTGGCGGCCTCCAGACAATAATTCACAACTCTCTCCGTTGCATCGGGGCGGGCCAACGTGCGCGCGGCCTTCGCCATGTTGATTACGCGGGTCCGGTCGCGTCCTAAATCAGCCAGGGTCTCTGCCAGGTTGTCCGGGGTCAGCCGGGTCTGGGGAATCAGTACCGCCGCGCCGGCTGCAACCATTTGCTGACCGTTCTTGGTCTGATGGTCATCAACCGCGTGGGGAAAAGGCACCAGAATCGCTCCAACCCCAGCCGCGCACAGCTCAGACACCGTCAGCGCTCCAGCACGGCAAAGCACCACATCGGCCCAGGCATACGCCTCGGCCATATCCTTGATGAAGGGCTCGACATTCACATCCAGCCCCTGCTGTTCATAGGCGGACCGGGCCGCCTCCAAATTCTTTTCACCACACTGGTGACGGATGACCGGACGGTCAGCCTCAGCCATTGCCGCCAGCGCTTCCGGCACTTGCCGGTTAAACACCTCGGCACCGAGACTGCCACCCACAATAAGTACCCGCAGCGCGCCTTCGTGCTCGGTCATGCGGTCTTCCGGGGTTGGCAGCCGGGCCAGATCCTGGCGCACCGGATTGCCCGTGCAGCGGGTAACCACACCGGCACCGAAACTGCCTGGGAAAGCCTCCAGCACGGTTTCAGCAAACCGAACCAGAATTCGGTTGGTCATTCCGGCAACCGCGTTCTGCTCATGAATCACCAGCGGTGTCCGGGTCAGCCAGGCGGCAACGCCGCCCGGGCCGGTGACGAAGCCACCCATGCCAACCACGCAGTGGGGGCGAATCCGGCGCATGATCGTGAACGCCTCACCCAGGGCTCGCATCAGGCGGAACGGTGCTTTCAGCAACGCCAGCTTGCCTTTGCCGCGCAGCCCGGATATGTGGATCAGCGACAGCGGGATATCGGTATCGCCGATCAGCCGCTGTTCCATGCCACCACTGGCGCCCAGCCAGTACACCTGGTGGCCCTGTGCTTCGAGCGCCCTGGCCGTGGCCAGCGCTGGAAACACATGGCCACCGGTACCACCGGCCATCATCAGGAACCGACGCTGCTCACTCATAGGCAGCCCCTCCCCGGGTTCGGCGACCGGACTTCTCGCCGGCCAGGCGCACCTTATCCAGACGCTCCATCTCGACTCGAGCCAGAACGCCAATACTCACGCACACAATCATCAAACTGGAACCGCCATAGCTCACCAGTGGCAGGGTCAGGCCCTTGGTCGGCAGCATGCCGGTACTGACTGCAATGTTGATGGTTGCCTGCAGACCAATCAGCAACGTAATGCCGTAGGAAAAGCAGGCGCCAAAGGGCATATCTGCCTTCTCTGCCCGGCGGGCAATAACGAAGCCACTGACGACCAGCAGAGTGAACAGAGCCAGAACGATCAACGATCCCAACAGACCAAATTCCTCGGCGATGATCGCAAACACGAAGTCCGTGTGGGCCTCAGGCAGATAAAACAATTTCTGGATCGAGTTGCCGAGCCCGACACCACCCCAGTCTCCCCGACCAAAGGCGATCAGCGACTGAGTCAGCTGATAGCCGCTGTCGAACTGATCCTTCCAGGGGTCGAGATAGCTCACCACCCGCTTCAATCGATAGGGCTGGGTCAGCACCAGCAGTGAGCCCAGCACCACCAGAATCACAATCAGCGGCACAAACCGGCTGAGCCGGACGCCACTGAGGAAAATCATGCCGGCGGCGGCCGATACCAGCACCACGGTGGCACCGAAATCCGGCTGAATAACCAGCAAAACCGAGGCAACCCCCAGCACGACCAACGGCTTGAGAAAGCCCGGCCAGGTGTTCAACAGCTCGTCGCGGCGGCGCACTACGTATCCTGCCAGATAGGCGATCAGGCACAGCTTGGCAACTTCCGAGACCTGCACGTTAAACAGGCCAAACGGGATCCAGCGGGTGGAGCCGTTGACGGTCCGCCCCAGCGGCGTCAACACCAGCACCAGGGCCAGTAGCCCAACCCCAAGCAGCAGCCAGCCGCTGCGCTCCCACCAGGCAACCGGCACATTCACCGCCACCAGGGCCATGCCGCAACCCAGCGCGGCAAACAACAACTGGCGGATAACATAGTGGTAGCTGTTACCCATGGTCTCGGCCGCCATATCCATGGACGCCGAGGAAATCATCACCACCCCCATCACCAGTAGCGCCACCGAGCTGATCACCAGCATCGGCAGCGGCTGGATTTCACCCAGCCACTGATGTCGGTTTGGTGCGGCGACTCCGGTCTGCATCAGAGCGCCTCCACTAATGCGCGGAACTGCTGACCGCGATCGAGGTAGTCGCGGAACATATCGAAGCTGGCGCAGGCCGGTGAAAACAGGACCCGGTCGCCAGTCTGGGCCAGCTTACCGGCGGTTGATACCGCGTCCGCCAGCGTTTTGACCTGATGACACTCAACACCGGTACCCACAGCGTCGGCAATCAGCCCGGCATCGCGGCCAATCAGCACCAATGCCCGACAATGCAACAGTGCCGGCGCCTGCAACGGTGCGAAATCCGCACCCTTGCCCTCACCGCCGGCAATCAGCACCACCTTGCCCTGTTCCGGCGCCAGGCTTTCAATCGCCGCCACCGAGGCGCCAACGTTGGTGCCCTTGGAGTCGTTGATGTAGTCAACACCGGCTACCTGACGGATAAATTCGCAGCGATGCGGCAACCCCCGGAACTTGCGTGCCACCTCCAGCATCACATCCATCGGCAGTCCGGCTGCGCGGCCAAGGCCGAGGGCCGCCATCACATTGCTGACGTTGTGGTGCCCCATGAGTGACAGTTCACTGGTTCGCAGCAGATTGTCGAAGCCAAAGGTCACCCAGGTTCCGTTGTCATCGTCGCGGGTACTGAAGGTCTCCGGATTGACCCGATGGAATCCGTAACAGATGAACTGCAACCCTTCCCGTGCCATTGGCGTGCTCAAGGCATCGTCCAGATTCACCACGGCGGTTTTGCAGCCCTGGAAGATGCGTTGCTTGGCCTGGAAATAAGCCATTTTGTTCGGGTACCGATCCATGTGGTCGTCACTGACATTCAGCACGGTGGCCGCCAGTGCATGCAGACCCTCTGTGGTTTCCAGTTGGAAGCTGGACAGCTCCAATACATAGAGGTCAGCGCCACGGCCAAGCAGATCCAACGCCGGCGTGCCGATGTTGCCACCCACTTCGACCTTGCGACCGGCTGCCAGAGCCATCTCACCGACCAAGGTGGTAACCGTAGTTTTCCCATTGGAACCCGTGATAGCCACGATCGGCGCATCCGCAGCTTCGGCGAACAGGTCAATATCGCCCCGAATTCGGGCGCCGGCCTGTGCGGCCTGTTTGATCGCCGGCTCTGCAACGTCGATACCCGGGCTAACAACCAATTCGTTGAAGCCGGAGAACAGGTCCGCATCGAACGGCCCCAGGTGAACCGGCACATCTGGCCAGCCTGCGCGCAACTCGTCCAGGCCAGGAGGCGCTTCGCGACTGTCGGCAACCGCGATATCCCGCCCCTGCTCGGACAGATAGCGCACGCAGGAGAGCCCGGTTTTACCGAGCCCTACTACCAATGTGCGACGATCCGAAACAATGACGCTCATAGACGATGCCAACCCTTAGCGTATTTTCAGACTGGCCAGGCCAATCAGGACCAGAACCACGGTGACCACCCAGAAGCGCACGATTACCCGCGGCTCAGGCCAGCCTTTTAATTCAAAATGGTGGTGCAACGGCGCCATACGGAAAATCCGCCGACCGGTGAGGCGGAACGAGGCCACCTGCAGGATCACCGACACCGTCTCCATGACGAACACGCCACCCATGATGAACAGCACGATCTCCTGGCGGACCACCACTGCAACCACACCCAGCGCGGCGCCGAGAGCCAACGCGCCGACATCGCCCATGAAGACCTGGGCCGGATAGGTGTTGAACCAGAGGAAACCGAGCCCGGCACCCACGATCGCACCGCAGAAAACAATCAGCTCACCGGTTCCCGGCAGGTGAGGAATCAGCAGGTAGTTGGCGAACTGGGCGTGGCCGGACAGGTAGGCGAAAATCCCCAGTGCACCGGCGACCATTACCGTAGGCATGATCGCCAGGCCATCCAGGCCGTCGGTGAGGTTCACCGCATTACTGCTGCCGACGATGACGAAATAAGTCAACAGGATGAAAATGACCGGGCCAAGTGTCAGTGATACCTGCTTGACGAACGGCACATACAGGGAGGTTTCCTGGGGCATCGACGAGCTGAAGAACAGGGCGATAGCAGCCGCGGCACCAATGACCGACTGCCAGAAGTACTTCCAGCGCCCCGGCAGACCACGGGGGTTGCGCTCCACGACCTTGCGGTAGTCGTCGACCCAGCCGATGGCCCCGAACAACAGCGTGACCGATAGGGTGATCCAGACGTAGCGGTTACTGAGATCGGCCCACAGCAGCGTGCTGATACCGATGGCCACCAAAATCAGGGCGCCACCCATGGTCGGCGTGCCAGCTTTGCTCAGATGGGTTTGCGGGCCATCGTCGCGTACTGCCTGGCCGATCTGGTACTGGCTCAGCTTGCGAATCATCACCGGTCCGATGATCAGTGAGATCAGCAGCGCCGTGAGGGTACCCAGGATCCCACGCAGGGTCAGGTACTGAAACACGGTCAGTGCCGAGAAATATTGTGATAGAACCTCTGTCAGCCAGAGCAGCATGAGTTATTCACCTTGTCTTTAATTCCCTCTACCACGCGATCCATGGCAGAACTGCGGGACCCCTTCACCAACACCGTCAGCGGCGACTGCTTCGCGCTGATCACAGCGTTAACGGCGTCTTCGTGGGTCTGATATACCTCTGTCGCTGCACCAAAGCCCTCGGCATAGCCTTCACAGCCAGGGCCAACGGTCAGCAAACGTTCAATCTGTTCAGTACGGGCGAATTCACCCACTTCCCGGTGCAGGGCCTTGGCCTGCGGGCCCAGTTCGGCCATGGCGCCGAACACGGCGATGCGTTCGCCCGGCTGCTTGGCCAAGACACTGAGCGCTGCCTTCATAGACGCCGGGTTGGCGTTGTAACTGTCATCAATGACAGTCAACCCTGGCGCGAGCTCGATATTCTGCAGGCGGCCCTTAACCGGCGCTAACGCCGCCAGTCCGGCGACGATGGCCTGATCATCAGCACCCAGCTCCCGGGCGGCGGCAATGGCCAGCATGGCGTTGGTCTGGTTGTGCTCACCCGCGAGTGCCAGGCCTACGGTGCAACTCCATCCGTCTGGCCCGATGACCTGGAACGCCTGACCGAGTGCCTGCGATTGAACCGCTTTCACGCCGTAATCGGCGTCGGTGCGGCCCTGCCGGCTGACACTGACCACGCGGCGATGCCCTGCCCGCGCCTGCCATTGGTCAAAGGCGGGGTCGTCGCGGTTCAGCACTACCAGACCGTCATCTTCGACACCTTCGATGATTTCGCCCTTGGCCTGGACAATGTTCTCGTAGCTGCCAAATCCTTCCAGATGCGCCGAGCCAGCGTTGGTCAGCACCACAACCTGGGGCCGGGTAATGGCCACGGTGTGGGCAATTTCGCCCAGCCCGCTGGCGCCCAACTCAATGGCGCCATAGCGGTGTTCCGGTACCAGCCCAAACAGGGTCAGCGGTACGCCAATGTGGTTGTTCAGGTTGCCACTGGTGGCCAGTGTCGGACCCAGTTGCGCGAGGATTGCCGCGGTCATTTCCCGAACGGTGGTCTTGCCACTGCTGCCGGTCACGGCCACCAATCGGGCGGTGCTTTCGTTGCGATTGCCACCGGCCAGCTGGGCCAAGGCGTTAATGATATCGGACACCACCAGTTGCAGAAGGTCCACGGTGGCGTCCGCCTCATCCACAACGGCGGCCACCGCACCACGGTCACGGGCCATCTGCAGGAAGCGGTGACCGTCAAAATTATCTCCCCGCAAGGCGACGAACAGTTGCCCCGGCCCAATTGACCGGGTGTCCGTGGAAACGCCAGTAAACTGGACTCCCTCAAGTCCTGGTCTGGCGCAGGTAGCACCGGTCCACTGCTGGGCTTCCGCCAGCGAGAAGGCGCGCATCATGCCACACCACCATTCAGGTTCAAGCCGTGCTGGACCTGCTCTGCGTCACTGAACGGAATTTTCTGACCGGCCACTTCCTGGTACGCCTCGTGGCCTTTTCCTGCAATCAGAACCAGATCGTCCGACGTCGCCATCTGGATCGCCATCTGAATGGCTTCTGCCCGGTCGTGAATCACCGACGCCCGATCCGGGGCGGAAAAGCCGGCCACGATATCATTGGCAATCACGACGGGATCTTCGCTGCGCGGGTTGTCGTCGGTAACGATGACGATGTCGGCCTGCGTTTCTGCCTCGCGCGCCATTTCCGGGCGCTTGCCACTGTCCCGATCGCCGCCACAACCGAACACGCAGATCAGGCGTCCGGTCACGTGGGGGCGTAGGGCCGCCAGAGCGTTGGCCAGCGCATCCGGGGTGTGGGCGTAATCCACCACAACCCGGACACCATTGGCGCCACTGAACTTTTCCAGCCGGCCCGGAGGTGGCGTCAGGCTACTCACCGCCTGCTGCACCCGCTCAATGGGCACACCCAGACTCAGCACGGTTGCCATAGCGGCCAAGACATTGCTGGCGTTAAAGCTACCCATCAAGGGCACGGCGATGTCGAACGCTCCCCACTGGCCATCGACAGTCGCATCAAAGCCTTCATCCGTGGGTCGGAAAGACTTCAGCCAGAGTTCGGTCTGGGCTTCGTGGAGACTGTAGCGAACCCGGTCACACTGACCGTCGAGCTGGTCAAACAGCTGCCGCCCAAACGGGTCGTCAAAATTGATCACCGAGACGTGCACGGCTTCCCGGTCAAACAGGCGCGCCTTGGCTTCGCCGTACGCTTCCATCGAGCCGTGGTAATCAAGGTGGTCGCGGGTCAGGTTGGTGAATACCCCGGCGACAATGGTCAGACCATCAACCCGGCCCTGGTCCAGGGCATGGGAAGACACTTCCATCACCGCGGCGCGGCCGCCCTGAGCCAGAATGCGGGACAACATACGGTTGATCTGCACCACGTCGGGCGTGGTGTGGGTCGCCGGTTGCAATGCGCCGGGCATGCCGTAACCGAGCGTACCCAGAATACCGCAAGGCGTTCCGGTATCTTTCAGCAGCGCCGCAATGTATTGGCTGACCGAGGTTTTGCCGTTGGTGCCGGTAACACCAATCAGGCGCAGACGCTGGGACGGGTGTTCAAAGAACCGGTCCGCGATCTCACCCAGACAGTCACGCAGGCCCACCACCGGAACCAGCAAGGCACCCTGAAATTCCGAGCATTCACCCGGTTCGGACGATTCCAGCAACACCACCGTCGCGCCCGCGGCGATGGCCTGTTCGAGGTAATGATCCGCAGGAGTCTTGGCGCCAGCAAGGGCGACAAAGGCATCCCCGGACTTTACCGTTCGGCTATCCGTTTTGAGCCCGTGAATGGTCACGTCGAACACCGACGGCACGGACACAATCCCCTGTAACAACGTGCTGAGTGATGTGATGCACATAGGCCTACCCTCGCTCCCCGGCTGTCTTCACCGGCGCATTCGCGCCACCGACTTCCAGTTCCGGCTTCACATTCAACAGTCGCAATGCGTCACTCATGACCCGGGCGAATACCGGCGCAGCAACTTCACCACCGTAATATTCGCCGGACTGAGGCGCATCCACCGCTACAACCGTGACAATTCGGGGGTTATCGATCGGGGCCATACCAGCAAAGATCGCCTTGTATTGGCTGTCCTCGTAACCCTGCTTTCCAACCAGGTGAACCGTTCCGGTCTTGCCGCCAGCGGAGTAAAAGCCCGGCTGGGCGCGCTTACCGGTGCCACGGGAAACCACTTCCCGAAGCATGTTCCTGACTTCGTAGGTCACCTTTTCTGAGAGTACCCGCTGTCCCACAGGTTCCCCGTCCAGCTTGATCAGGCTCAACGGATAACGGACCCCACCATTGGCAATCACCATGTAGGCCTGGGCTAGCTGCAGAGCGTTGACGCTCATGCCGTAGCCGTACGACAGCGTTGCCTCCTCAACCGGACGCCATTTTGGCGGTGACGGCAGCACGCCAACTGCCTCGCCAGGGAAGCCGATACCCGTTGGCTGTCCGAGCCCGAGCCGGCTGTAGAGGTTTCGGATGGTGTCACCACCAATGTCGGTGGCAATCATGCTTATGCCGACGTTGCTGGATTTGGCAATGATATCGGTGAGGTTGATCGCACCATAATTACGATGATCACGAATGGTGAATCGACCAAACCGGCGATAGCCGGGTGACGTGTCGATAGTGGTGTTGACTGAGTAATCGCCGGACTCAAGCGCCGCCGCCATCGAGATCGGCTTCATGGTTGAACCGGGCTCGAACAGATCGGTAATGGCTTTGTTTCGGAGATTTTCCGGGGCCAGTTGGCTGCGATCATTGGGGTTGTAGGAGCCCTGGTTCGCCATCGCGAGCACCTCGCCGGTATCCACATCCAGCATCACCAAGGTTCCGCCCCTGGCACTGTGCGCCTGAACCACCGCCTTAAGCTCCCGATAGGCCAAATATTGAAGACGGAGATCAATGCTGAGCTGAAGATTGTGGCCGGGGCTGGCATCACGAATAAGGGTCAGGTCCTTGATAACCCGACCACGGTTGTCCTTGAGTACGCGCTTGCGACCAGATTCCCCGGACAGCCATTGATTATACGCCAGCTCCATGCCTTCCTGCCCGCGCTCATCAATATTGGTGAAGCCAACAATGTGAGCAGTCACTTCCCCGGCCGGATAATAACGACGGTACTCCTGACGGGAATAAACACCGTCGATATCCAGCGCCATCACTTCTTTAGCAAGGCCAGGCTGAACCTTCCGGCGCAGGTAGATGAACTCACGATCGGCGTAGGTTTCCAAGCGTTCACGAAGCCCGGCCTCGCTAATATTGAGTAGCCGGGAAAGGTTGGTCAGGCGGGCCTCACCTGCATCCATCTCGGAAGGGTTAGCCCAAAGAGTCTGCACCGGAGTACTAACTGCCAGCGGCTCACCGTATCGGTCAGAGACTACGCCGCGATGGGCGTCAATGGACTCGACGCGAATGGTTCGAACGTCACCCTGCTGACGCAGAAAATCGTTATCAACGATATGCAGATCAACCAAGCGCCAGCCAAGAGCTACGACCACCAGCAGAAAAACGCCCAGCACGGAGCCATAGCGCCAGGCCTTGAGGCCGGACGCCAATCGCTGGCTCCATGTTTTCTGCGTTCCCTGACCGGACAAATCAATCACCCTGACGGTTGTTGTTTTCGTTTATTAGCGTGCCAACGCCGGCGACATCAGTGGTACCAGAACGATATCCTGGCGCCCTGGAACGACCATCCCGAAACGCTCCGCTGCAAGCGTTTCGACCCGGCCATGGGCACTCAAGGCACTCTGCTCCAGCAACAACTGACTCCACTCCCGCTGATAGCGGTCGCGCTCGCCCTGCAACTGGGACAGCGTATTGAATAGCTCGCGGTTCTCATGGGCGCTGACCACGACGCCAATGGATGAGGCCACCAGCAATGTCACCAATGCCATTGAAATCATGACATTGCGCTGCCGTGTGGCATCAAAAACCTGCCGAGAAATCCGCACGGCCGTGGCAACACCCACACGCATCCGCTGCTTGTTGAGCTTGACCGCTTTAACTGGCTGTTCGATTGCTACCGCACCCATGGTTAGGCGCTCCCCTTCGACTTATTATCTGAATCAATTCGTTCCAGAACGCGCATGACGGCGCTCCGAGCCCTGACATTATCTCCAACCTCTTCCGCACCAGCTTTCGCCGCCTTGCCTATCAGGCGAAACGCCGAAGCTTCCTGATCGGCAGTCACCGGAATGCCTTTTGGCAGTTGCGGGCCGCGCGCGAGATCACGCATAAACCGCTTCACCACCCGGTCTTCGAGGGAATGAAAACTGATCACAACCAGCCGGCCACCGGGCGCAAGCCGATCAGCCGCTACCTTCAGCCCTACTTCCAGATCCTCAAGCTCCCGATTGATGAAAATCCGAATGGCTTGAAAGGTCCGGGTCGCCGGGTGCTTGTGTTTTTCTTTCTTGGGTACTGCCTCGCTCACCAATTCGGCGAGTTGGCGGGTGGTTTCAATGGCCTCTTCCTGACGGCGCGCCACCACTAAACGGGCGATACGGCGGGAGAAACGCTCCTCGCCGTATCGATAGATGACATCGGCAATGTCCTTTTCGTCCGCCTCGGCCAGCCATTCCGCCGCGCTCGGGGACTGCTGCGGATTCATCCGCATATCCAGCGGGCCATCACGCATGAAGCTGAAGCCTCGCGAAGCATCATCCAACTGCGGCGAGGAGACACCGAGATCCATCAGAACGCCGTTTACGGTCGGCCACTGCTTACGCTCAAGTGCCACGCTCAAATCCGCGAAGGAACCGTGAAACCAGGAAAATCGTGCATCTTCAGCCGCCAGTTTTTCGGCCACCCGAATGGCCTCTGGGTCTTTATCGATGCCCAGAAGGTGCCCCTGTTCCCCCAGGTGCCCCAAAACCAGCCGACTGTGACCACCACGACCAAAGGTAGCGTCGACATAGACGCCCTCGGGATCATGGACCAGGTAGTCGACCGCCGAATCCAGAAGTACCGAGCGATGCGAGAACGCGGCCCCGGACTTCTGCTTACGTCCGGAGGTCATAGGGACAGCGCCTCCATCTCAGGGGGCATATCATCGTCGTCGGAGGATTCATCGAGCCAGGCAAGCCAGCGCTCCTCACTCCACAATTCCAGTTTTTTACCCTGACCAATCAACATCAGCTTCTTCTCTAGATGAGCGTAACTTCTCAGTGTCGGTGGAATCAGGATACGCCCCGCGGAGTCCAGCTCCATGGGCGCAGCATTACCAAGCAGCAATCGCTGCAACCGGCGCGCCGCCTTGTTCATGTTGGGTAGCGCTTCAATCTTGGGTCGCAGCGCCTCCCATTCGGGCTCGGGATAAACCAGCAAACACCGTTCTTCATCAGCATTGGCCGTCAATACAATGCGCCCACCACAGAGCTGCGCGAGTTCTTCGCGCAGCTTGGCGGGGATCGCCAGGCGACCCTTCGCATCCATATTGATGGCATGACTGCCGAGAAAATTGCTCATCTACACCGTCTCTGGGGGCTCAAAACCACAAAAAACCACTACAAACCACTTTTTCCCACTTCTGCACACTATAGAAACACGCAATACACAATGCAAGCGCCGCGAACAGCGTCGCACTGGCAAAAGTTCCTTTTATGACAAGAGGTTACAGCGAATGATTTAAGATGACGGCGAGATTACGGATAAGAAAAGAAGGAAAATCAAACACCTGCAAAAAAGTCTGAAGAAGGCAAGTTAGGTTTGAGAATCTTTGGCTATAACACGCACCACCAATGGTGGTGCGTGTTATAAGGAGAAGAGAAATGAGTTCGCCGATAAGCCGGGTTCTGTCGTGGACAGTCATTCATCTAGGGTCTGCGTCACCACAGACCTCAAGCAACCTACCCGAATCCAGCGCGGGCCACGCCATAGGATTCCTATTTGGTCTTGCTCCAGGTGGGGTTTACCATCGCCGTGAACTGTTGCCAGTCACGCGGTGCGCTCTTACCGCACCGTTTCACCCTTACCGGCGCCCGAAGGCGCTTAGGCGGTCTACTTTCTGTTGCACTTTCCGTCGGCTCTCACCGCCCAGGCGTTACCTGGCACCTTGCCCTGCGGAGCCCGGACTTTCCTCCCCCGGTCAAAAACCGGCGGCGACTGTCTGGCGAGCTCGGTCGAGACCATACTCTTGCCCTACAGGCCTTGCAAGGAAAAGTACCGGCGTAGAAATGCCTACTTCAGCTCCAACGCCCGTTGATAAAGCTCGTTCTTTGGCCGCCCGCTCAGTTCGGCCACCAGTTTAGCCACTTTTTTTACCGGCAATTCGGGCAACAGCAGCTTGAGCAGTCGATCTACGTCCAAAGTCCCAGCGTCATCGTCACTGGCCACCGGCTCGGCACCGCGAATCATCACCACGAACTCACCCTTGGTGCCGTGCGGATCAGCCTCCAGGGTTGCCAGCACCTCAGCGACACTGCCGGAATAAAAGGTCTCAAAGGTTTTGGTCAGTTCACGACCAAGGACAATTTCCCGCTCCTCGCCAAACACCGCGGCGATATCGCTCACTGCATCCAGAATGCGGTGGGGCGATTCGTAGAACACCAGAGTTGCCGTTTCCCGAACCTGCTGCTCCAGGGCGGCGCGCCGACCGGAGCGCTTGGCGGGCAAGAACCCGACAAAAAGGAACCGGTCGGTGGGCAGGCCGGCAGCACTGAGAGCCGCAACCAGGGCACAGGCCCCCGGGATGGGAGAAACCTTGAGACCGCGATTGCGGGCTTCACGGACGAGCACATAGCCCGGGTCTGAAATCAGCGGTGTACCCGCATCGGAAATCAGCGCAACATTGCGACCCGCCTCTAGCTCCTGAAGCAGACTGCCGGCCCGGTCGCGCTCATTGTGGTCGTGCAGCGCAATCAGGCGCTTGTTCAACCCCAAGTGTTGCAGCAATCGGCCGCTGTGGCGAGTGTCCTCGGCGGCCACCACATCGACACTGTTCAGCACAGACACAGCACGGGCAGACAAGTCGTCCAGATTGCCGATGGGTGTAGCCACAATATAGAGAACGCCTTGAGCCTTCTCTTTTTTGCCGGCCTCGGACACCGACTCCCTACCCTCAGATTTCAAATTCTGTGCCTCATTGTCTCTGACGCTTACACAATGACACTTACGTCATGTGAATTAACCCCGGAGCTGTTAAACTTGCCACCGTCAGATCGGCGCCACAAGCCCATTTATCCGGAGTAGTTCGAGCTTGCCATGATCAAAAATCCCGTCAACCACCGAGCCCTCGCCACCGTCTTTGCCGTGGCCCTGTTGTCCGCCGGTTGTGCCAGCGTAAACCTTCAGTCCCACGTTGCCCAGAGTCCGGAGCAGGCGCTGGAGCTTGCCGGCCAGGAAGACAATCGCGAAACCGCGCAACGCTATCTGCTGCGCATTGCCAGCCGGTTTCAGGATCAAGGCGACCATATGGCGGCGCGAACGCTACTGCAAAGCCCACAGTTAACGCAACCGGCACCGGGGCTGGAAAGCCAGAAACGACTGCTGGCGATGGCAAGCGCCACCGCTCTGGACGATAGCGACTGGGCGCGCACTCTGGCTGCAAGCCTGTCTCCGGACAGTATCACCGAATACAGCCCGAATTTGATGAACCGGGCGGCCCGATTGCAGGCCGAGACCTACACTCTGGCCGGCGAGCCGCTGCCCGCAGCCATGACCCTGATCCTGCTAACCCAGACCGACAGCCAGGCGAATCCGCAGCAGTTGCACGACCTGATCTGGCAGCAACTGAAGACCGTTCCGGATCGGGCACTGGAAACCGCAAACAGCGAAGCCATCGGCTACGAAGCAGAAGGCTGGCTGGAACTGGCCATGACCGTACGTGCGCCCGGCATTGAGCTCGACCAGCAGGGCCGGACCATACGGAACTGGCAAAACAACTGGCCCGGACACCCGGCCGCCCAGGTTTTGCCATCAGAACTGCAACTGATTGCGACCCTGGTGGAAAGCCGTCCTGAAAAGATTGCCCTCGCGCTGCCGCTGACCGGCCCCCTGGGCGCCGCTGGCAAAGCCATTCGTGATGGCTTTATCGCGGCCTACTACCAGGACCCGTCCGTTGACCGTGACGTCACCGAAATCCGGGTTGTTGATACTTCGAACACGCCATTCAAGGAGCTGTACGGCAAGCTGTCCGGGGAAAACGTCGACCTGATCGTCGGACCGCTTGAGAAGGAAGCACTGACCACCCTCAGCGCAATGAACACCCTTCCGGTTCCGGCACTAGGGCTGAACTACCTGCCAGCAGGCAAAAAAGCCCCAGAGGGTCTCTACCAGTTTGGCCTGTCAGCGGAAGACGAAGCCCGGCAGATTGCCGACCGACTCAATGCCATGACCATTCGTCATGCTCTGGTCCTGATCCCCCAGGGCGAATGGGGCGACCGGATTGAAACGGCCTTGAAGCTGCGAATGGCCGAAAACGGCAGTGAGGCCCTGGCCATCGAACGCTTCTTCCGGGACGATAACCTGCGCGCGGTAACCGCCGACCTGCTGGGCATCAGCGTATCCCGGGACCGCGCAATCCAGGTAGAGCGCACCATCGGACTGGACGTGGAATTCGAACCCCGGCGCCGGCAAGATGCCGAAGCCATTATCATGGTCGCCGAGCCGACCATCGCCCGGCAGTTCAAGCCTCTTTTTGCCTACTACTTTGGCGGCGATCTGCCCGTATATTCCCCGTCAATCGTTTACGAGGGCGATCCGGATCCGGCCCGGGATCGTGACCTGGACCAGGTGATCTTCACCGATACCCCGTGGACCCTTGGCAAGGAGAACAAGCTGCAAGCCGAAGCCAAACAACATCTTTCTGGCACCCAAGGCCAGCTTGGCCGCCTGTTTGCCATGGGAGCCGACGCCTGGCAACTGAGCAAGCGCCTCCCCTTGTTGCGCCAGGTGGAGTCGGCGGCCATCAACGGCCAAACCGGTGAACTCACTATGAGCGACGACGGCAGCATTCATCGGGAGCAACTCTGGGCACAATTTCGCAATGGGCGCCCGGAACTGCTACCAGAACTCGAACCCACTGAAGCTGCGACCGCCGAAGAGGAAACCCCCGGCTCAACGGTTCAGGGCGAGTAAAACGCCAAACAACGGGTTGTTTTGCCATGGACGGCAATAAAGCAGTAGGCAACCATTACGAGGGCGTTGCCGCACGGTACCTGACCAATCGCGGCGTACGCATCATTGCCCGCAATATCCACAGCCGTGGTGGTGAGATCGACCTGATCGGGCAGGACGGGGAAACACTGGTATTCTTTGAGGTGCGCTATCGCGGACCTGGTAGTCTCGCCGACCCGGCTAGCTCAATCACCCCTCAAAAACAGCGCAGAGTCCGGCAGGCGGCGGCTTTTTACCTCCACCGTCATGGACTATGGGACTGCCTGAGCCGAATTGATGTTATCGCCATAAGCCCGGGAA
>Ga0207417_1000172_pt1 | contig 27386 bp, 41 predicted proteins | sample MalvirmetagMSP82_FD_184225 | JGI IMG/M metagenome (GOLD analysis project Ga0207417, IMG submission 184225) | Marine viral communities from the Deep Pacific Ocean - MSP-82 (SPAdes) | ecosystem: Environmental > Aquatic > Marine > Oceanic | place: Pacific Ocean | collected 2011-04-19
CGACCAGCGCCAAATTCGCACACCACCCTCAGCCATCGCCTACAGACACCCTCCCTGGCATCTGAGAATCTGACCCTGCCCGCCGCCGGCCACCGATCTCCATTCAACGGCCAGCGACAGACGTGTCAGCGACTATGCGGTGGGCTAGTAGCTCCTCCAGCCGTAGTAGCAGGCCCAAACCACGTACACGTTGCGTGGGCGTGCCTCATCTCCGCCGCTATTATTGGTGGTTTGGGTTGACTCTATGTCGTCATCCAGCTTGGAAAGGTAAGTGTTTGCGCCGCCTGTTTTTGTGGATACGCCAAAGCTGTGGCTGTGCTCCAGGTTCTGGCTGCCCTGCTTGGTGCCAACTTCGTCGCCGGTCGTGCCGTCGCCCCGGTCGGTACGGGTGGCGGCGTCAGGGTCAATGCCGGCGCCATCATCCCAGCCGCGAAGAAACTCACCACGGTAGTCGGGCAAGTTGAATGTGGTACTGCCGTCGCCGTTGCCGTAGATCGTGCCGTAGCGGGCGAATAACTCGGCGTAGGTGGTGCGGCTCACTGCACTGCCATCGCATAGCAGCCAGCCCCTGGGGAGCGACTCAACGGGCCATGTGTCTACTCTGCCGATGTCGCGCTTGGCGGCGTCGAAGATGGCCACTTTCTCGAAGGGCTCAGGCTCGAATGTGGATACGGCCGCGCCCTTGCGGAACACCACATCGGTAAAGTAGAAGTCCTTGGTGGACACGGCCCCACAGCCAGCGGAAACCACGATTTCCACGCCGTTGGAGCAATCGCCCATGGCCGTGCTGAAGGAGATTGTGGTGCCTTCGGAGCCGGACACGCTGATGGCGTCGCTCTGCCCGATCAGTGTGGTGGCGGTGAAATTGTTCTCTGCTGTGGCTTTGAAAATGCTGATGGTGTAATCCACCGACGCGACCAGGTTATGCAGCACCGCGCACTGGAAGATGGCGGTCTGGTTCACCAGATCCCGCACATCGTAGCTCTGGAAGCGCATGCGGTAGTCAACCGTGCCGCCGGCGCCGGTTGTCAGGTCATCCACCTGCAGGGCATAGCCTGACGTACCCACGCTGGTGGTGCGGACGGTCTTAACATCGCCATTGGTCGGCGTGCCCTGGGCCTTAACGAAAATACCGGGGCTGGCCGCTTCCTGGTAGGTGCCGGAAATGGTCGGATCGTCACCGGTAACCAGTCGGAAGTTGCCGTTTACGGCCTTGTTGAACAGGTAGCCCTGCACCACCTCTTGGCCGCCACCCGGGGTGTTTACGGTGCTGGTGATGGCCGCCACGTCATCGATGGTCCAGATGGTGTTGCCGTCAGAATCCTTGCTGACCACCCGGTATTGGCCGTCCAGCCAAATATCAGCGTCAACCTGGCCGTTGGCGTTCAGGGGGTACGGGTTGGACTGCTCTACGGTCAGCGCCTCGTCGGAATAGACATCCTTGGTCGTGGTGGTGCCTGTCTCGTAGAATGTCAGCGTCCCGTTGCTGTTCGGCAGGCCCGCCGTGGTCAGGAACTGCTGCTTGGGATTTACAATCCGGCTCATCAGGGTCTCCAGAAACGAGGAAGCCCGCACATAGGCGGGTTCTGGGTAAATTCGTATCTGTCGGCCCTATCTGGGTCGGTCAGCTGGGGCAGGTGCCCCATTGGTTAATTTGCGTTCGGTGGTATAGTGGCCCCATAGGGAGGGGTTATGAAACGATATGCTTTTTGTCTGGTGATAATTACTTTGTTGGGTGTCGGATGCGCATCTAAGCCCGACCATCCGCCTATCCCTTGGAATAAATTCCACTCTCATGATTTCAAGGCTTGGTTTAAGCCTCTTTCTGATGCAGGGCTTTTCGCAAGATCGGCTGCAGCCGACAAGGATTACAATGAATGCAGGTCAGCAGCTTACGAGAAGACCCCCTATTCAGCCGACCCTAGTTTCCAGCGAGAAGCTGTAGAGGCAATGGCCGTTCAATGCATGCGAGACCAGGGCTGGGCGTACACCATAAAAACCCGGACAGCGTTTTCGCAGTGTCATGCCTACATGCTTTATGCGCTTATGGATTACGAGGCAAGCCCATTGAGCCGAGAAGCGGCTGCATCGAGATCTCAAGAGCTCTGCTCTCCGCTAAAAAACAATCCGTACAGATAAAATGACCTTACTTGCCTATCTTGCATTCACCATGCTCTTCGCCATCCTCTCACTGGTGGCGTTTATCGCCATGACCATCGCCAAGGCCGTTGCTGCCCGCCCTGAACTGGCCGATGTGGACCCTTTTGCTTTGCGGCTGGCCCGGCAGTTGAGTGGTTTTTGCTTCTTCTTTTGCATGGCTTGCACAATGGCCCTGGCCGGATTTGGCCTCGCCTACGGAGCCTTATTGCTGATTGGTGTTGTTCAGTGAGCTCGCATCATCTTGCTGGCTAAGCCACGCAGTAACGCCCATTCTGGATATGGCCCGCCTATCTGCATCAGATAAGGCTGCCGCATACCGCTTCCAACCAAGGCTATCCTTCAGGGCCTTTTCTGACTTCTGAAGGGTGCCCGCCTTCGCATCGCTGACGATATTTGACACATGGCGCTGGAATGACGGAGAGCCAAGCAGGTCGCTGGCCGCTATATTGAGTCGCTTCCCCTTCCTGGCTGACTGGATGGCGGTCAAGGCCGCATTGCCTGCTGCGCCACCATTGAGCCCCGCCATACCGGCAAGCCCCCCTGCCACTCTCCGAATAATGTTTTGCGCAGGACTGAAGCCCTCTTCAGCTGCCAATAGCCTGCCCGTCATGATGGACTTCTCGTTGGCTCGCTTGATGGCCCCAACAGCTCTACCAAGATTGTTAATATCCTTGCGGGTTTGCGGGTCCAGGTGCTTGAAGAGCGCCCGTTTCGCGCCCTCGTTTGAGTCCAGCATGTTGTACCAGCGGTTAAAGCCGGCGATGTCCACAGGGCTGTTCATGTCCTGCTGCTTGAACGCCTTCTGGTAAACCATGGACTTGATCGCCTGCTCGCGCTGGCCCTCTGGGAGCGCCTTAACGGCATCATCAAACTCCTTCACGCGGCCCTTCACCAGGTTGTTCATTCTCGTGTCGAACATGGCAGTAAAGGATTTGTCCAGGTTCTTTCCCAGCACCTTCTGGGCAGCTTCCTGCGCTGCTTTTTTCGCGCCAGTGGCCTGCATGGCCTGGGCATACTGATCGCCGAATCCCATTTCGTCGGCGGCCTGGCGAAGCGTGCCGGAAACCGTATTGGCATAATCGTCCAGCTCATAGCTTGCGGCATCGCCAAAACCGCCCTTTCCGCCCCGGGCGGCATTCAGCTCCTTGCGCAAACCAGTCAGGCCCGACCACGTTTTTTCCTTGGGCGCGTAGATGGTGCGGCCAAAGGCGTCTTTCTGACGGCTCAGGAAGCGCTGAAACAGCCGCTTTTCCATCCCGGATAGCTCGGACAGATCGCCCCCAACTTCGTCCAGGCGTCCCAGCAGCTTGCTGGTAATTGGGCTGACATCCACCTTCTTATCTGGCCTTACGGCACTGTCCAGGCTGTCGTAAAGATCCTTTTCGATGGTGCGCGCGCGCTCAATGCCGCGGGTCAGCGCCTCCTCCACATTCAAGTTCAGCACAGAGGGATCATCTGCATCAGCACGCTTTGCCAGCTCGTCGGCCTTGGTCTTCAAGTTGTCCAAGAATTGGCCATAGCGAATTGACGATTCTGACCCGGGCACAGAGCGCGCCACGCCGGCCAGCTCACGAAAAGTGTCGCTCCCGGACAGGACTTCAGCAGGAACGGCCTCTGCTGGCATACCCATGTCTTCAAAGGCACGAACCGTCTCTACTTCAGGGCGGACCTCTTGCGCCACAGCCTTTTCGACCGCCTTTTTGCCAGGAATGAACTTGCTGTCTGATCCCGCAATCTCAACACCTTTTGCTATATCCTCGATAGAAGCCGGAGGCGCCTCTGGTGCGCCGCGCCTCATCTTGGCAGCAGGAAACATCATCGACATGGCATCAGGTAGTGCTGAACCAGCAGCGTAGGCCACGCCTGCACCGGTTGAGCCCGGCTCAGCGCCGGCGACAGTTGCCAGATATTCACTGGCATTGCCTGTCAGATCCTGGAGCTTTTCCCATGCAACACCAACAATCTCCATGTTTTTCATGGCCTCTTGGGTGCCAGCCGCCTTGGGGGCATAGGTAACGTTTTCTTGTGCGGATTCTACAGTTGCAGCGCCCGCCTCAGGCCCATCGGTTGCTGTTTTATATATGCCTGCCAGTCCCCCACCAGCCTGAGCGCCAAGACCTGTAATGAAAGACGCCAAAGCCTCTGCAGCCACTACTGGAGGGGTGTTTTCCACAAAATTACCCAGCGCCGCCTTCAAGCCCTCCGGGGAGCGGTCGGTGACAGCCATTCCGGCAGTTGTCCCAAGCATGTCCTCCATCAAGGCATACCCAGGAATGTAGTCAAGCACCCCCTTTTCTTTCTGAGCCTCGGCAGGCGATGGCTGTTCCTGAGTCACAGTGGGCGCCGGAGCATCTTGAGGCGCAGGCACAGCGCCGCCCTCTGCCTTCTGGATCGCCGCCTTCATCTGCTCCGGGCTGGTGCCATCGGGGAACTCGATGATGCCAAGCGTAGGATGCTCTACCTCGATCATTTTGCAGGCTCCAGTTCTCCGGTTTCAGGGTTGTACCGCATTCTCTGTGCGGCCGCCCCAGAAGAGGCAGCACCGCCCTCGTCGCTTTCAGAAACAAACAGCGGATTCTGCTTCATGTACCGGTTCCAGTAATCCTTGAAGCCGTCCAGGGTGCCGGTTTTTGATACCCAGGCGTCCATTTCTGCCGCCTTTTCCCGGTTGCGCTGCTGCGTCTTCTTGAAGGCGTTAATGGATGCGCGGTTGGCTTCTACGCCGGTACCCAGACCGCCAATCACCTTCTCGTAGGCCTTGGCGTCAGCATCGGTCATGATGCCCTCGCCGGGCTGGCGCAACTGCCGTGACAGCTTGGTGGACAAGCCTTGGAAACGGTCCGCCATATCGGGGTCCACACCGGTCAGGGAGAATCCGAACGCCGCTTTGCTGAGCTTATCCACGCCGGCACGCAGCGGGGTCAAACCGCCGGTTTCAAGCCCCTGGTTCAGCAGAGTGAGCATTTCGTCAGCCGCAGCGATGTTTTCCTCTGCGCTGCTTGCAGCCTCGGTCTGCGTTTCCCATTGGTTGGCCTGTTTCTCGGCCAGCTTCTCGGCAAACTTCTTCTTGGAGGCGCCGAAACCGTCTTCGCCCTGGCCGCCAATGTTGATATTGGTAGAGGCCTTGGCGTAGCGGTCGCGGATCAGCTGCTGACCCTCCGGTGATGCTGGGTCGATGCCTGCCGCGTCCATTTCTTTGAGCAGGGCGGTCTTTTCTTGCGGATCCAGCGCCATCTGGTAGAAGGTGCGAGCAATATTGAAGTCGTCCACGTCGAACTGGTCTTCTTTGCCCATCGTTGAGGCAATGGTTGGATACATACCCACCTGCACGGCCCGGGTGGCGTTGGCTACGAAGTCCTCAGGCGTTTCAGCACCGCCCAGGCGCTCGAACAGGTCGCGCTTTTCCTCGGCCAGCTTGCCCAGAATGGCCTGCTCCTGCTGTTGCTGCGCAGCCTGCTGGGCGGACAGCCGGTCCTGCACCTGGGCGGCCATGGCCGGGTCTCGCATCATTAGGCCTTCCATGGCGCTGGGATCACCCATCATGGCTTGCCCGGCCAGTTCTTGAGTCTGACCGCGCTTGTAGCCCTGGATGCCAGCACCGATATTTCTACCAATACGGTCCAGATTGCCGGCGTAATCAACCATCATTAATCTTGGATATACGGCCATTTTCGACTCCGCTACTTGGGAATGGCGCCGCCACCAGGCTGCATTGCAGACGCAGCCACGTTGGACACCAGATTGAGGACACCAGCCCCCAGGCTGCTTTCATTCGCCTGTTGCGCCATGCGGATGTTCGCCACGTCGCTGGCGTACTGGTTGCCGGCCCCGGCGATATTGGCGGCGGTGTTCATACGGATGCCGCCCAGCTGGGAAGCAGTGTCGCGGCCAAAGCCGGCCAGCCCGGTAAGGGTGTTCATATACTGCCCGAAGGCGCTCTGTCCCAGGTCGCGCATGCCTTCCATCCGCTTGCCAGAATACAGGGTGCCGGTGCCTGCCATGTCCTGCAGCATGGTTTCCTTTCCCACATCCATGTACTGCTGATAGATGGGGGACTGTTGGTAGTTGCTACCGGTGCCGGTCACGACGCCTTGCAGTTCCTGCATGACGGACGGGTCCAGCATGTAGGGGTTAAGCATATCTTCGGCGTACCCGCCGGCTTTCTGCAGGCGCCCCTTGTTCTCCTGATACTGATCATAGAGAAGCTGGCGAACCTTTCGGGCCGAGTCGGCGCCGCTGGAAAAAATACCCATTATTTCACCTCACACAGCGATCCAGCCGGTGTTACCCGTGCCGGTTTGCTTGATGTACAGAACACTGCCGGAAGACCCTGCATCATCCATGTAGAGTCGGGTTGGGTCGGCCTCCACCACCCCTTCAGGGGAGCCGGTGCCGATAAGGATTTCATGGTCGTAGAGAAACGACTCCAGGAACTTCGTGGGCTTGCGCTGTTCGTCCACAATTTCCTGGTTTACATCGATGGTCTGACGGGGGGCTGCCACTACATGCCCTCCTCAAGCGTTATCCAGGCGCGGTACATGCGCACTTCGACCGGATCAGACACCCTCAGGCGCAGGGCAAAATCCTGATTCCGGATGACGCGGCCAAACTGGTACATGGGCACCCGGGTGTTGTACTGCCCGAGACGGCCCAAATTGACCGATGAATGCTCTACCCAGGTGAGGCCGCCGTCTTTGCTGTACTCGACCATCATTAGCGGGTCTTCGCCCTGCCCGTCTGTGAGCCCGACACCGGTTTCCATGTCGATCTCAATCATCGGGATGACCACATCCTTCTGCCAGGACAGGGACGGGGTGGTCAGCTCGAACGTCATCTGGCTGCCATCTTCGGTGCGCGACCCGTAACTCATGGTGTAGAGCTTGCCGCTTTCCCCATCCGCGATAATGACTTGGTCATACGCAGAGACTGCTCCAGTCGCACGCCACTTGCCCATGCCTTCGCTTTTTCGCTTATGCCAAACACCCTGGGCCAAATCAAAGCCCCAGGTAACGCCCTCGGTGGGAAAGGTCAGGTAATAAACCTTGTGAACTGGGCCGTCTACGTAAAATGCATAGGCATCATCGACCTTGCTATATCCGGGGTTGCGAAGAGTGCCATCTCCTCGCACCTCCAGCGTAAAGGACAGAGTGGACACCTCTATCATCTGGTTCCCCGACAGCATGCGGACGGTCTTGTCATCCGAGAGAAAGCACGCGGTGTCACCGGTGCGTACAATGCTGTTCACGGCGGCGCAACCCCGCTCGTAGGAGGCTCCCTTTACCTGCCGCACCGGCAGAGATGAATCGTTGATGCTCTGCCAGTATTCGGTGGTCTTGGTGCCGATAACCCACAGGGCCGACTTCAGTGCAAGCGGAGCCACCACGTTGTCCGGGGATTCCTCAGCCGTGGCGATGGCTGTGGATGGGTAGGTGGTGCCATCGGACACGGCAGAGGCGAAGAACTGGTTACTATTGTCCTTCGGGAACCAGAAACGCTCGTTCAGCACGGTCACATAGCTGGCCGCCTCGTAATTGCCATCCGATACTGCTGTCAGCCCGGCAGAGGGCTGGTAGACCAGCGCCTGGCCAAGGCCATTGAGCACCAGTATCTGGGAATCATCGGGGATGTTGTTGGCTGCCAACACGCAGCGGCCAGAACCGCCCACTGTACCGAGATTCACCAGATTCTTGAGCCGGTCCACCTGGTACAGGCTTTCTCCGGCCACGAAGTAGATCAGCCCATCCACCAGCAACAGGTCAGAGCGGATCCGCGGCTCTTCGCAATCAATCCACTCTTCCAGGCCCTCGGTGCGGCGGACGGAAATAAACTCCTGTTCGCCCTCCATGTAGCCATTGATCACCTCGGCCCGGCTCTGCTTGCTGTTGTAATCCAGGTCAAAGCCGCCCAGGGGGAACTGGATCATCGGCATGTGAGCCTCCAGTCGGCCACTTCGGTGTCAAAGGTCATGGCCTGGGCCAGTGCTTCCTGCGCCTGAGACAGCACCACCTGATACCGCTGGGGGTTGGTGCCCATCTTGGGGGCAAGCAGCACCGCGAGGTTCAGGTACAGCGCCGGGAACCAGTATTCGGGAACGTCCAGCGTTTGTGTGGAAGCGGTTACCGTCTCGATGACCCGCTCGTAGGTGAAAGGGATGACGATGTCTTCCCGGTTCACCGTGGGCCACAGGTAGATGGTGCTGGCCGACAGCTGGCGGGACACGTAGGCCGCCACCGGCACAGACTGCTCTGCCTTGTTCGGCAGTGCCATGTAATCCGCCCGGGCATACATCTGCATGGGGATTTCGTAGGTGCTGCTGTCAATTCGGCGCACCTGTCGGATCCGCTGGCAGGCACGGAAGGTGCCGTCATGCGTGAAAACCACGGCGCCGCTGTTCACGTCGCCAGTCAGTGCGTCAGTCAGCGTCACTACGTTGCCGGCAGGCGCACCGTCCACTGTGGTCCAGTGCATGGTGTTGTCATCCATCAGGATGCCAATGTTTAGCCCGCTGGTGATGCCGGTAACGCTGGTCAGGGTGACCGTGGTGTCGGTGTCGGACGCTGCTGCCGAGGTGGTGGTACGCGAATAGGCATTCACCACCCTGGCAGTGGCCAGACTGAAAGATTCCCCACCCTTAGTGGGGAACAGATAACCCTCTGTCATCGTCCACAGGTGCATGCCACTGCCCTGCCATTGGCGCAGCAGCATGTTCAGGCTCTTCTTGCCCCGGGCAAACAGGTTGCCGCTCAGGGTTTCGCCGTCAGCCGCCACCCCGAGAGCATCGTAAGCCTCTTCCAGGATCTGGTTGACGGTATAGCCCAGCTCGGTATCGCCAGAAGTGGCCATTGCTTCACCCTGCCAGTAGATTTTGTTTTGACGTTGCCGCCCATTTCAGGTTCGAGGCTTTCATTTACAAGTCCGCCAGATACGGGTTGTCTTTGGCCATTGAGATAGTGACCATTATGTCGTCGTTAACAGCAGCCCCGGCCCCATCGGTAACATAGATATTGAAATCGTTTGTGCCCCGCACCACCGAGTAGCGACGCTCGGGTGCACCCGAATCATTGTCAGTTGTAACGAATACGTTATACAAGTTACTGCCGAAGTTGTGAGTGATAGTGTATTGCCCGGCAACCGGGCGGCTAACCGTGATTGCATCCACATCCCATGTACTGCCCTTGCCGCCCACGGATGTGACTCTCAGGTTGTAGTTTCGGCCAACCGTGGAGATTATTCCGCCCCCGTTTGACAGCAATAACTTGCCAGACCCTTGATTATCGAAGATGTTGTTGGCGCCCATGCGAATGACACAGTTGTCCGCTTCGACACCGTAGGAGCCTGCATTGATGTAGTTCTCATCAACCAGAGCATTGTCGCTTCGAACAAGGCGAATTACCGCTTGCCCAGTCGTGTTACCAGCAGGGCGAAGGTTGTTATTGGTTACCTTGCTATTTGGGTAGTCAACGAGAGTGATAAGACGGCTGGATGTTCCCGCCAAGCCGGAAACAAGAGATTCGTTGCCGTCGATGATGGCGGCGTTCTGCGGCTTGGTTGGGTCGTTTTTCAGCAGAATGACATACTGACCAGACTGAATATGATTGAACTTGTTGTTCACGATCTGGAGTTTGCCGCTGTTGCTGTTCACCTCCTGATAGACCGCCGCTCGGTCAGCCGCGAACCCGCTATTGAGCTGCATCAAAATATTGTGGGCAAACAGGCTATTCGCTCCATCGTCAAACCGAATCGCGGAAGGGATGCGGAAAAACTTATTGTTCGTTACGGTGCTGTACTCGCCGTCTGCGCTGAGGATAATGCCCGCCTGAACAGGGGTCGTTGAGTCATACGGGAAGTCAACAAAGGTATTTCCGGTAACAAGAAGTCCTTCTGTATATGTGCCTCCATTTAGGTCTTGAGCAAAAATCCCGTAGCTCGTGAACTTCTCAAACTTGCAGTTAACAATGCCGCAAAAGCTGGAAGAAGTGATGAATAGACCACCCAGCCGGTTAACGCCATCGTAGGTAACACTGGATTCAGATGTGCCGATCAGCCGGGCATCCTTCAGGAAAAACCCGTAGGAGCCCTGCACACTAAAGATGTGGCGCAGGCCGCCCGGTGTCTCGTAAATCTTCTCCCACACACCACCGGTAATAGTCAGCTCGCTGACACCATTGATGGCGATCTGGCCAATTCTATAGTGGCCTGCCGCCGTTCCATTCTTGACGCCCTGAGCAACGAGATAACCAACCCAGTCACGACAAGCGTCAGTGTCATCTGTCCCACCAAGACCATACGCGCCGAAGTCTTCCGGCACAAAATAGGGTGCGCCGTTCCGCTTAATTCGTACACCGTCACCAGTCACAAAAACACTGCCGTTATCGTCAGCGGTCGTACTGTCAGAAGGGTCAACTGTGAACAGCCCGCCACCAACAGGGCCACGAGTCGTTGCAGCCCAGCCATCTTGATAAGAGGTTAGTGCGATAGTACCACCTGTCAACCCAGTCAGCGCCCGCAGCTCGGTGACGTTGGCGACTTGGGTTACGATGTCGGAGGAGGCCTTGGCACGTGTTACAGAGTTGTCGGCCAGCTTTTCGGTGGTTACTGCTTCATCCGCAATTTTGGCCGTAGATACTGCGCCAGAAGCTATCTTTGACCCCGTAACGGCACCAGCAGAAATTTTGGTGGTCGTGACGGCATTGTCGCCTAGCTGGAGGGCCGTTATTTTCAGCCTCACCCAAATGCCAGAATTCACATCAATGCCGTCACCCTTAACGTAATCATATTCGTCAGGGTCTGCGGCATGCTCAGCAGTGAAGTCACCATCGGTCCAACGGAAGAGGCCGGCGCGAGCTGTAGTGGTAATTCTGCAGCCAACGCCATCCACCGGGCGAATGACGGCCATTTCATCCTGGGTGTCTACGGTGATGACAAAAGGCAGTTGGAGGATTTCACTAAACGCATCGTTATAGCTGCCGCCAGGTTTGGTGACGGGGGTGTAAGCGATAGAGTCAAGCGGGACCTTGCCAACAACTTTGGTCTTGTCGCTTATATTATTGGCCATGTTTCACCACCGTAATATTGAATCGCTGGGCCGTCATAGAATTGCAAGGCAGCACCATCGTAAAAATGGATAACCGCAGACCGGTCAACCTGCGGCACCGGCTCATCGGGAACCATGGGCCTGGCATCAGGAACAACTGTCTGAGGAATAATTTGGGGCGGAAAATCCTGAGGCTGGCGGGGGTGCCAGGCCTCAGGTGTGACGACATAACCATCCCAGCGGACCAGGCATTCGCTGCGCTTCACCTTGAAGCCGGTCACATCGCAGATGGTGTTGCAGGTGCCCGGGACAAAATGGTCAGCCATTGCCTATCTCCTTGGTTCAGACCATCCGGGCGCTGATCACGTCATATTCGACGGTGCCGCCGGTCCAGGCGGTGCACTTCAGGCGCGTGGCCTTCGGTACGAACTGGTAATTGCCGTCCGCCGTGGCGGTGCCATCCACGAAATCCGAGGAATCGTGGTCCAGCCAGTTGCCGCCGGCGGCGTCCCAGCTGTAGCCGTCTTTCCAGGTCTGCACCTGCACGTTGTCGAAGGTGTGCTGCACGGTGTAGGTAGCCGTGTCACCCAGGACAACCGCTTGGGCTACGCCGTCGCCGATGTAGTGATCCAGGGGGATGGTGGGGGTTGCGAAGGTGGCCGCGATGCCCACAGTGATGCTGCCGGTGCCGGCGCCATCAATGGCCACACTGGTCACTTCGCTGAAATAGCCGGCACTGGATGCGCTGGTGGCATTTGGGCCGGTGATGGCCTCGGAATACTCCTGCCCATCCTGATCCAGGCCGGTCACAGTGAAGGTCACGCCGGAATCGTCGCCGTCCGAGGTCACCGTCACGGTTTGGCCGATCCGGCTATAGGGCCGGCCGCTGGCATCGGTGTCAGAGCGGCGGATAACCGCCACTCCGTTCACCACCAGGGTTCCGTCGAGGGTCAGATCGCCAGCAGCGCCGGGGGTTTGGCCCTCGGCAATGCCGTCAGCATCGACCGCCCGGGGGAACGCATAAATTCGTACAGGACGCATGGTGCACCCTCCCTTATTCGTCAGCGGCCAGCACGGTCACCACACAAACGGCATCCAGCTCGGCAAAGTCAGCGCCAGCCAGGGTATATGAGAAGTTGCCGCCGCCAGCAAAGGCCGCAGTAATGGGAGTGCCAACAGGCCCGGTAGCGGCCACTGAGGCATCATTCAGGATGTCTGCGCCAGAGCCGGAGGTGGTGCCGACGTCGACGGTCTTTGCCGCAGCGGTAGCTTCAGCTGTGGTGACGCGCAGGTAGGCGCTCACCACTTGGATGGTGCCTGCCGGTGCAGCCACGCCAGTGTCTTGCTCGGCGGCGGATGCAACAGCAACCACGGGGAATTGGTAGGTTTTCAGGAATGTGTCCTGATGGCCGTCTTGGCGACCCTGAAGGCCCAAGGCCTTGTAACGAGTGCGAGCAGTCATGGCTCAATCCTCACTGTCGTTAAGCACCCCGAAGGGCAAGGAATAAAAAAGGGGCCCGAAGGCCCCTTTTCATGGTGGTGCAGGTGTTACACGGACGGACCGGACCCGAACATGGCGCGCTTGTCGGTGATACCCGCTGAGAAGTAGGTAATGCCGACATGGCGGTAGTTCAGAGTGTTGGTGTCGCTGTTGTCGCTGCGGAAGGTGTGACCCATCCGGCGGAAGAACTTCGCGCCTTCCATCACATCGTTCACGATGGTCCAGGCGCCGCCATCCGTCAGATAGGGGCTCACGATCATGCCGCCCGGGAACTTGCCGGTTGACGCCAGCGCATTGATGGCGTTGTTACCGGTGTCGTTCTGCAGGCTGGAACGCAGGATGCGCGCCGCTTCGAATTCCAGTTCGACCGGAATCACCAGCGCCTTGGTGCGAATGTTCACACGCAGGCCGGCCGGGTCCTTGTAGCGGCTGATCGCGATGCAGGCATCTTCCAGGGACGCCTCGGACAGCTCCGAATAGACGGAGAGCCGGTTGGCAAAGCTGCCGTTCTTCAGCAGGTTGCTGGTGCTGAAGGCGGGCTTACCATCACCGTAGGCCACATTGGTGTCGTAGCCATCGTTGATGAGGTCGTGGGCTACCAGTTCCTCTGCTTCCTGCAGCGAACGCTCCAGCAGCCGGCCAGATTTCTCAATCATGGACTGGTACTGGTTGTTCTGGATCGCCTCGAAGGTGATGATGGTGCCCTTCGCGTAGACCCGGTTCTGGTAGATGGTGGAATACAGCTGCTGCTCGCCATCGGTCTGAATTTCAGAGCCTTCCGGTTTAAGCTGTGCAGCCCCCAGGCCAGCCATGGACACGTCCACTTCGTAGGCCTTGTCGGAATCTTCCACGTTCATCCACTGCTCGTACAGCGGGCTCCAGCGGTCGTATTCCGTTTGTGCTACGGCATTTACGCCCTCCTGCAGGAGGCGGGCGATGTTGCCCTGATTAACGGGTGCAGGCATGAGAATGTCTCCTTATACGCCGTTAGAGCCAGCGGTGAGGTTGGATTCGTTCACACGAACGCGCCATACCGCATTGGTTCCGATTTCGTTGTCGGTACCCAGCGCCAGACCTAGGATGGTCAGTTGCGCGCTGGAGCCAGTGGCGGCCGTGTTGCTGTCCAGTTCGACGCCGGACACGCCGGTGACGGTGGAGCCGGCGGCGACGATGATGTCAGCCACGGAGCCCACGTCAGTTGCGGCCAGTGCGCCACCCACAGAATCTTCCTGAATCTCGAAGATCATGTCGGTAACCGACACCGCCCAGGCGGTACGGGCAGTGGAAGCCGGACCATACAGCGTGTTCAGAGATTCAGTGCTGTAGTCCGGTTCAAAACCCACGATTACGTAGTCGATGTTGTCGCCGGCAGCGCACTGCTCGACGGACGGGAAACGGCCAGATGCGTCAGAAGATCCGGCCAGTTTCACCGGGTCACCAACAAACACGCTGGTCGCGTAGGTGCTCAAGAGAGACACCTGGGTCAGCTTGCCTTTGTAGTCACCGCCGGTAAGGGTAGATACCGGGCGCAGACCGAAAGGCGCATCACTATTAGACATAGTGAATTCCTCCAGTTGGAATCAGGTTTGAGTTAAATGCTGATCCCAGCGCCCACTATCTGTGATTGCTGGTCGCACAACCGAGGCCGCGCTATCTGCGCGGTGGTAATGCTTTAGGTGTTGGGTTGCCCCATGGTGTTCGGCAGTACTTTCATGCCGTCGCCGAAACCGTCCGGGGTGTAGGTATCCACACCCTGGCCGCCGACACGATTGTCCACCGCAGAGCCATAGGCGCGCTTGCGCTCACGGTTTTCCGCATGGCGGGCATCAACGATTTTCTGAGCCAGCCCCTTGGGGGCGTACAGCAGATAGGCGTTTGTCGGCTTGCCGTCACCCGCAATGCCGCAGGGCACACTTGCGTACCCGTCATCGGTCTTGCCGGCCTCGGTCTTTTTGGTGAACTCGTCGTCGTACAGCTTGTCCTGGTCCCAGACTTTCCAGCCCCGAGCCAGGTGCCGCTGGATGGAGCCGCGGGCGTTGTTGATGACACAGAAGTCGTACTGCTGCTGGTGCTTTTCGATGATGTGATCGAAGGGCAGGCGCTTGCCAATGTCCAGCGGTGACCGGGCTTCCGGGATGTCAGTTTGGTTCTGTTTCTTTGCAGCAGGCATATCAGCCTCCGTATTGCTTGGCGAGGGTTTTGGCGTATTCACGCTTGGCCGCATCGTGGTGGTTGATCCAGCGGTCGTGCATTGCCTTCACTTCGGGAGGCATCTTGTCCGCCGGCGCCTGGGTCTTGCTTGGGCGCCGTGCTCCTTCCACCTTTGAGGGTCGCTTGGCCGGAGCTTCACCGCCACCCAGCCGCTTCTTGACGGTTTCCAGATGGGTCTGGATTTCCGCCTCGGTCAGGTTACGCCCGGCCCGCTGCTGGGCCTGGGCCACCACGGCATTGAAGGCGCCCGCAAAGGCTGAGGCATACACCGGGTCAAACTCAGGCGCTGCAGGGTTCAGCTGCGGGTTTTCGCTACGATAGGTAGCAATAACCGGCGGCTCCTGCGAATCACTCGCTTCCGCTTCGGGGCCTTCCTCAATCTGGCGACGCTGCTTTTCCAGGTCGTCGTAAGCATCAAAGTCCAGGTCTTCCCGTGCCTTCTTCTTCTGGTCTTCCAGCTGCTTCAGAAGGCGCTCTTTTTCCTGCTCGCGGAACTTGTCGAACTTAACCGCGTCCTCTTCAAAACGCTTGAACTTTTCCTTCACGCCCTTCAATTCATCGAGGATTTCTTTCTGCTGTTTGAAGGCCTTCGGGCCCCGGTAGTATTCCGGGTCACCGCCATCAGCAACGTACTGCTCGTAGCTTTTGAAATCCTCGGGCACATCGTCATTGGCTTCGGGCGCATCCAGGGTTTCCGGCTGATCGTCTTCAGCCTCTTCCGGCGGCTCAGCCATGGCTTGCGGCGCCCCGCCCATCTTCTGGGTTTCGGCTGCCAGGCCGTCCAGAATATCCTGCGGGACGGCAGAGGGTTGATCAGACATCTTCTGACTCCTCGATAATGGTCAAAACATCATCATCGTTGATGATCTGGTAAAACTCGCTGGTGGGTCGGTCCAGGCTGTCCTTGTAGCGGAACAAGTGGCCCGCGTACTGCTTGAAGCGGATCTTGTCGCCCACCTTGATGGGGCTGTCGTTACCGAATCGGTCCAGCTGGAACGCTGCCGGGCCAATATCGACCACCTCGCCCACGTCATTGGCTCGCTGTGCGGCCTCCCACTCGTCGTCCGAATGGAACTTCACGATGCCGCCGGCGGATTCACGCTCCACCTGCTGCGGCCTCACGATCACTCGAAATCCTGTCGCCTTATCCTTCATGCCACCTCCTCCTTGACCAGCTCGTACTGCTCGAAAATCCGCATGGGATTCCTGAAATCCTCTGCCGCCTGGGTCGCACCCAGATTGCGGAACAGGTTTTCGGCGGTCTTGTCGTTGGTGTCGCCCACAAAGGTGGCGTTACGTCGCACGTCCCCCAGCTGGTCCTGGTACCATTCCAGGGTTTTGAGGAACGATTGGGTTGTTGGATCCTCCAGCCATAGGCGTATTCCGTCCCGGCTGATCCGTGGGTACTTGTCTGCCATTTGCAGCTCCACTGTTGAGTATTTCCAGGGTTCTCATTGCCTTGGCTTCTTCCATGTCCGCTATCTGCGCAAGGTTCTTCATGGCTTCGGTCAAGGTTTTCACGCGGTCGGCATCTGCCTTTTCGGCATCTACCTGCATGGAGGCCAGTTGCTGGCGCATCTCGCCAACGGCCTTCATTTGATCCAGTGCAAGCTTTCCTTCCTTGACCGCCATCTCGCGGTCTTTGAATTCGGCTTCCATCTGGGCGTACTGGAGTTGCAGCTGCTGCATCGGGTCGACCGCATTCGGGTCGGGCTCTGGCAGCAACTGGTCAATATCGGGAACGCCCATGGCCTTGTAATACTGCTCGTAGGCGTAACGGACGTTGTGCATCTGGGGATTACCTTGGGCGGCCTGCAATACGGCCTCGGCCCGGGCAAGCCTCTCCCAGTCGCTGCCCTGTGATGGGTTCAGCGTGGGGGCGATGTCGCAATCATCCGGGTTGAAGTCCTCACGCAGGCTGGCTTCTTCATCCACCACGTACTGGTACTGCTTGTCGTCCCCGTGCAGGAACAGCAGCCGGAACATGGCCTTGAATTCGGATTTGAAGCCCTCGCAGACGCGCCAGATCATGGCATTGGGCGCCTTCAGTGCCTGCTGCAGACGGGCCAAGTACAAGCTGGCTGCCTCATTGGCGCTGGCCTCAACCTGCTGGCCGGCCACAGTCATGCGCCGCGCAGCCTCTTCCAGGTGCACCATCATCTGGTACAGCGTGGCGTTGGGACCAGCGAACGGGAACTGCATCACCGAGTCGCGGAGGCTATTGCCGCCGGCCACCTGCACCTGCTTGAAGACGCCCAGCTCCATTTCCACTTCACCGGTCTGGAACTGCGACGCCTGGTTGCCGCGTGGCTGCACACCATGGGCGATCAGGCCAGAGTTCGACGCCATGTTGGCCAGCGTCCCGGCGTCAATCATCTGCCGGGTATTGGTGTTGATGGTGTGGAACATGTCGTGCAGCAGGATCCCGAAGCCCAATCCCATGGGGGAGCCTTCCGGATCAGGAATCAGCTGCTTCTGCGTCAGGTAGGCCGTGGGCTTGATGTCCACCACCTCGCCCTGCAGGTTCAGCGTGACGTCTTCCAGCTCGAAGTTCGGCACCACACGGACCAGAGCATCCAGTTCCTTGCAGTACATGCCGATGTAGGGCTCGGCATATCCATCGTCGTCCAGGTCGTAGGTGAAATAGACCTCGCAGAACTCGAACTCAGTCTTCTCTTTGTCCAGCTTGTCGACATCGACATCCCACAGCTCTGCACGCTCCATGGAGACGATGCGGTTACGGGAAATCTGGAGCTTGTGGGTGACTTGTGGCGCATCTTCGAAGCAGTCCACTTCCTGGCTGAAGATGACCTCATCAGCCATCACCAGGCCGGTGCACAGCGTGCCGCGCACATCGTCCCACCAGGTCTTCTTGTAGGTGGTGCCAACAACCGGCAGCGCCATCATTTCCTTGTCGGTGATGCGCTTCCAGAGGCTCTTTTCCACCTCATAGTTGGCGAACTCAGTCACACGCCGCGCGCGCGCCTCTTTCTCATCACCAGCCGGCCCCTTGATGTCAGCAAACACGATGTCGTCGCGGCTGAGCACCTCCATCACAACGCGGCTGTTGAAGTCGATTGCCGCTTCCATGATGTAGGGCATCATCACCTTGGCGCCGCCCTTCAGCTTGGTCTCCACTTTCGAGGAGTCCATTCGGGCCAATTCCAGCGCCTTGTTGTACTTCTTCAGGTAGTCGCCCATGGACTGCTCGTCCTGGCCGTACTGATCCAGCACCTGTCGCTGCATGTCGCGCAGGTCTGCATCGTCCAGATCAACCACAAGGTTGTCAGACTGAAGAATATCGGTGAGATTCATTAGTATCCTGTCGGCCCCTCAACGGAGCGTCTGTTGCCCTGAACGTAAACGGGTATGGTGATGGCGGCCTCCAGGCCAGACATGACCAGGTAGCGCATGCAGTCCATCAGGTGGTCGTTTTCCTTTACGACTTGGCCTTTTTTATCTCTACGATAGAGCCTGAACTCCGCCAGCGTGTTTTGATTGCTGCTGAAAATCTTAAGGCGACCCGAGGAAAGGCGCTGCCAGACTTCGAATATTCCGGACTCAACCGCATTCTTTGCTTTGACAAGATCGAGGCCAAGCTGCTGATATTTCCACATCAGCTGCTCACCATCGTGCTGGCTTCTTCCTCTTGCTGCCGGATCAATCACGCCCGGTATCCAGTCCGCCCGTGAGCGGATGGCGTCGGCGTGGATACTGGGCTCAGCGTTGCCTCGGTAATGCTCGGACCAGAGATAGACGGTGTCGCTCTCGCGGTCCCATGCACCCCAGATAGCCGCAGTGCGCTTCCAGCCCACGTCCATGGCGTAGACCATCGGCCAGTGGCCGGGCACCTGAAACGGGTCACAGACGATCTCCGATTCCGGTATCGGGTAAATGGCCCCAGAGCCAAGGGACGGCTTGCCGAACTCCCGGGCATCGCGCAGATGCGGCGGCGTTGATTCTCGCAGCTCTGCTTTGGCCTTCTCGTCCAGATGCGGCACATCGTTCCAGCCAGCCATGACCAGGTATTTGCTGGGGCTGATTTCAGGCACTGAGCTGGTACTCCTTCGGCAGGAAGCTCATCACCACATTGCTCAAGCCCTCCAGCGGGGTAAACGTCAAGTAGACGATGCCGCCGGTGGTCATGGTTCGGGTGACGCACTCGCTGTAAACGTCCTCGGGCGGCTCCTCATCGAGCCACACCAGATCAATCTCCGTGCCCTGGAACTTCTTGCGGCCCTGCTCGTAGGACTTGAGGGTCAGCACGCTGGTGCCGCCTGACACATGCTCGATGTAAATATCCAGAATGGCGCCGGGAATGCCTGAGCGCGGCGTCGTCTTGATGATCTTGGACTTTGGTATCAGCCCGGTGCCCTCGTAACCATGCGGGCCAACCAGCTTGCGCTGAATGATGTCCCGGGTGGTTTCGTTGGTATCGCCGGCAGCCCAGCCAACAATCGGCTTGGTGAACCGCTTTCCCTCCCACCAGTCCGGATAATCGCCGGTCAGGTGCAGTACGGTTTCGTACCCGCCCGCCCCTTCGGTCTTCCCTACCCGGTTGCCTGCCATAAAGCAGCGCTCCCGGTGGGTAGCACCAGAGGAGAAGAACTCCATGTGTCGGGGGTAAAGCTCGCGGCGCAGCGGGCCGGATGCCGGGTAGTATTCCCGTATCCTATTTTCCGCTCGTAGTCTTTCCTTTGCCTCTAGTAGCTCGAGCAGCTCTCTTTTTTGGTCCAGAGACAGGCGCGATAAGTCCGGCAAGGCTTGCGAGTCGAGCATCTATCTGATCCTCGGTCATAATCGGGTTTTCTGGATCCTGGCTGACCTCCACGGCCTTCCTCTTCGGGGCTATGTACTGAGCCAGCTCCTTGTAGCAATTGGTTGCCAACTGCATGTGAGGAATGCGGCCGGCGGGGTCTTCCGCTGCCTGCGCATCCTCTTCAGCCATGACGGCAATGCGAGCAAGACCTGCGATAGGGTCACACTTCATCCCTTGCAGCTTTTCCTCGATTTCCTGGGTGCGCTTATTTGCGCTGCCCTTGGGCCGCCCTGAATTCGGACGGGCCCCACCATGACCATTTGCCATTTGGAAAACCTTGATATTTTTTCAAGACGATAGGTAATGCCATTCGGAAAACGTCCTCAGACGGCTACCGAATGACTATTCCCTGATTGATGCGTTGCCAGGGCGGCGCTGCACCTCTTTCTCTACCACCACAGCGTCAAACTTGGGCAGAAGTGCATACGCAGCAACCACAACGCCGGCGGCTGACACTGCCAGAGTTAACAGCGAAAAAAGAACCACAAAAACCTTGGCCGCCCCTTTGACGTATGAGGTCAGCCCGGTAACCGCTGTCTTGGTTTCCTCTGCTATCTTGGCTACCTCCATCAGGTAACCGACATTACCTTCCAGTGTGACCACGCGATGGGGGAGCTTCTCACCCTCAAACGTCTTTAACTGGTGCTCTACGGTGTGCAGGCGCTGCTCCAGCTTGCCAACTCGAGGACCAATGCTGTCCATTTCCCGGAAATCACTGGTGCCTGTCACGAATAGCTCTCCAAACCTGCCGGCCTATCCACAGTAGGGCCACAGTGCAAAAAAATAGGATTACGGCCACCGATAGAAACGCCGCCTGGGCGGTTATCAGTGAGGCCTTACTCAGCCGCTTCATGTACATCAACCAAGCCGTTATGACGGGTCATGCAGTCGTGGTAGATGTACGCCCAGCTCACTCCATTGAACAGGAGCGCCCCACCAGTGCCGTCAGTCGGCTCTGGCAGCGTTTCCGGGCATTTCTTCAGCAGGTTCTGCTGGGAGGCTGACAGCTTCACCCCTGGCTGCAGCCCTGAGCAGGCTGAGACCATCAGCAGGCAAGCAAACATTGCGATAAACCGGCTTTTGGATTTCACGAATCACTCCCCGGTCGATAACCGTTTGATTGGCCGTCAAGGTCGAGAGCTTGCGCTCCACCAGTTTGGCAATGTTCGACTCTCTATCTGTGGCCGCTTTGATAGCCTTCTGGGCGCCCTTCAGTTCGGATAGCTCTTGGCTGTCTTCGTAGAGGCCCCGGCCATACCAGCCGCCAAAGGCAATGCCGCCGACAATAGCCAGAACCGCCAGATACGGGCCGCCTTTTTTCAGCAGGGTGAGCCAGGTCATTTCTGCTCCCGGCGCCACTTCCAGATGCCAACCCCGACCGCTGGCAGCCCGAATACCGTGGCAAGCGCCGCGGCGGTGCCCGTCGGCACGTCCGGTGGGTTGTCACCGAATACGCGGATGGTCACCCAAGTGGTCAGGATGATGGCCCAGAGGATCACCGCCAGGCTCATGAGCGCGTTTTCAGTGATGAAGCGGTACAGGCGGGCCATCAGTAGCTCCACACCCAAGGGCGGGGGCGCCCTGCTTCATGCTTCAGGTCATCCAGGTGAATGAATCGCCCGGCGCCTTTCTGATTGATGCCGATCCCGGTAAAGCCGTGTTTTATGGCCAGCTCAATGATTTTCAGGGCATCGCCGCCACTGACTGCAATATCAGCCGCCTGGCCACTGGCGTGAGCCCCAGGAGCGGCCTTGCGGGCCTCAATGGGGTGAGTTGGGTGCCGGTAACCGCTGGTAATGGTCATGGCCCTGCCGTACTCGGTGCGCAGAGCCTGAAGCTTTTCCATAAAGCCCGGCTTCATGCCGTTCTTGCCGGTGTGGGAGCACGCGAATTCATGCGGCTGGAAGTTGGCGAATCTGTCCCAGTCCATTGCATGCTCCAGAAACAAAAAAGCCCCGGGCGGTCGGGCTACTCCCAACCCATCGGGGCAATAAAAAACCCGCCGTAGCGGGTTGGGGGGAAGGGCCACTTCTTGTTGCAGTTTCCTTTGGGGGCAGGAAACCACAGTGGCAGATTTCATGGTACTTTAGGCTAGACAAGTATCAATGCGTTTGACTGTCTAGACGACCAGTGGTTATGCGGACATGGCGGCCTGGCCAGAAAGAGCACCATCAATCCACGCCACCGCCTCATTCTTGAGCTGCCCCGCCTTGTCTTTGCTCACCCCCATAGCTTTACCCAGGGCTCGCAGTGTTTCGTATTCGTGGATATACCAGCCGATAAGGGCGCGCTTGTGCATCTGGCTTTTGCGGTTGCCCACCATCCCCACCAGCCGGTCAATCAGCATGGCCTCATCGTCTTGCATGGGCTCCTCGCCAACGACGCCGCCCGCCATATCAGCGATCCGCCCCATGATCCCGTTGCACTTTGGTGTTCCGCTGCTTGTACGAACCCACCGGCCCCATCGCTCCAACTGAAGATCAGTATCAACTGTGCTCATCTGCCCTCTCCTTCGCCGCTTCCAGTAATCGTTTGATAACGTCGATTGCCGTTCCGTTGGTGACCATTTCTGTGCTGCACCGGTAAACCACCCAGCCCAGCAGCTGCGCTTCGCCGTACTTCTCCAGATCCGCCTGAAACCCGCTGCCCCGGTTGTGGCGGCCACCCGTCCAGATGCCGCCTTCAACTTCCACCGCGAACAGCAATTCAGGCCAAGCGAAGTCAAAGCGCCAGCGGCGGGTCGGGTGGAACCGGTGCTCTCGGACCCAGCCCTCCACCTTGTCCGCCCTCAGATGCAGGGCCAGCGCCTCTTCGCCTTTGCTTTTCTTCGCCATTACTCCGCCGGCTCGTATGTCGCTGCGAAAATGTCCGGCTTGCAGGGATAGTGCTCACCTTGAACGCCAGTGATGATCCAATCTCCGGCAAGAACCTCGTGCCAGCCTTCCAGCGTTCTGATAGCGGGCTTTTGTATACAGCCATAAATATTTGTCTCATCGCGGTCACCCGGAGCCCATCTAACTCGACCATCATCAGTAAAAAAACACTCCTCAACCGCCGGATGATCACCTTTTTTGAACCACTGAACAGCCTCGATAACGACAGGCTTCTTGCGAAATTTTGGCATTGCTCTCTCCTACCTGTGATAATTTTCGATAGCCGCCAGCGCATCCGCCGGTACCGGTAACCAGCCATGCTGGCGGCGGTAGTGCGCCACATGCCCTGCAAAAATGGCCTTCTCAAGCTCTTTGCGGGTCACGTCCCGGGCTTCGCCGTAATAATCCAGAATGAACTGGGCGGTATTCTTATCGATTGCCGCTTCATGCCGGTGGTGGCGCGGGCACAACGGGATTACAAAGTCGTTCCCGATGTGGATTTTGTTGTGCCTGGCAGTGCTGCCGATGCAGTGGTGAATCTCTGCCGGCGCGCCACAGCAGGAACAGCCCTGCTCTACAAGCCAGTCCCACCAGTGCTTTTGGTGCGCTGTTGGTGCTTTTCCGCCTTTCATTGATCCACCTGATACGCCGCGCAATACCAAACAACACAACCCGCATAGGCCATGCCGATCAGCTGAAACACCGGATCCAGCCAGTGCAAGAATCGCTCGCCAAAAATCAGAGTTTCTACCGAGGCCTCCATTGCATTGAATGCCACGTAAAACAGGAAAACCGTCAGAACCGCAACAACCGGATTACCCTTTGAAGAAATCGCGATAGCTGAAGCCGATTTTTTGATTGCTTTCATCTTTCCACCCTCGACAGTTCGTTGGGCTCCACCTCAGCCTCTGGCCAGTGGAACCGGGCAAATTTCAACGCCTCGGCGCGGTCTATCGCTTCACCTACCATGTAGGCCAGACGCTTGCCGTGGCGGGTTACTAGCCAGCAGCGGTACATCACTGCTTCCCTTCTCTTTTTCGCTTTGCTCTGGTAAGTTCGCGGCTGACGCGAGGAAGGCGCCCGAGCATGTCCTCAGGTAGCAGCCCCTCATTGCAGTGCGGGCAGCAGGGAGCTTGGTTTTTTGTGCGCCAGACTGCGTCCAGGGCCTTTACTGCACGGCTTCTAGCGGTCGCGGACTCAGCTTCTTTGATTTCCTGCTCCCTTCTCTGAAGACGCTTTACTGCGCCGTCGATGTTTTCCGAAAGGATTTTGAAGGCATCAAATGGCTCCACATCCTTTTCGCAGTCTTTGCACCAAATACGGCGCTCCTGGCTGTCGTAAACCAAATTAAGGTGGCGGCAGCTCTCATACGGTCGGCGCGACAAGCCTCTGGCAATACGAAGATCGCCTATATCGACCACCTTCAAGCCAGCCACAAACTCCTGCGGATCTATTGGAGCATCAGCCATCACACCACCCCCAGCGCAGCCAACTGCAGAACGATTGCCAGACCGCCAAGGGTGGCGCATACCCAGTCACGCACCTCAAGCGCCAGCAGGGTGCCGAACACCGTTGCCACAAGGACAAGAATTGCCATGGTCATTGGGCTTGCTCCGGGTGAAAGATGTGAAGTCTCTTTTTTGCGGCTATCCTTGCCTGCACAGCGTCACACTTAGATTCGAACTGTCCGATCCTGGTGCGCCTTCCGTTAGTGTTTATGTATGCAATCCATTTGCCGCTACGCGGGTGAAGACTCACGCCAGTCACTCCGCTTGTGTTGTCTGACCTGATACCTACGTTCTGCTGATTCTCTTTTTGAGAGCAAAGCCGTAGATTGCTGATGGCATTGTTCTTTGGGTTTCTGTCAGCATGATCCAAATGCCCATCAGGCATCACTCCGTTACATACAAGCCAGGCCAGTCTGTGCGCCAGATAAAGCCGCCCATCGATTTTTATTTGTCTGTATCCTTTGGAATCCAGAGAGCCAGCTACAGAGCCAGATTTCGCAAACCCTCCACGCCCCTTTTTCCAGATGAAGACGCCGGTCTCTGGGTTGTAACTGAGAAGCTCCATCACTCTATTTCTGCTGAGCATCACGCGCCTCCGGATAGTCACTGAAGACCTGTATGGACCTCTCGCTCCAACGAACGCCATTTTCAGCTCCGTAGGAATAGATAATCTCGATCAGGTCAGAGAACTCTGATTTCCTTAGCTTGCTGGTGCTTACCCCAAGCATCACAACACCCCCATCAAGCCCAACCGCTAAACGACTCTCTCTGGATAGAGCCGCAGAAAAGACCGTCTTCCATTCCTCCCGGGTGGCCGTGCATTTCTCGCCGTTTATAATCAGCGTGCATTGGCAGGCCACGTCTTCCAGTAAGCACCAAAGTTTTGCGTTCTGATCCAGTGAGCGCTTCGGCTCGCGCAGGGCCAGCTCCAGTGATTCACGCCCCTTTCTGAACTGCTCGGCCAGCAAGCCTTCCGCATGATCCAGGGCGCGCTTGAAGTTGTCCTCACGCAGCCGGTATACCTTCTCTCTGCTCATGCGCACCCCCGGTACTTTGGCGTACATATAACCAGCGCCTGACGCTTCCCGGCCTCAGACTGCGGCACCACGCGCCACCGGTACTCCTCGCCACTACCGGCGCGAACAATGACGTGGGCGTTGCCGGTGGTGTTTGTCAGCCACTCCAGCTCTTCCACTGCTGCCTCCTGGTCGGTGAATACGGTCATAACGCCCCCGACAAAAACTGCGTGATAACGCTCTGCTCATGCTGCGCCACCAGATCCGCCACGTTATTCGGCGCTTGACCCGGCAGGCACCAGCGGGAAAAGCGGCCCTCGCCTATCAGCTCCACCAAGCCCTTGTCGCGCATGTTCACCAGGACGTACTGAGCCTTTTTCGGCGGCAGGCCCAGGCATTTGGCTATCTCGCCCCGGCTCATAGGCCCGTCTTGCAGCAGGGTGAGGATTCGGTCTGTGTGGGTCATGCGGCCTCCAGCGCTTTCAGTGCTGCGTTGTCGCACCGCTCTTGCCAATCGCGCAGGCCTTCCCATCCCCACTGGTGTCCGCCGGTGCAGATGGAGTGAATCGGGCAGCCTGCGCACCCTCTGCCCTGCTCGTATCGGCTGTCGCAGAGCTGGTAGCGCGGCGCCTTTGGATCTCGCGGAATGAAGTTGGCCTGGTCGGCTGGAAACATCGGGATCTGACTCACGCCGCCCTCCCCGCTTTCCGCGCCATAGCCGCCCGCTGGTTCCCGCTCAGGCGGTACTCAATGTTCAGGGTGGCCGTTACCGGGCAGATGCACTGGCGAGCACGGGTGATGTGCTTCAGGTCTTCCAGCTCGCGCAAGCGGCGGCACAGGGTCTGCACCATAAGGCCAGTGTCGCGGGCAATGACATTGCGAGTGGCGCCAAACTGGCACCCGTACAGGTACTGCCGGATGCGTTCGCGTTGGGTTGCTGCGTTGTGTTTCATGCTTTACCCCTCCAGCTTTCCCAGTTGAACTGCACCACCCGGGCACACTCCCGGATGCGGTCATAGGAGCGCTCGCCCAGCACTTTCTTGATGCCGGCCGCGTCCAGGTTGGAAATCAGAATTACCGGCCGCATCTGCTCGTTTCGCCCGTTGATGACGTTGAACAGAATCTGCTGCTCGTTTTCGGTGGCGGCTTGCACGCCGATTTCGTCAATCAGCAGCAGGTCGTACCCGGCCAGCTCGCGCATGACCTTTCGTTCGGTCTTCTTGGAATCGGGGCGCCATGTTTCGCGCACCATGGAAATCAATTCAGCCGTGCGGACGTACAGCGCGGTGTGGCCGGCCTCCAGAAACCGGCGAGCAACGCCACAGGCCAGATGCGTCTTGCCGGTACCCACTGAACCTATAAGCACAAGGTTCTGGCCGTCAGCCAGGGTCTTCTTGATGTTCCCGGCGTAGGTCTGGCAGACCTCCAGCGCCTGCCTCTGCCCCGGCCCTTCGACCTGATACGTTTCCAGGCTGTGGCGTTGGTAGCGCGGCGGGATAGCGGCCCGGCCAAGGTCGGTGGCCATGCGCCGGTCTTCGATGCATCGCGGGCAATCCGGGCTCAGTACCGGCCCGTCCATGGTTTCGCGCCACATCCATTTGCCGTGATGCTCGCAATTCAGATGCACAGGCAGGTCACGGATGTTTTCGGCGTCTGGCAGGTCGCCAAAGCGGCCGGCAAGGATGTTTTCAGCTGAGTCGGCCATCTGCGGTCACCCCCTTGCTGTAGTCGGTTTCGGTGAAGGATTGCGGTGCAGATGCTTTTGCTGCGACCAAGTACCCGGGAAACTTCTGAGCCCCGAAAAGGGTTTGCGGCCGGAGGTATTGGGACCACTTCGGATCACCGGCCCACTCCGCGGCTTTGAAATCAATAACGGTTTTCAGGTCATCCAGTTCAGCCCCTTCGCTAATCCGGGCATTTGCGTAACCGCAATTGCTGTCGGTTTTTTGGAACCGAGAACCAGTAACCTGATTCAGGTAATCAATCGCTTCCGCGGGGCGCGTATCTTTCTGGGGGGTAACTGGGGGGTCTATTGGTGGGTCTATGGGGGGTTGGGTGACATGGGTGTCACCCGTCTGCGCCTCATTTGTCACCCGTCCCGCGTTGCATTTGTCACCCGTCCCTGCTCCATTTGTCACCCGTGTCAATTTGTCACCCGTGACATGGGTGTCACCCGTCTGCGCCTCATTTGTCACCCGTCCCGCGTTGCATTTGTCACCCGTCCCTGCTCCATTTGTCACCCGTGTCAATTTGTCACCCGTGAC
>Ga0207417_1000180_pt1 | contig 25920 bp, 22 predicted proteins | sample MalvirmetagMSP82_FD_184225 | JGI IMG/M metagenome (GOLD analysis project Ga0207417, IMG submission 184225) | Marine viral communities from the Deep Pacific Ocean - MSP-82 (SPAdes) | ecosystem: Environmental > Aquatic > Marine > Oceanic | place: Pacific Ocean | collected 2011-04-19
AGCGGTATCGACAAAGAACATGGCGCCGAAAGAATCCCTGGCCAGGCCACCAAAGCGACTCTTTTCATCCCTGTCCAGGATTAAAATCTGCTGCCCTGAATCCAGCAACTCCAGCGCAGCAACGATGCCGGCGATACCGCCACCGGCAATGACGACATCTGCCTGATGGTTCTGAGCAGCGCTCAAAGTTTAGCCTTGTGGCGGGTCATACATATGGATGAAGTCCCAGGCTGAACTTTCCGAACCACGTTCTGCCATGACTTCGATCAGTACTGGCTCATTGGCATCCACACATTCCTGCATGGCTTTTTCCAGCTCGGCCGGTGATTTGACACGTATGCCCTTAACGCCAAAACTTTCCGCCATTTTGCTGAAATTCGGGTTATACAGTTCCGAAGCAATATGCCGGCCACCAAAATGCATGTCCTGATCCCGCAGCACATTCCCATATGCGTGGTTATTGAAGACCAGGGTGATCAGACCGATGCCGTACTGCGCCGCCGTTGCCAGTTCCTGCATGCCGAACATGAAACCACCGTCACCATTGACTGAAACGACCACCTTGTCCGGGTTGGCTACCTTGGCACCCAGTGCAGTCGAGAAGCCGAAGCCCAGTGTTCCCTGGAAACCCTCTGATATGAAAGTTCTCGGTTCATAAACCGGGAAAGCGCCAATCCAGGCAGCAAATCCCATTTGTGAGAGTTCCGGAACATAGATGCCGTCACGTGGCAGAACATTACGAATGGCCTGCAAATAATCCACCTGTGGTTGGACTCCGGCAATCAATTGCCCGACTTTTGCTTTGGCCTCGGCAATTTCATCCAGTCTCTTTTTATTCGGTTTAACCTTGTCCTGTAATTGATTGAATAGCGCCAGCGCGCCATCGGCAGCATCGGCAATCAGGGCAATGTGTGGTATGAAACGGTTCATCTCTGCCGGATCGGCATCGATACGAATCACGGTTCGCTCATCATGCGGCCGGTCTTGATATGAGTTACCGGGGACCCAGCGCATGTAGGGCATTTCCAGACGCGAACCGATGCCAATAATCAGATCGCATTTTTCCCACAGCAGTCGTGCTGCTACCGGTGTCACGCCCAGTGGATGATCGTCGGCAACAATGCCACGCCCACTACGAAAAGACATTACCGGTGCATTAAGTAATTCTGCCAGCTCACGGACTTCCTGGTCAGCATGCTGGGCACCGGCACCGACCATGATCATCGGATTTTTTGCCTGGCTTACTTTTTCCGCCGCGGCCTTTAACTGGTCAGGATCAACCTGCGGTCGCAGAACGGTCTTGTTGCCTTCGGTAATTTCAACCTCGTGGACTTCGGCCATTGTGTCCCAGCACATTTCCACGGAAACCGGACCGGGGCGCCCGCTTTCCAGCGTCTGAAAAGCCTGATCCATGATAACCGAGGTTCGCCGGGGATCATTAATGCGCACAGCATCCTTGATGATTTTTTTCAGCGTGCCGGGCTGGTCGGTAAGTTCATGCAGATGACCACGGCCACTGCCCAGATATGACGATGGCACCTGTCCGGTCAGACACAATACCTTGGCGCAGGTTCCCATTGCCGTACACATGGCTGCGGTAGCATTGAGAACACCCGGGCCGGGAACCACAGAAAAAGCTTCCGGCTTGCCGGTTGATTTGGCCGCTCCCATGGCCATGTAGGCTGCCGCCTGTTCATGCCGTGGCGCAATGACTTCAAAATCATGTTTGCCAAAGGCATCAAATATTGGATAAATCTGTGCGCCGGGAATACCGAACACACGCTTGATGCCGTTTGCTTTGGCGGCAAGCGCCATCGCTTCACCACCGCTGATGCTTTGTTTCATGTCAAAAACTGCCTTTACTTCTTAATTTGAGTTGAACTGTCTTAAGTCGCAGGGATTCAGGCTGCGGCAACCTTTTTGATGCTGATGACCTGTGGTTGGGTGGTGGCCTTGAGACCCTCAATGCCAAACTCCACCCCGTAACCTGATTCTTTCACGCCGCCAAAAGGCACCATCGGGTGCACTGCGCCATGCTGGTTTACCCAGACAGTGCCAGCCTCAATACGCGAGGCAACTTTTGCGGCTTCCTCCAGGTCATCCCCCCAGACTGAAGCACCCAGTCCATTTTTATTGTCGTTGGCGCGGGCAATGGCATCTTCCAGGTTTTTATATTTGATGATTGGCAATACCGGCCCGAACTGTTCTTCATCGACCAGTCTGCTACCGTTATCAAGACCGCCAATCAGGGTGATCGGATAAAAATAGCCATCGCCTTCCAGCGGGCTGCCGCCCCTGTGTACTGTCGCTCCCTGTTGCTTCGCGTCCTCGACCAGCTCATTGACCTTGTCGTACTGCATCTTGTTCTGTACCGGCCCCAACAGAATGTTTTCATCCATGCCGTTGCCCATTGGCATCTGTTCAGCCACTCCATTCAGGGCGCTGACCACGGCGTCATAATCATCTTCATGCACATAAAGACGTTTGGCACAGGCGCAGGTCTGCCCCATGTTGATAAAGGCTCCCCAGAATAAATCTCCGGCTTTGGAGGCAATCTCCGTACCCGGCAGAATGATGGCCGGGTCATTACCTCCGCATTCAAGGGTCAGTCTGGCCATGTTGCCGCCGGAAGCAGCGATGATTTTTTTACCGGTTGCGGTACTGCCGGTAAACATGATTTTGTCGATATCCGCATGGCTGACCAGCAGGGAACCAACATCACCATGGCCGGATACCGAATTGAGTACGCCCGGCGGCAGGACGGTATTCAGGAGACGCACCATTTCCAGCGTGCCAATAGGCGTATATTCCGAAGGCTTGATCACGACTGCATTGCCGGCTCGAAGGGCCGGCGCAATCTGCCAGATGGCAATCATCAGGGGCCAGTTCCAGGGGCTGATGGCGCCTACCACCCCAATCGGCTTGTGATGCAGCTCATCCCGCCGGGAATCGTCTTCAAAGACAACTTCCACCGGCAAATCCAGCGAAGCAGTGACTTCCGTCCAGGCAGCACAGGCCTGCATTTCAAACATGGAGCCCGGGCCGCCCAGGGGCTTGCCCTGTTCACGGGTAATCAATTCGGCCAGGTATTCGGCATTTTCTTTCAGTACTTCAGCCATCTTCATCAGCGTCGCCTTGCGCTCATCATCGGCAAGCGCTGCCCATGCTTTCTGGGCTGCTTTAGCTGATGCAACAGCATCATTGACCTGTTCTTCTGTGCTGACAGGAGCCTGCCCGAGTACTTCACCCGTGGCAGGATTCCTGATTTCAAAGGATTCCGTGGCGCTGACGGCTTTCCCGTCAATGGTAAATGTATATGTTTTCATAGTGATCCTGATCCAACAGAGTTGTGTTTCTTTTTATGTTGTTTGTTATCTTGTCGCATGTCGTCGGAAATGCCGCATCGCCCAGCGTGAAAGTCACGTGTACTACCGGATGCAAGGCTTTTTCGGCTTTATTGAACACAGAATATACTTAACGCGTTAATATGTAAACCCGGGATAATCATGGTATGACAGCCTTCTTTATAGCTTTTTGCGACATAATCTGCCAGCATTTACCTCTGAAAATAGCGTATTGATTAAATTTACTTAACGCGTTATATTTTTAGCAAAGCCGGGCACGGAGAAGAACATGAGTGATCTGAACAACAATATCAAGCTTGCCGAACAGTATCTGCAGCGCTTTCGCGACAACATCACTACCCACTATATTAATGGGGCATGGACTTCCGCCAGTGGGGTCGACAGCTTTGACAACCTGACGCCAATTGATAACAGCCCAATCGGCAAAATCGCGGCAGGACGTGTGGAAGATATTGACGCAGCCTGTGATGCAGCCGAAGCAGCCTTTACTGGCTGGCGCAATACTTCCGGTGCTGAACGTAAAAAAATCCTCATCCGTTTCGCTGACCTGATCGAGAAACGGGCTGAAGAAATTGCCCTGGTAGAAAGTGTTGACTGCGGTCAGGCAATCCGTTTTATGCGCCAGGCTGCCGTTCGCGGCGCCGCCAATTTCCGCTTCTTTGCCGATAAGGCGCCCGAAGCGGCAAATGGCCTGTCGCTGTATCAGGCCGAACATACCAATTTTACCGTGCGTACGCCGATTGGGCCGGTCGGGATTATCACCCCCTGGAATACACCGTTTATGTTATCCACCTGGAAAATTGCTCCTGCCCTGGCAGCCGGCTGCACGGTGGTACATAAACCGGCTGAACTCAGTCCGCTGACCGCTTCCATCCTGGCTGAAGTCAGTGAAGAGGCAGGAATTCCACCCGGGGTCTGGAACATGGTCAATGGTTTTGGTGAGACGGCCGGTAAACGTTTGACTGAACACCCGGCGATCAAGGCTGTAGCACTGGTAGGTGAAAGCCGGACCGGCTCCATGATTATGAAGCAGGGAGCTGATACCCTGAAACGCATGCACCTGGAACTTGGCGGCAAAAACCCGGTGATCGTGTTTGATGATGCAGACTTCGAACGGGCACTGGATGCAGTGGTTTTCATGATCTACAGTCTCAACGGTCAGCGTTGCACTTCCAGCAGCAGACTGATTATTCAGTCAGGTATTCGTGAGCGTTTCATGCAAGCCCTGGTTGAACGGGTGAAAAACCTCAGGGTTGGCCATCCACTGGATCCGGATACCGAAGTCGGCCCCCTGATCCACTCCTCCCACAAGGAAAAAGTCCTCAGTTACATGGATATCGCCAGAGAGGATGGTGCCGATATCACGGTTGGCGGTGGAAAATATGCAGGCGACAATGTAGATGCCGCTGGTAATTATGTGCAACCAACGCTGTTTACCAATGCTGATAATGCCATGCGAATTGCCCGTGAAGAAATTTTCGGCCCGGTGTTAACCGCCATTACTTTTACAACTGAAGAAGAGGCTATACAACTTGCCAATGACTCTGAATACGGACTGGCCGCCTATATCTGGACCGGCGATCATGGCACCGCCATGCGCATGGCCCATAAAGTTGAAACCGGGATGCTGTGGATCAATTCAGAAAACAACCGCAATCTTCCTTCCCCGTTCGGCGGTATTAAAATGAGCGGGATCGGCCGGGACGGTGGCGATTACAGTTTTGATTTTTACATGGAAACAAAAAACATCTGTATGGCTCACGGCACCCATAAAGTGCCGCAACTGGGGAAAAACCACTAGCGAGTGGAGGATTAGTCATGGCACATTTTATTCTGGAATATTCCAACAACATTACCCGTGACCGGCTGCAACTGCAGCACCTGTTTGAAAAACTGCACAGTGCGGCAAAAGACAGCGGCATCTTCCCCTATAAAGGAGTTAGAAGTCGTGCCTATGCCTGTCAGGATTACCGGATCGCCGATGGCAATCCACAGCATATATTTATCCATCTGGGCGTATTGATTGGTGCCGGCAGAACCGAAGCAGAAAAAGAACAGGCCGCCAAAACTTTCTTTGCCATTCTGGAAGATCATTTTTCCAACTGCTTTGAGACCCGCGGGGTAGCCATGTCTTTTGAATTAAAAGAGCTCGAACCGGTGTATAAATTCAATAAAAACAATATTCAGGATTACCTGGACGAATAAACGGTGAGCACGCTAACTAAACAGCAAATACAGTCTGCTGCCGCTGCACTTTACAGGGCAGAACAGCAAAAGCAGCAGATCTCCCCCATTACCCAGGGTTTTCCGGACATGGACATGGATGATGCCTATGCCATCCAGTCAGACTGGGTACAGCAGAAAATAAGCGCCGGGGATGAACTGATTGGCTACAAGGTCGGGCTGACGTCGCGTGTCATGCAACGTGCCATGAAAATCGATACGCCTGATTTCGGAGTTCTGCTGAAATCAATGTATTTCCCGGATAACAGTACAATCACCCATGCCGATTTCACCGATCCGCGCATTGAAGTCGAACTGGCCTTTGTCCTGAAAAAGGAACTTTCCGGTGACAAACTGGGTATTGATGACGTGCTGGATGCCACTGATTACATCGTCCCGGCACTGGAACTGATTGCCGCGCGCAGTTACCGGGTGGATCCGGAGACCGGCTATACCCGTACGGTCATGGATACCATTTCCGATAACGCTGCCAATGCCGGGATTATTGTCAGTGATGAACATTTCTCGCCACAGGATCTGGACCTGCGCTGGTGTGGAGCCCTGCTGTACCGCAATGATGTGATAGAAGAAAGCGGTCTGGCTGCTGCGGTGCTTGATCATCCGGCCAATGGTATCTGCTGGCTGGCAAAACGTTTTGCCCCGCATGGCATTGCCCTGCAACCCGGACAGATATTGTTGTCTGGCTCCTTCACTGCCCCCGTTATTCTGGAGCCCGGCGATGTGATTCGTGCCGATTACGGCCCATTGGGTGAAATCAATTGCCGCTTCAGTTAATGTCCACGGAGTAAACCCGCATGCAGATGCCACAAAATTCTTTCAAACAAGCCCTGCAAAGTGGTTCCCAGCAATACGGCCTGTGGCTGGGCCTCTGCAATGCCCTGTCTGCCGAGTTATGCGGTCATTGTGGTTACGACTGGCTGCTGATTGATGCCGAGCATGCCCCCAATGACCTCAATAGTATTCACACACAATTACTGGCAATCGAAAACACCCCGAGTCATGCCGTGATTCGCCTGGTCGATGACAATCCGGCGCTGATCAAACAGGTGCTGGATCTGGGAGCACAGAGTCTGCTGATTCCCATGGTGGAAACTGCCGAACAGGCCAGGGCCCTGGTATCTGCCGTTCACTACCCGCCTGCCGGAACCCGGGGCGTAGGCACGGCACTGGCAAGAGCAGCACGCTGGAACCAGGTGGAAAATTATATGCAGCGCGCAGATGATGAAGTCTGCCTGCTGATCCAGATTGAATCCGTCACGGCACTGGAAAATCTTGATGACATTCTTGCCGTAGAAGGTATTGACGGGGTATTCATTGGCCCGGCTGATCTGGCCGGCTCCATGGGTCATCTTGGCAATTCGGCCCACCCCGAGGTGGTTAGCGCAGTGACAGCAGCCATCGCCAAAATCCGTGCCAGTGGCAAGGCAGCCGGCACCCTGGTTGCCGATCCGCTTCTGGCCCGAAAATATGAAGACGCCGGCGTGCAGTTTCTCGCCCTTGCCGTGGATACCCTGTTACTGGCAAAGGGTGCAAAATCAGCGCTGGAACGTTACCTTTCAGATAACGGGGATCAATCCTGAATTTATAACGGAGTATCACCATGGGAAAAGTAGCACTGGCAGCAAAAATTACCCACGTCCCTTCCATGTATCTGTCGGAACTGGACGGACCGACAAAAGACATTCGTAGATCTGCTATCGAGGGTCACCAGGAAATCAGCCGCCGTTGCCGGGAACTGGGAGTCGATACCATCATTGTGTTTGATACCCACTGGCTGGTTAATTCCGGTTATCACATCAATTGCCGGCCTATGGCCGAAGGCATTTACACCAGTAACGAACTGCCGCATTTCATTAACAACATGAAGTTCGCCGTACCGGGAAATCCGGAACTGGGCAAAATTCTGGGAGAGGAATGTAACGCCCAGGGTATCGAAACCCTGGTACACACCGATACCACCCTGGACCCGGAATACGGTACCCTGGTACCGATGCGCTATATGAATGAAGACCAGCATTTCAAGGCGATATCTGTTTCCGCACTGTGCATGGTGCACTATCTGGATGACAGTGCACGACTCGGCTGGGCTATCCGTGAAGCGGTGGAAAAACACTATGACGGCACTGTGGCGATTTTTGCCAGCGGCTCCCTCTCTCACCGTTTTGCCCAGAACGGCACCGCACCGGAATACCTGAATAAAATCTGGAGCCCCTTCCTGGAAAGACTGGATAAAGAAATCGTGGAAATCTGGAAAAACGCCGAATGGGAGACCTTCTGCGAAATGCTGCCGGAATATGCCGCCAAAGGTCAGGGCGAAGGATTCATGCACGATACGGCCATGCTCATGGGCGCCCTGGGCTGGTCGGACTACGATCAGCCAGTGGAAATCATTACCCCTTATTTCGGCAGCTCGGGCACCGGACAGATCAATGCCATATTTCCGGTTTCACCACAAAGTGGCGCCAGGGTTCCGGCACCCAAGGCAGCAAAAGGCAATTCCCCGAACTACGGGGATAGCCGCCTGTAAACGGCAAACAAATAATTAAAAACAATAATCAGGAAGCCCCATGGTAAATACTGCCCAGCCAGCTAACGATTCCCTGTCCAGCCTGATTGATAAAGGCAGTGTTTCGGCATTACAGATCACAATCATCATCCTTTGCATGATACTTAATATGCTGGATGGTTTTGATATCACTGCCATGTCGATCGTCAACACGGCCGTCGCCAGTGAATTACAGATTACCCCGGACCGCCTCGGTCTGCTCTCCAGCGCAGCGCTTTTCGGCATGGCCTGTGGCGCCATGTTCCTGGCACCACTGTCGGATATATTCGGACGCAAACGCGTTATTCTCACCAGTGTCTTAATGATAAGCATCTCTATTATTCTTACGGCCAATACCTCCTCCTATGCTTCATTCTTTGTCCTGCGCATCATCAGTGGCCTCGGTGTCGGGGCCATGCTTGCCAGCCAGGCTGCACTGGCGATTGAGTACAGTCCGGAGCGCTTCAAGGCTCTATCTGTGACACTTGTCACTTCCGGTTATCCCCTGGGTGGAATGTTTACCGCAGTTATCGGTGATTTCATCATGCCTGAATATGGCTGGCGCGGCATGTTCTGGTTTGGTGGTGTCCTGACCCTGCTGATGGGCATCCTGGTTTTTCTGGTGTTGCCGGAATCCCTGAACTATCTTTCCAGACGGCAGCCTGCCAACGCCCTGCAGAAAATCAATAAAATTTTGCAGAAGCTGGGTAAACCTTTATTGGCAGCTTTACCGCCACTCCAGGAGGAAAATACTCAGGGTTCGGCCCTTGGTAATTTCAAAACCATGTTTGCTGAGGAGTACTGGCGAAAAACCGTACTCTTGTGGACGACCTTTCTGTTGTGCTTCAGTACACTTTATTTTCTCTTTACCTGGATTCCGGCATTGATGGAGTTTTCCGGCTTTACCCCTGAGACCGGACGCACTGCCTTCTTCCTGTTTAATCTGGGCGGCGTCATTGGCATTTATATGCTCGGCATCATTTCCACTACTTACAAACTATCCAACATTGTCTGCAGCTTCCTGTTTTTTGCCGGGCTCCTGCTGATTGCTTTTGCCGCTTCCCCCAATGAAGAACTGATTCTGCTATCACTGGTATTTTTTATTGGGCTGCTGTTTCAGGGCGGATTTACCGGGCTTTATGCGGTCGCTGCAAAAGTCTATCCCGCAGACATTCGCAGTACCGGCGTTGGCTGGTCAATCGGGCTGGGCCGCATCGGCGCTGTGATCGGCCCCGGCCTTGCCGGTTTCATGATTGCCGCCGGGCTCAGCATGTCAGTCAATTTTTATATTTTTGCTGTCCCTGTGGTACTTGCCGGGATCATTGCGTTTCGTCTGCATGTTCGCTGATAAACGTCAGTTTAAACTGCTTGCTGACTCAAAGCGGACAGCAATACTATTTTGCCTGTTTGCAGTTGCCGCTTGCAGTACAACAAACCAGACTACCAGGCCTGTTATGGAAACCAGCACTGCTTTGAATGCCGTAATCACTGAAATTCCCGTCAGTACAGAACAGGAAGCTGTCACTGGATTCTTTGCCGAGGGTTCCCGGCGGTACTTTGTAGTGAAAGATAATATCCATGTTGCCGGCGTGCCCAATACAGCCGGGACACCCGGCCTGCAAAATTTTATCCCAGCGGAAAATAACGGTACGGTGCAAAGACTGCTCGATGCCGGAGCAATTCCTCTTGCCAAAACCAATATGCATGAACTGGCCTTTGGTATTACCAGTAATAACCCGGCCTACGGTGCCGTGGCTAACTATCATGATCCGCTGCGCTTTGCCGGCGGCAGCAGTGGCGGCACAGCCGTTGCTGTTGCCAGTGGAGACGTCAGTTGGGGCTTGTGTACTGATACCGGCGGTTCATGCAGGATTCCTGCCGCACTCAATGGCGTCGTCGGCTTTCGTCCAAGTATGCAACGCTATCCTGCCGACCATGTCACCATGCTCTCACCTACCCGTGATACGGTTGGGCTGATTGCCGATAGTGCTGCATTGATTGCAGATATTGACCGGATTATTACTACGGATGAAACCGGAACAGGAGAAAATATTTCCAGCTATCGGGTCGGTGTGCCGGATGTCTTTTTTAACGACCTTGAGGATGGCATTGCCCGGCAAGTCGAAGCTTATCTGGCTGTACTTGAAAATAATGGAGTTGAACTGGTCAGTATTGATCTGAGTGAATATCTGCAAAGAGCCAATGCCGTCTCTCTGCCGATTGTGCTGCACGAAGCTCCTGTCGCATTACAACAATATCTGGCAAATTATTATCCGCAACTAGGCTTGCAGGAACTCGTCAATACTATAGCCAGTGAGGATGTGGCAAGCGCCTTCCAGGACGTGCTTGAAAATCCCGTTTCTCAACAGGATTACAGCAACGCCATGCTACAACGTTATACCCTGGTAAATGACATGGCCGCTTTTTTTGTGCGCAATGAACTCGATGCACTTGCCTACCCCACTGTCCCGGCCACCGCACGTTCAATTACAGAAGAATCCTTCACCCTGGAATTAAACGGACGTCAGCTGCCTACCTTTCCCACCTTTATCAGACACACCGACTTTGCCAGTGTGCTTGGCCTGCCGGCCATCTCCCTGCCGGTTCCGGTAAGCAGTAACGAACTGCCGGTTGGTATCGAATTTATCGCCAATTTTGGCAGGGACAGGCAACTGCTTGAGCTTGCAAGCTATGCCGAAAGCCTGCAATAAACAAAAGACTATTCATTCAAGCAGGTTTTCCAGACAAGTATTTTTACGCTTAAGCATATGGTCAAAACCCGTGTTTATAGTACTATAAGCGACTGAATCAGGAGGGTTTCCGATGTTTCTGGACTACCTTTTGTTTAACAGGAAAGGGCTTGATCTGTTTTTCTGGGTCTTCCATGTCTGTCTGGCAGGCTTGATTGTTTCAGACCCTGAACTGGGCTTGAGCACAGTCACCTACTGGCTGATACCTATCGGGCTGGCAGCAGGGCTGGGGTATCTCATTTCGCTGGGCTTTTTTGTCCGGCAATTCGGGAAAAGCCCCGTTATCTGGTGCGGCGTCTCTATTCTCTCTGTACCGCTTAGTTACTGGGCCAGTTATTATTTAAGCTTCAAGGATCTTAACAAGCCGGTCTCGGGGCTGTTAATTTTCAAATCAGCAGTCATTATTTTTTTCATGCTGCTGTTTATTTATATCGTGGCTTTTCTTTCAGTACCCAGTACCTGAGCAACAAGTAATAAACGGCCTGGCCTGGTCAGTCGGCTTCTGTTTCTGTACAGCCCAATCCGTGTATTGTTTTCATCTCACCGGTTGCAACATATTCCAGCAGACAGACATTTCCCTGTTTCCAGAGCCTGAAGTGCAGTGGGGCCTGAAGTTCACGCCCCTGAATTCTCAAGCCTGCATCGTCAGTAAGCGGCCTTCTTTCAATGACAACCTCTGAACTATCAACAAAGACATCGTCTGCCAGCAATATCGAATCCTGATTCAGCATCCGCGCAATTTCCTGCTCAAGCAGGGCCTTGTTTTCATTATTGCCATTTTGTGAGGCCAGTCTTTGCGCAGGCAACAACTCTGCAGCCTCACAGGCAGTGAGTGCGACCATCAAGCTTGTTAACAGTGTTTTATAAAGCAGCATCAGGAATGCCCGGAATACGGTTGTTTTTGGCAAAGTTATCCTGCTGTGGCGGTTGCAGGGAAAGCTGATCCTGTGGCAGCAGGGAAATAGTTGACAGACTGGATGCCGGTGGCGGAGCCGGACAGTTTCCTGGCGCATCCCGGTAAGCCAGCGCTGCAGCAAACCTTGCCTCAGCAGGGTCACCAAGCTCTGCGCTGATATCATCCAGTACGGCGCAACCTGGCAGGCTCGTGCCGGTTTCACCGGAATTTACCGGAGTAAAGCCATCGGCATAATCGCCAAAACCAATATCGTTCACGCCCTGAAACTGAATTGTAAAATAGGTAGTACCGCAATTGTCCTGCGGATAAAAACCGTAGGGTTTGCCGCAGGTGGTAGCACCGATCAGTATCACTTCGACCCCGATGCCATTCAGGGAGTTAATGATTGACTCGCTGGCAGAACAGGTTGCCGAGCCGCTGATGATGTAGACACGGTCAAGTTCCAATGAAGGCAAAGCGGTGCCGGCCGGCAGGGAAAAACCCAGAGTCTGACTGTAAAAAGGACTCGGCGTTATTGGCTGCATGGTAACGGGGTTGGTCGTCGGATGCTTGTCATTGAATTGCAGGGTTTCAAAAACCCGGTCTTCTGTATTGGCCTCACCGGCGATCATATAGGCAAGTTGCGAGGCAATGGCGAGCAAACCGCCACCGTTATAACGTAAATCCAGCACCAGATCGCTAACTGAGGCATCACGCATCGCTTCAAAAACCTGAACCAATTCTTCTTCAGCAGTCGCGACATGATTATTGAAGACAATATAACCGACATCACCGCTGGCCGTATTGTTAACAGCATAGACCAGCACCGGTGAAGTCGTGATACTGGCGGCACTGACCTGGTGCTGCGGATAAGTCCCCGTGTCCGCAGCGCCTGAAGCCAGCACGCCAAAGGTATGCATTTCACCCTCGGTTTCAGGTGCCAGCGCAGCATTGAGCATGGCAATCTCAGATGAACTGGTGGTGTTAACCAGGTCGATGCCATCAATTTCCATGATGCGCATACCCCGCTGTAAACCTGTATCAGCAGCCGGGGACACAGGCTCCACATAGGCAATATATAATTCTCGGGGAGGATCGTTTCTGGCAAAAATCAGCTCAGCACCATAGCCGAATGTGACACCGGATTGGGAAAACTGCTCGTATTCTTCAGTCTCCATGGTGCCATGAAACTGATCGCGTGGAGCGCCGGAAGGCGTCACTGCTTCAGTTTTAAGCAAATCGAAATATTCAAATTTGTCGTAATTGCCACCCGGATCAAGATCCGTTATTTCGTCATACCAGAGATAGGTTTCATTGCTCCAGGAACGCTGCCAGTATTTCTCCGCCAGTTCATTGCCCTGAAAATCATCAAACCCGTTTCCGCTGCGTGGCTCTTCACAAGCATTGGCAAAATTTTCTGAATCAGAAAATACGCCTGTTTCGTAAACCATAAATGGCAGCACATCATCCAGCGTAGGAAGAGTTAATGTCGGCGTTGGTGCTACAGCCAGCGGAGCAGCGTTACCTCCACCACCGCATGCTGTCAGTAAAGTCGAGACAATAATCAGCAGGATGGCTGCTGCATTGAAATTTCCGGTCATTTTCATCTTCCCTGAATGTCATTTTTGGGAATCAAGGCAATGTATACCAGGTATTCTGCATCTGCTAGCATATTCGGACGTACCAATTACCGAAAGATTATTCACCCCAAGACCTTAACAGTCCATGAATCCGAAAAGCAGTGACATAAACAGCAGGCAAACTATAAAAACCATACTTAAAGCCATTGCTGCCTGGCTTTTTACCGGCCTGATACTGATACCCGCTGTCACTGTAGCACAGGAAGATGAACTGCCTGGTTATGTGACGCGGAATATCCTCGCATTTGACCCCACTGCACTGTTTTATCGTTTGAAAATTCCTTTCAACTGCGAGCTGGACCGCAGTGCAATCAGTCAGGTCATCAATAATGAACTGCTTGCCAGACAGATCGAGCCGACCATCCAGCTTGAAGACTATCTCGATATCGAAACCGGGGATGTGTTTCTTTATTTTGAAGTGTCCTGCATGACCATCGCCACCAGCAATGATCCCGAGTTCGGCTTTGCCTTCAAGATTGACGGCAAATTCGGCAAAGTCTTTGCCGATGAAAACGGCAGAAAATCCGATTTCCTGCTTGACCATTCCTATGGCCGTGCCGGTTCCAATTTTGATCGTGCCGTCATTCTTGAAGCGGTCCGGCAGACCGCCGAATCCATGCTCAGGGATTTTGTGCTGGTCAATCAGGTTAATGGAGCCCTACAGGAAACCAGCCAGTAAATCCTCAGCGAATATACTGGCTGGCATAATCCTGATTGCTGTTGATCCCTTAATGCGCCAATGGGTCAGGTCTTAGCTGGAACTTGGCCGCTGTCGGGGTCTGACCCTTCCCGCCTTCGATATGCCAGGGATTACGGATTTCATTGGCTGCCCAGATCGCACGGCCTTTCCAGCCGATATATGGGTTATCCACACGGCCGGCCACAGACCGGGTATAGAAGCCCATCGGATAAGGCACCCGCATCACAAACCATTCTTCAGTGACGGGGTCCAGACCGGTAATCGCATCAGAGTTGGTCGCTGTCACATAAGGGACATTTGCGCCGAAGCCGAGAATATTGAACTGATCAACCCAACTGCTGTACATATAGTCTGCACTGCCTGTCACAGCTTCAGCATTTTTCATGTCCGGGGTCGGCATCGGATACAGGGTCCAGCCTTCAGGGCAATGCTGTGGATCAAATTTTCCGGGGCCTGCCTGAATTGCGCAGAGACGGCGATCAAATCTGGCCAGGTGTCCACTGCCAGCCAGTGCAGCCCAGACAACACCGTTGCGGTCGGTGGACGAGCCACGAGGCAAAGCACCGATTTGTCCGGGTGCTTCATCGTTATAGAAGGGTGGCTCATAGACTTCAGTGGTACAGGTATAGGGGGGATTTTCGCCCGGATGAATGCGCACCAGAGCACCAGGGTTGGTGCCGGTAAAGGCATAATTCACTGAACCGTCCTGGGGATTCCAGGAGATAAAATAGCCATTCATGCCAATCAGGCTATCCTCGTCCTCATCATAAGTGCCATTCTGGTTGATGTCGTAATACGCCGGACACCAGCCCTGAGAGGCCACAATATCACCGGTCTCATCCCAGATACGCGGTTTGAACCAGCCAATAGCATTCTGCAGGCCAAGTGCTGCCTGATAGATGGTATCGTCTTCATCTTCGGCAAAGGCAGCATGATGGGTATTAAAACAGGTATCGAGCAGTTCAAACTCTCCGGTATTGATATCGTAAAGCAGCTGTTGCCGCCCTGCTTGCTCTATCGGAAAGAAATCGGCAAATTCATTGCCGGAAGTACAGTAATCCGGGTTGTTGGCTGTGCGGAAACTGTGGTTAATCACCGCTCTGCCATCCGGCAGGATGCCCTGAATTTCTGAGCTGCCATATTCCCGGTAAATAATTTCATCTCCATAGTACAGGGATGGAAATTCCATGGAGGGCGGAGCAAAAGTACTGATTTCAGTAATTTCCACCCCCGGGGCGTAAGGCAGCGGCACTTCTTCCACGGTGTGCGTGTTGGGGTCCAGGATCCACATCACGCCAAGGCTGTAATCAGTAGCAATCATCTGGCCATTGGCATTTACATCAGGGTTTCGCGGGTCAGTGCCATACATGTCATGTAAAAAGGAAATGTCCCTGGCGATGTCCCATTGGGTAACCACCACGTTTCGCTCTTCGCCCTGGGGGCGTTCCGGGGCAGGAGGTAATTCGCCGGCAGCAATACGGTCTGTCCAGTCAGCGTACACTTCCAGTGCACGTTGGTAGCCCATCTGGGTCATCATGCGAACCATGGTATTGCCCAGTTGCCCCTGCCGGATACGGTGATTCCAGGCCTCAACACTGGAGTCAAACTCACCCATTGCCGGATTGATTTCACGGGTAATTTTGCTGCCCATCTGATGGCACATCAGACAGTTCTGCATCAAGGCTTTGAAGTTACCCTGTGACTCGGCGCCACCGGCGAGGGGGAATTCTTCCGGATCCGGCAGTTCCATCAGGGCATTCCAGTAGCTGGCAGGGTAATATTGCGCAGCAGCCGCTTCACTGGGTGCAATCACCGCATCAAGATTCAGATGCTGGCCAGGCTCTGCTGTAACACGGGCAGAATCGATCAGCCCATAACCCCGGACAAATACTTCATAGTCAGCTTCCGGCAAATCAGGAATGACATAGCGGCCCTGCTCATCGGTGACTACTGTCTTACTGTAGCCGGTCGGCAGATCATAGGTTTCAGCAATGACCCACACTCCGGCTTCCGGGCCGTTTTCACTGCTCACAACACCGGCAATATCGTCATCATCAATGGGGATCTGCATTCCCTGTTGCGCATAAGCCTGACTCAGATAGCCCACACTTAGTGTTGTTACGATTGCTTTAAGCAAAGCAGTCCTTGCACTTTTCATCACCGTCTCTCCTGTTTATCTTTTTATTGTTGAGTAAGACATTTATAAATCCAGTAACGCATTTAACTGTAAATTTTTCAATCTCCTGATTCTTCTTTCAGGGGCTGGTCAGATTCCGCAAACCCGCCGGTTAACCCATAGATTCGTGCGGACGTTCACAGTTATCAGGGCAGCCTATTCATGAATCCACCGCTTGATTCAGAAGAACCCGTTTTCAAAGGTGCCCGATCAGCTGAAAATGACCATGATAGATATCCGTGTAACGATCGACAAGTTGCAAGACATCAACAATTGAGCCCGGCACTCCGGCAAAGCTGAATCTTGCCCCTGAAAACGAGGGCATCGTATACCGGAATATCAGCTTCCCGCGTGTAACAGACTACCCTTTTGCTGAGCACAGCATTATCCGGAAAACGTTTCTTCTGGACGGGGCTCAATGAAGGCCAGAATGTCACCAGGTTCATCTGCCACATTTGCTTTCCTCTTTATCACTGATTGACGTTGATTGGCAGTGACTGGTCATGCAGGTAATGCCCCTTTTCCCATGACGATTTGCTGAAATTCAGCAAGACCGCATCCTGCTTAATTTCCTGGCTGATGATCAAATGCTGATAGCCCGGTCAGCTGTTTGATAATAATGTATATTTTGTGGAACCTGATTGATGTTTATTGCTATAACTCGCCAAAAAGGGTTTTAATATCAGGGCCTTTGGCATAACTGCAATACCAAAATTTTTACTTTTGCGCGAAAAATTCCAAGGATAATAATGAAAAAAATACGCCGATTTTTTACTGCACCCCTCATCGGACTCAGCCTGCTTGGCCTGGTAATCCCGGCTATAGCCCATCATGGCTACCCGCAGTACAACATGGGACAACGTGTCCCGATGCAGGGAACCATCATCACCTATAGACTGGGCAATCCTCATTCACACATGACCGTCAGTGTCATGAATGAAAACGGTGAAGAAGAAGTCTGGGCCGTGGAAACCACCTGGACCCTGCGGGGCATGCGTGCCCGAGGCTTTACACCAAATCTGCTGCAGGCCGGTGATGAAGTCAATCTGCTGGTCAGTCCGGCGCTGAACGGCGATCGCACAGCGGTTTTTCAGAGTATCGAATTTGCCGACGGACGCATCCTGCCGCCACCTGAAAATAATTAGAACAAGCAAGGAAACTTAATTAAATGATCAAGCACACATTATTGAGGATTTCATTCACGCCTTTTTTACTGAGCGCTGCATTCAGCCCGGTACTGGCCCAGGAATATGATCCACGTGATCTCAGCGGCGTCTGGGGAGAATTACCCAGCGGCCGGCCCGGCTTTAACTACGCCATGGAAACCCCGCCTCCGCCCCTGACCGATTGGGGCATGGAAAACCTGCGCATGATGGAAGGCATTACCCACGCTGCTGTTGGTGACCGCAATGCCGATTTCACTATTAACGGCGTCCCCACCAATGCGCTTGGCGGCCAGTATCCCGGTAAGGATTGCGAACCGCTGGGCATGCCGGCCAATCTTGATTATGTTGATTTCGGTCCTTTTGAGTTCGTTTATACCCGCGACGGCGACCGCATCATCCAGATGCTGGAATATCATCGTGAATGGCGCACTCTGTGGATGAACGAAGAACATCCAGATGATCTTTTCCCGAGCTACATGGGGCATTCAGTCGCACACTGGGACGGCGATACACTGGTAATCGATACCATTGGCTACAACGGCATGACCCAGCTTACCCAGGGAGTCGGACACCGGCCCAGTGATGCCTTTCATCTGGTCGAGCGTTATACCCGGATCAGTTACGACCGTTTATTACTGGAAATGACCATGTATGACGAAAAAGCCTGGGGACCGGATGCTTCCTGGGACGGTCTCAGTAAAACCTTTGCCCTGATGCCTGGCGAACGCCTGCAGGAATTCATTTGCGTACCCAGCGAATTTGATGAATTTGATTCTGCGCTCGAAGAAAGCATGGAGTAAAGTAAGGGGTTTTTGCTGCGGATACCTGTAATGGCCAGGCAGGTCGTTTTTTAATTGCCTGTCAGGGCATCAAGCCGGCGTTGCGCCAGATTCCATTCTGGCCTGAGTTCAAGCGCACGCTGGTAAGCGCTAATTGCCTCCCTTTCATTGTCCAGACGCTCATGGACCATACCCAGATTAAGATAGACAGCATCTGTCTGCGAAATACCGAATCGTAAAGCGCTTTCATAATCGTCCAGTGCCAGTGGATAGGCCCCGGTCATGTAGAAGGCATTGCCCCGATTGACAAAAATTTCTGCCATATCCGGCATCAGTGACAGTGCACTTTCGAAATCATTAAAGGCCGAATCATATTCCCCTAGGCGGTAACGCAGAATCCCCCGGTTTGTATAGGTAGCAGCTCTGTCATTGCGATTGAGCTGAACCTGTTCCAGTGCAAAATCGCAGGGTTCCAGCATGCGGCTTGTTACCTGCATACCCGGGGTATCCGTAAATTGTGCATTCTGATAACAGTTTCTGGCTGACTCATTGCCGCCAAGTACCGTCACAGACTGAGCCTGGACTCCGTTTTGCAGAACCAGAATAAAACAACCAAGACCCAGAAAATTTTTAGCAGTGATACGCATAAGCTGGTAGCGCTATGAGCTTTCAGTTACAGGTATACAACGACAAGCATATTATGGCAAGAACATGGTTTTGTTCCTGCCATAAATAAAAAACTGACCCGGCAATAATATTGCCGGGTCAGAAAAGCAGGTCTCAAAGAGACAAAGATCAGTCCTATTACAAAGACCTGGGGAGAGTGACTATTACCCCCTAGAACTCCATGTTTAATGAGATGCCATATTCACGCGGCCTCGCAATAACACCCTGGTCTACACCACCCAGCCAGGCACCAAAACCACCGATCTGATACCACTCATCAGTCAGGTTGCGTCCCCACAGTGCAATTGACCAGTTTTCATTCGGATCATAGGTTAAACGACCGCTTAAGAGACCATAAGAATCCTGTAAAGATTGCAGCCTTGAGTCCTGGTGCGTTACATGCTCTTCTGTCCAGCCATAGTCCAGTCTGGCTGCAAGCACTGACCCATTCGATAAGTTAAAATCATACTGCCCACCCATAGAAAACTGCGTTTCCGGAGCCAGAGCAAAGGTCGCCCCCAGTGTTAAAAACTGGGCCTGTCCAAGCTCTGTATATGCTGTATCTAACCAGCCACCGGCAAAATTCAAACTAAGGTTAGGTGTCGGCACCCACAAAATATCAAACTCAAAGCCGGATATTTCAGCCTCACCGGTATTTTGCGTCACAATACGGCCGGGAACAATGGCTTCACCAATCTGCATGTCTTTCCAGACACCATCAAAATAGGCCATGTTCAGGCGCAGGCTGTTATCCAGTAACTGCGATCTGAAACCAATTTCCCACTGTTCAAGAGTTTCTCCCGTATAGGGTACAAATATTTGCCCCCCCATGCCGTCAGGAATACTGGTTGTATTAACGCCACCGCCATTAAAACCTTCTGCATACGTAGCGTAGGTCATAATCGAATCACTCCAATCATACTGTACTGAAAAACGCGGGGTAGTTGAGTCAAACTCTGCTGCACTAATGGAGTTTGCAGCACCCTTTTGAAAGGTATAGACATGATAGGGAGGGGTTGGTAAAGGGTCTACTGCATCCCATTGGCCACCGTCAAACTCCTCAGTGGTTCTTCTTATACCAGCAGTGACACTCAGTCTCTCAGTGATATCGTAAGTGCCTTCCAGGAAGAACGCCTGGTCATCACGATTATTTTCACTGATCCAGTTAGTGTTTCGTGGCGCAAAGTCATAAAATTGCCAGTCGTAACGTCTACCCAAATTCTCGGTACTACTGTTATAAAAACCGACAACCCAGTTATAACGATCGTAACTGCCCAGCAACTGCAACTCAATACTGCTTTCTGAGATATCTGCTGCAGTGTTAATTTCAAAAAACTGCCAGTGCGAACCATCCAGGTCGGCATAGTTAAAATTTTCCATCTCCCTGCCACCTAAAATTGCCCGGAAAGTCAGGGTATCCGAGATATCAGTCGTTGAGGTCAGGTTCCAGGAGGTAGCTTCATTTCGCCAGCCAGGGCCATTATAAGTAGATGAATTGCGATATTCCTTTAACAGGCCAAAGGCATCACTTTCGTCAGTAAAAACCAGGCCATTGTTATTGTAATTTATCACCATGGCCTGGGTTTCATTCACATTAAACAGAATGTCTCCTTGCGCATATTGCGGAGTCCTGCGGGTATTGGTGACATCAAAACTCAGGGACCAGTTAGGGCTGACATCCCATAAAGCATCAAACCTGACGATCGTATCGTCTTCATCACCATGATCAATTCCCGGGGAGCCACTTTCTACATATCCACCTTTTTCCTGATTATATAAGGTGAATTTTGTTCTTAGATTATCCGACAGCGGGATATCGATATTTGCTGAAATTCGGCGTTGCTCAAAATTCCCAATTCCAACTTCGACTCTAGCACCGAGCACATCTGCCGGCTGCCTCGAAACGTAGGAGATTGCACCACCCATGGCGTTCTTGCCGAACAAAGTGCCCTGCGGGCCTTTCAGAACCTCGATGCGTTCCAGCTCTACAACATTGGCCAATGCTCCCGCTGAAGCGGTTTGAGCGATACCATCGAGATAAATCGCGACCCCCGGAACACCACGCATATAAAACTGTCCACTGGCTGGTCCAGGCGTTCCTCCTCCGCGGATAAACACATTGGGAACCAGGATGTTCAGGTTCTCAATATTTTCAATATTCCTGGCTTCTATGTCTTCCGCACCCAGTGCAATGATGGAAATGGGTACGTCCTGAATGGCCTCTTCCCTTCTCTGGGCCGTGACCACAATTTCTTCAATCTGTGCCAGTGTTTCCAATGGCAAACTGGCTGCCATTACCAACCCTACTGCTGCACTAACTTTTTTCAGTTTAAATTTCATTTTCGTCTCTCCCTTACTATTTATAATTATTTTTTAATTTTTATTGCTCTTGCATCGGGTCCAGTTCATCTCTGCCAGTAACCGGTGGCGCGTGCTCACTGGCCGGTGGAATTCTGGAAGCCAATGCTTCCTTGATTTCCTGATAATTCCGATCATCGGCCAGGTTGATCCACTCATTGGGGTCATTCTGTAAATCGTATAATTCTTCCTCACCATCGTCATAAATGGTGTAACGGTATCTGTCCCCTCTCACGGAAAAGTTGCCGTAATCTCCATAGGTGGTGATCGCGACGTCATCCCAGGACATATCTGGATTCCTCAGCAAAGGCACAAGGCTGGAACCATCGACATGTTCGGCCCTTTCAAGTCCGGCAAGTTCGGCCAGTGTGGCGTAAACACTTAGTGTCGACACCGCTTCATGACTGACGGAGCCCGGCGTGGTCACACCTGGCGCGACAATAATAAAAGGCACTCTGGTGGTCTCCTCCCATAAGGTCATTTTTCCCCAGACATTCTTTTCTCCCAGATGGAACCCGTGGTCGGACCATAAAACGATAATGGTATTGTCTGCTCTGCCGCTGCGATCCAGCGCATCAAGCAGTCTGCCGACCATGGCATCAGTGAAACTGATACTTGCCATGTAACCCTGGATGGCCTCTCGCCATTTTGTTTCTCCGCGTTCCAGTACCCAATCCATGGTGGTTCCGACAGCCAGGTCCGGTTCGGCACCAATCAGGTCTTCATAAGCAAGCGGTACGTCATTCAGGTCATTATCCAGATAGGCTGGCAGTTCAATATCTTCGACCGGGTACATATCAAAATATTTTTGCGGGACATACCAGGGCAGATGTGGCCTGAAGAGCCCGGTAGCCAAAAAGCGCGGACCAGTTGAAGCTGCTTCAATCTGGTCCACAATCCAGGAGGTGACCTGGCCATCCCCCATGGCATCATCGGTCGTGACAGTCGGGAAAAAATCAAAATGCCCGGTGCTCATGCCATTACCCACCGCATCCCCGGCAGTCTGTCCGGGCGCAGGATTCACTTCGTCAGGTAATTGCCGGTCTATCGAGGGCCAGTAGGCGTCCCAACCATTGGGGTCATTTTGCCCGGTAAAGCCTCCCAGACTGTAGGTATGGGCATGGAAAAGTTTGCCGGCGCCCAGTGTCAGGTAATCATTTTGCCTGAAGAAGGCCGGAATCGTAGGCTTGCCTTCAAAGGTCGGATTGGTTCGCCAGTCGCCAAGCTGGGTATAGACCCCGCTGCTGAAAGGACTCATGCCTGAAAAGATGGCCGTACGTGTCGGCAGACAGGCAGCACCCGGTGTATGTGCATTGGCAAACAGCATGCCTCTGGAGGCCAGTTCATCAATGTTGGGGGTACGTATCTGCTCGTTGCCGCCCATGACACCAACCCAGTCATTCAGGTCATCAATGGCAATAAACAAAACATCTGGCCTGTCCTGGGACATGGCCGGAGAAGTAAAGACTGCACTTGCAGCGAACAGGATTGAAGCAAGTTTATTTGCTGATTTCATAGGCTTCCTTTTTTATAATTTTCAATGCTGCCTACGATACAAGACAAACGAACAAACAAAAAGCGAACCCTGCATCTACATATTTTTTTATTGTTGGTAAAACATAAAAATAGTGGTTATTCTGTTTGCGAGAGTGATGATGGCTGAAGAGCACTCGCGCCGATCAGTCTGGACAAAAATAAAAACAATATGTTCGATGTTACGCAACACCCGGACAAAACGTCCGGTGAAAGCAGTGAGGATGAAGCAACCACCCTGAATCAAGTGGAAGAGTTGCGCCCTGCCCTGCAAAAATTTCTCGAGCTTAAAGTCAGCTCAAGGGCAACCGCTATGGATCTGACGCAGGATACTTTTGAAAAATATTTATCCATTGAAGATAAAAGCGAAATTGCAAACACCCGGTCCTACTTATTTGCGATTGCTGCCAACCTGGCTAAAAACACTTTACGCAGAGAAAGAATTTATGTTGTTGATGCGGAAAACAAAGGGAGGCAAAGCGAGCCTGAAACTGAGGACCCCAGCCCGGAAGAATGGCTGATGTATTCAGAAATGCAGGACAAGTTCAGAACTGCTTTACAATCCTTGCCCGGAAAATGCCGTGAAATTTTCTATCTCAGACGGATAAAAAACTTATCCAGCCGGGAAATTGCAGACAAGTACGGGATTTCACAACGCATGGTACAAAAGCACCTGATAAAAGCCATCAAACACTTTCACAAGCATTTATAAAACACCTTAATGAATTTTCAACATTATTTTCAGTCCTTATTGCGACCTGTTACCCGTAAAAAAATATCGGATGAGGCCTGTGAATGGTTTGCTGTGCTCTATTCCGGTGATTTAACGAAAGAAGAATTTGAAAAATATCTGAACTGGGCCGAAAAGAACCCTGCAGAAGCCAGCCAACTGAAAGAGCTGGAAACAACCTGGAAAAAAATCCCGGAGCACTGCCAGCTCGAATATTCCAATCCCGGCTTCAAGCCTGCAGTCCGGGCATTTATCAGAGGCAGCGGTCTGGCAAACTACGCTATGGCAGCACTGCTAATCCTGGCAGCAGGTATCGTTTTAATTTTCAGTGATACCGATGAAGGCAGTAATATTATCGTCTATGAAACAGCCAGAGCCGAAACAAACAGCATTAATCTGGCAGACGGCTCGCTTGTAACACTCAATGTTCTTTCCAGTATAGAAGTGCGCTATACGGCTGAGGAGCGTCATGTTCAATTATTGCAAGGCGAGGCTTTCTTTAAAGTATCACCGGACAGAGCACGCCCTTTTGTGGTTAGCACGGATAACGGAGCAGTCCAGGCACTTGGAACAGAGTTTAATACCCGGCTTGGCAACGCTGAGCAATTAACCGTCACCCTGCTGGAAGGCAGTATTAAAGTCACGGCTGCTGATAACGACAACCAACTCAGGGAAGCCATACTTGATCAGCCTGGCCTACAGGCAAATATACAACTCAACCCGGATACGTCGAGAACCAACTCAAACTCTACCAGCCGCGGTGCAAATCCTATTCAGGTAAGCAGCGTCGATGTGAATAATATTATTTCATGGCAAGCGGGCAAACTGGTTTTTACCGGGGAAACACTTGATACCGCGATTGAAATAATAAACTCCCATACAACTCACACTATTCATTTGCAGGCTCCTGAACTGGAGCAAAGTCCGGTATTTGGTGTATTCAACACCGGTGACTGGGAAGGCTTCCTCAGTGCAGTAGAATCGAGTTACCCCTTAAGGCATTTTGACGCAGGTCAGGACATCACTGTACTGAGTGAAAATTAGGAGGTATCCATTATTTAAATTTCCAGACCAGAATCTGCCTGCAATTTCCAGATGTCACAATAATGATAAAAACGAAACGACATGTTCAACCTGAAATTTTGATTGCGGTGATATTTTTTACTGTCTGCAATCTTGTTCTCGTATCAATGTCACAGGCAGCGTCAAACGAATCGCGGTCGTTTGACATCCCCTCCCAAACCCTCAATGAAGCCATTATTGATCTTTCCGCCCAATCAGGAATCCAGTTCTTTTATACCGACCAGAAAATTTCGACAATAGTTGCTCCGGAAGTACAGGGAGACATGACCGTCACAGATGCTCTCTCACGCTTGCTGGCAGACACCGGATATTTATATGAATTCACAAACCCGCAAACGATAAGAATCTATACTGAAAACATTGAAGTTACAGATGCTTCTCCATTACCCGCACAACAGAGCTCGGTTCCCGCGACCGATCAGATTCAGGAGTCCAGGGTCCGCAGCAGAATCTATGAAATAGTTACTACCAGCCAGCAAAGGCTGAATGGCAAGAACCTGCAGGATATTCCCATCTCCATAAATGTTTTGCAAAGTAATGACCTGCAAAGCAGAAACATCAACAACATTCGCCAGTTGAATGAGCAAATACCCAATATCAATATTCGCGGTGGTGGCGTAACCGGAAGCTCAGTAGGAAGATTTGCCATCAGAGGAGTTCCCGGAGTCATTCGCTACCTTGATGGAGTTGCCCAGCCCTCAAATATTGGTGCTTTGTTTAATGTACTGGAGCTGGAAAGTATCGAGGTTCTGAAAGGTCCGCAGGGAACCCTGTTCGGTAAAAATGCTCTCGGTGGAACCATTCGTTACACCAGTAAAAAACCCGCAGAAGAGTTCGGCAGCAGGCTGAATATCAAGCTGGGGAACTTTAATCACAGAGAGATCAGTGCAAACCTCGATGTCCCGCTTACAAAGGATTTTCTGACAAAGTTTACTGCCGCAAGAATCAGTAAAGATGGGTATGTAGAAAGCGGAACCCCGGGAATTTATTATGGTGATGAAGAAGATACTATTTTCCGGGCACAGGCAAACTGGCAGCCGACTTCCGGGTTTGAGCTGAATTTCAGCACCGCTATCAACCGAAGGACTCCAGATTACTCACAGGCAAATGTGCTGTATGAAATCCTTGAAAGTCATCCCCGGGTTCAGGACTACAACAATGCCGGATTCACCTTTACTGATCAAAGTGATGCATTTGGAAAATTTGAGAGATACTACAATTCTTCCAGGTATACCGGCACAGGAAATATCTGGGAGGAGAAAAGCTACAATTTTAATTTTTCCTGGAACT
>Ga0207417_1000188_pt1 | contig 24921 bp, 21 predicted proteins | sample MalvirmetagMSP82_FD_184225 | JGI IMG/M metagenome (GOLD analysis project Ga0207417, IMG submission 184225) | Marine viral communities from the Deep Pacific Ocean - MSP-82 (SPAdes) | ecosystem: Environmental > Aquatic > Marine > Oceanic | place: Pacific Ocean | collected 2011-04-19
AGATCAGAAAGGCGTGTTCAACCAGTGGGATTTTGTCGTTCTTAACGATCAGGATGAGCACAAGCCCGTTGCGGTCGGTTGTGAAGATTGCATTACATTATCGGTGCTCAGCGCTCCGGTTAAACTCACTGGCACCTTTACCCGGATGCTGAACCCGTTCATTCGCTGATTGGCTTCAGGCTGTAAGCGAGACAGGGCGATCATTGATCGCCCTTTTTTGTGCCCATCGAACCTACCAGGGTAATTCCGAACCATCCCAGCTGAGAAAGCGGCCGTTGTCGTCATCAGTCACGTCTCCGATGACCTTAAGCAGGTTCTCTGCGGTCTGGCACGGCGCGTGCACCTTCAGTTGCGCCAACGACTGCCGGAACGGCTCACTGAGCGCCGACTCGGTGGTGCCCGGGTGCAACGCCACACAGGCCACTGGCTTACACCGGCGCGGCAATTCCACCGACAAACCCCGCACCAGCATATTCAGCGCCGCCTTGGAGCTGCGATAGGCGTACCAGCCGCCCAGTCGGTTATCGGTAATGGAACCGACCTTCGCCGAAATCGCCGCTATCCGTTTCAGCTCCTTGTGCCTGAGCCAGGGAATAAGAGCCTGCACCAGCAGGCCGAACCCGGTGACATTGACCGCAAAGGCCTGGGTCATGGCATTGGCAGACAGGTCTTCGAGGCGCTTCTCCGGGAACACAGTGTCGGAATGCAGCAAGCCAGCCGCGTAAACAACGGTGTCGATACCCTCTCGCGCCGGGAACACGGACTCCAGCGCATCAGTAACCGAAGCCAAAGAACCGCTGTCACTGGCGTCCCAGGGCACTAAGGTGACCCGATCGGAGTGGTGCAACGTCTCGGGCGCCCGACCCGGGTCCCGGCACAAGCCAACTACCCGGCTGTCCGGGTACTCGGCCAGAATGGCCTCTGCCAACGCGGCGCCAATGGCTCCCGATACGCCGGCTATCAGCACTCGTTTCATGGTGACTCTCCCACTGGTGTAAACACTTCAACGCCCCGGCTGTTCCTCAAGCCGCGCGCTCAAATCCTGTAGGAAATACGAACAGTTTAACGGCTGGACTGCTGGCGCCTGTGAACCGGGATATTAAAACGGGCGTATGAATCACCTGTTCCGATCAAACACAACTCGACACCACAAGATCACGGGCCACTGGCTCGGGGTCTCAAGATAAAGAAGCACACTGAGGAGAGTACTCCATGCAATACCAGGCTCCCGCGAACGATCTTCGCTTTCTGTTGTTTGATGTATTGGGTGCAGACCGGCTCCACGAGCTGGAAAAATACGCCGACGCCACTCCCGACCTGATTTCTGCAGTCATTGACGAAGCCGGCAAGCTGGCAGCGGAAGTGATTCAGCCCACCAACCAGGTTGGCGATCGCGAAGGCTGCAGCTACGATCCCGAGACCCATGCGGTGACCACGCCCGCAGGATTCAAGGAAGCCTATAAGAAGTTTGTCGAAGGTGGCTGGACTGCCCTGGACGCACCGCTGGAATTCGGTGGCCAGGGACTTCCGCACACCCTTAAATTTGTCGTCGATGAGATGGTCTGCTCCACCAACCTCTCGCTGGGCATGTACCCGGGCCTCACCCACGGCGCCATCAGCGCCCTGCACGCCCACGGCTCCGACGAACTGAAAAAGGTTTTCCTCGAGAAACTGATCTCCGGCGAGTGGACCGGCACCATGTGCCTGACCGAACCCCAGTGTGGTACTGACCTGGGTCTGATCCGCTCCCGCGCCACCCCGAACGACGACGGCAGCTATGCCATCGAAGGCACCAAGATCTGGATCACCGGTGGTGAGCACGACCTGGTCGACAACATTGTCCACCTGGTACTGGCCAAGCTGCCCGGTGCGCCCGACACCACCAAGGGCATCTCCCTGTTCGTGGTACCCAAAGTCCTGCCGGACACCGGCGAGCGCAACCCAGCGTTCTGTGGTGGCCTGGAACACAAGATGGGCATCAAGGGTTCCGCCACCTGCGTGATGAATTTTGAAGGCGCCAAAGGCTGGCTGGTGGGCGAGCCCAACGACGGCATGCGTGCCATGTTCACCATGATGAATGAAGCCCGTCTGATGGTGGGCATGCAGGGTCTGGGCCTTGCCGAAATGGCTTACCAGGAAAGTTTGGGCTTCGCCCGCGAGCGTCTGCAGAGCCGTTCCCTGAGTGGCCCCAAGAATCCGGACGGCCCAGCCGACCCGATCATCGTGCATCCCGACGTGCGTCGTATGCTGATGCGCCAGAAAGTGTTGAACGAAGGCATGCGTGCCCTGGCATTGTTTACCGGCCACCACCTGGACCTGTCAGTGGCCCACACCGATGAGGCAGTGCGTGAATCGTCGGATGATCTGGTGCAGCTGCTGACGCCGGTGGTCAAGGCTTTCCTGACCGATGAGGGCTTCAACAACGCCAACACCGGCCTGCAGGTACTGGGTGGTTCCGGTTTCACCACCGACTGGCCGCTGGAGCAGCTGGTTCGTGATGGCCGCATCGCCCGGATCTACGAGGGTACCAACGGCATTCAGGCCATGGACCTGGTCGGACGCAAGCTGAGCCTGAAGGGCGGACAGCTGGCGCGCAGCCTGTTTGGCGTGTTGACCGGTTACCTCAAAGACAACCCGGAAGCACCTCATCGCGAAGAGCTGAAAGACGCCATCAAGTGTCTTGAGGAAGCCACCATGTGGCTGGCGAGCAACGCGCCGAGCGATCCCGAACAGGCCGGCTCCGCCGCCACCCCGTACCTGCGCCTGATGGCCCTGACTGTGATCGGCTACCTCTGGTCGCGCATGGCCGGTGTTGCCGGACAGCAGCTGGAAGCGGATGGCATAAACAAGCCGCTGCTGGAGAGCAAGCAGGTGTCCGCCCGTTTCTACTTTGAGAAACTGCTGCCGGAAATTCACTGGCTGCTGGGCGACATCAAGACTGGCAAAGACAGCCTGATGGCGTTCGACGACGACCACTGGGCCGCTTAAGGTCAGAATCGGTCAGGGCCAAACGGCCCTGGCCGCACCCATTGTTACGATGACATCCTGCACCACCTAACCTATGTGCCGCAACACCTGCGGTGTGACCCGGCTCTGGGTTACAATTGCGCTCTTTGATTCCGTCCGGTCCCACACCGGACCTGACCGGAGGCCGCATGAACGCCGACGATTACGCCTTTCGCTTTGGTGGCATTGAACGACTCTATGGGCGTCGCGCCCTGGAGGCTTTTCGGTCCGCCCACATTGCCATTGTCGGACTGGGGGGCGTGGGCTCCTGGGCCGCCGAATCGCTCGCCCGTAGTGGAATCGGCACCATCACCCTGATCGACATGGACGACATTTGCGTGTCCAACACCAACCGCCAGCTTCATGCCCTGGAGCAGCAGTACGGTCGTACCAAGACCGATGCCATGGCGGACCGCCTGCGGGCAATCAATCCCCAGGCTGATATCCGGGTGCATTTCGGTTTCCTGACCACCAAGAACGTCGCTGAGCTGATCACTCCGGAGATGACCGGCGTGGTCGACGCCATCGACAGCGTCAAGGCCAAGGCCGCCCTGATCGCTCACTGCCAGCGCCGCAAGCTTCCACTGGTCTGCGCCGGTGGTGCCGGTGGCCAGATGGACCCAACTCAGATTCAGGTCGCGGATTTGAGCAAGACCACCCAGGACCCGCTGCTGGCCAAGGTGCGGAACCTGTTGCGCCGGGAGTATGGCTTTTCGCGCAACCCAAAGCGCCGTTTTGGTATTGAGGCCGTATACTCGCTGGAGCAACTGACATATCCTGCCGGGGACGGCGAAGTATGCTTGCAGAAACCGGCAACCGATGGCCCAGTGCGATTGGATTGCGCTTCCGGTTTTGGCGCGTCAAGCCCGGTCACCGCCAGTTTTGGCTTCTTTGCGGCTTCCCGGTTGCTGAACCGGATCGCCAGACGCGCCAACCAATAACCCAAAGGATTTGCCCCCATTATGCCCATTAGCACGGTCCTGCTGCTTGCCAGCATCGGCGTTCTCTCCCTGTTCTGCCAATGGCTGGCCTGGCGGGTCAGGATGCCGGCAATCCTGTTTCTGCTCGCCGGTGGTATTGCCGCCGGTCCGTTATTCGGTTTCCTGGTGCCGGAGGCGGTGTTTGGTGAGCTGCTGTTCCCGGTGATCTCTCTCGCCGTCGCCATCATCCTGTTCGAAGGCAGCCTGACCCTGCGCCTGGCCGAAATCCGTGGCCACGGCAAAATGGTGCGCAACCTGATTCCGGTTGGCTCCATCGTTACCTGCATCATCGGCACTCTGTCAGTGCGCTGGCTGCTGGATGTATCCTGGCCGGTAGCACTGCTGTTCGGCGCCATTTCCATCGTTACCGGCCCCACGGTGATTGCACCGCTGCTGCGCTCGGTCCGACCAAAATCCAACCTGGCCAACATCCTGCGCTGGGAAGGCATCATCATCGATCCGGTCGGTGCGCTGCTCGCGGTACTAGTGTTCGAGGGCATTATCTCCTGGGGCCAGGGCAACGTGTTTGGCCACTCGCTCTACATCTTCGGCAAGACCCTGATGGTCGGCTTCCTGATTGGTGCGATTGCCGGCTACCTGAATGGCCTGGTATTGCGTAAGCACCTGGTCCCGCAGTACCTGCACAATGCCGGCACCCTCACCTTCATGCTTGGCGTTTACGCCCTGTCCAATGAAATCGCCCACGAGTCCGGCCTGCTGACGGTTACCGTAATGGGGATCTGGATGGCCAACATGAAGCAGGTGCCGATCGAGAGCATTCTCGAATTCAAGGAGTCGCTCAGCGTTCTGCTGATTTCCGCCCTGTTCATCATTCTGGCCGCCCGCGTGGAGTTCAGTGCCATTGCCGAGCTCGGTTGGGGGCTGGCCCTGGTGCTGGCGATCCTGATGCTGGTGGCCCGGCCGCTGAGCATCTTCCTGTCGGCGATTGGCACCAAGCTGAACTGGCGGGAAAAACTGTTCCTGAGCTGGATTGCCCCTAGGGGCATTGTCGCGGCTGCGGTCTCGGCCCTGTTTGCCTTCCAACTGCAGAAACTGGGCTACGAGAGTGCCGGCACCCTGGTGCCGCTGGTGTTCATGCTGATCATTGCCACCGTGACACTGCAGAGCCTGACCGCTCGCCCGGTGGCGAAAATGCTGAAAGTGGACGAGCCGGCGGAATACGGATTCCTGGTGCTCGGGGCTAACCCGGTCGCACGCATGATCGGCCTGGCCCTGAAAAAATCCGACGTGCCGGTCACCCTGGCAGACACCAACTGGGAGAACGTGCGTCAAGCGCGCATGGAAAACCTGCAAACCTATTTCGGCAACCCTGTGTCGGAACACGCCTCAACCCATCTGGACTTGACTGGTATCGGCAACCTGCTGGTGATTTCGCCCTACAAGCACATGAACTCATTGGCCACCTACCACTTCCTGGACTGGTTTGGGAACCACAGCGTATTCAGTCTCGCGGAAGGCGATCAGGACCAGAAGGCGCGTCACCAGACCGCCGAAAAAATCCAGATGACCCGGGGCCTGTTCGGTGGCGTGAGCTACGCCAAACTGGCCAGCCTGGCGAGCCAAGACTACACAGTGCGCACTACCCAGCTCAGCGACGAGTTCAGCTATGACGACTTCCTGAACCAGTTCCAGCGCCAGGCATTGGTACTGTTCGTGTTCGACAGCAAGGGCCACGTTATGCCGGTGATGGACATGGAGACGTTGAAACCGGAAAAAGACTGGATGCTGATCAGCCTGGTCCCTCCCCAGGCCCGAAAGGAGCGCAAGGAGCGGGACGGACAGGCAAGCAATGGCACTGCCACTAAAGAAAGCCCGAGCAACAGTGCAACCGAGAGCTCAGAGACGGAAAAAGAGGGTAACCAAGGGGCTTGAGCCCTCAGCGGCAGTCCAGGACCAGTTTGCCGCGCACGTGACCGCCTTCGAGCAGTTCATGGGCGTGGGCAACCTGATCAAGGGGAAAGACCTGATCCAGGTGCACCCGGACATCGCCATCCTCGATCAGCTCGGCAATTTCATCCAGGTGGAAGACATCGGGACGCACGGTCATGCCGTGGGCCCGCAAGCCCATGTTTTCGGCGGCGCTAATGATCTCATCGGCGGTCACCGTCGGGATGGTCACCAGCACGCCATGCTCTCCCAGGGTATGCAGCGACCGCTTACCTTCCTCACCGCCCACCAGATCAAGCACTACATCAAGGCCGTAGCACTCTTCAGCAACGTCGGTGGTTCGGTAATCAATGACTTCGTGCACACCCAGCTCGGCCAGGAAATCCCGGTTGGCCGCAGACGCCGTGGCCACCACGTGGGCACCCCGCTCCAGCGCAAACTGAACAGCAAAATGCCCAACCCCACCGGCACCGGCGTGAATCAGGATTTTCTGTCCTGAATCCAGCTTGGCCACCTCGAACAGCGCCTGCCAGGCAGTCAGTGCCGCCAGGGGTAAGGCCCCCGCGGCCAGCAGGTCCAATTCCTCCGGCACTATGGCAAACTCATCGGCTCCGGCGACGGCATAACTGGCGTAACCACCGCCGCCCTCTGGAAACCCGATCATGCCCATTACCCGATCCCCAGGCGCCAGTGTCGTCACGTCTTCGGCGACTTCGACCACTTCGCCCGCCACGTCGTAACCCGGAGTCCAGGGCAGACTGTTTTCAATCTGTCGGGCGGCGAAGCCAAGCCCCTTACGGGTCTTCCAGTCGATGGGGTTGAGACCAGCACCATGAACGCGAACCAGCACCTGGCCTGGACCGGGCTGCGGAATGTCCGACGTCTTCACCTGCAGGACATCGCGCTCGCCAAACCGGTCATAGCTGACATGGCGCATGGTGGTTTCGGTGTTCGACTCTTCGGGATTTACCATGACGGTCTCCGGACAACGGCAGTAACGGGAAGCAGGTGTTTTTCTCAGACTAGCAGAAGATGCTACCGAAGGTGATTCATTTGACGGCCACGCCAGTTGCACCATTGACCACGGCTGCCGCCAGGATCTCGGCGAATTCCCGGGGGGCTCGGCTCGGGCGCTGGGATTTCATATCCACGCAGGCGTGGGTGGAAACCGCCCGGACCAAGGTCTTGCGGTCAGTCGGGCGAACCAGCTGGAACTGGCGGGAAGAACGGAAACGACCATCATACCCGGTCAGCCAGGTGCCAAGGATCAGCCGGTCACCGGCATTGGCCGATGCCAGGTAGTCGATTTCGGTGCGGGTGATGGCCATCGCCTTGCCCGTCGCCTCATGCAGTTCCCAGGTCATACCCAGGCTTTCGATGTGGGCCCAGCTTACGTCTTCCAGCCAGCGCACGTAGACCACGTTATTGGCGTGACCCAGACGATCGGTGTCGTCGTCGCGCACGGTAATTTCGAGGGTGAACGGATCAGGCAGATCCCACTGAAGGGCACTGGCATCGGTCATACTTCATCGTCTCCAAGACCGGGAATGGCCTGCAACGGTAGCCGTCCGATGCGATCATTGTGAAGTGAACCAAAGTATAGGTAACCGCCGTGGGGATTGACCGAGGTGATCTCCTGCAAATGCGTGCCCCGGGTGTCATGGAGACTGGTGATCACCTCGCCGTCCCGATCGAAGGCCACCACCAGACCATACTCCCGTGGCGTCGGCTTCAGGCGGTCCGGCAGCTTGGCCACCAGATCCTTGAGCCAGGGGCTTCGGTGCAGGGCGTCCACCTGGGCGTTGCGCAGCGACGGAAACGCCACCCAGAAGCGCCCTTCCCGGTCGACCGCCAGGTTATCCGGGAAGCCCGGCAGGTTGTCGGCGAACACCTCAGCCTGGCCTGCCTTGGGGCCGTGAATCCAGTAGCGCAGCGTTCGGTATTTCCAAGTTTCGTTGACCAGTACAAAACTGCCGTCGGGCGAGACAGAAACGCCGTTGGCAAAATGCAGGTTACCGAGCAACACCTCAACCTTGCCGGTATAGGGCGAGTACCGCAGAAGGCGCCCGTGGGGGCGCATTTCCAGGAGGTCGAGCCGGTAATCCGGCTGCTGGAAGCGGGAACTGGCGTCGGTGAAGTAGATGCGGCCATCGGGGCCGATATCGACGTCGTCGGTGAACCGGAACGGCGTTCCCTCCGCTTCCCGTGCCAACACGGTGATGGTCTTGTCCGGGGCGATCGACAACAGGCCTTTCCAGGCGTCCGCAACAATCAGGTTGCCAGCGTCATCAAACACCAGCCCCAGGGGACGGCCTTCGGTCTTGAGCCAGGTTTCCACCCGACCATCGGGGAACAGCCGAACAATACGGCCATCCTGGGTACCGGCATAGACAGTGCCATCGTCGCTGACCGTGGTGTCTTCCGGGCCATACACTTGCCCGCGTGCCAGCAGCTCCGCCAGCCGAAGCCGTTCATTGGGGGCCAGCGGCCCGGTCAGCGGCGGCGGCGAGGGCGGCTGCCAGGCCTTGCTGTCAATGGGCGATGGTGTCAGCAGAAAAGTGCCCAGCAACACAAACAGGACCAGCGCTCCCACCATCAACCATTTCATAGACCATGCCCGCCTGTTCTTGTGTTCAAACCCTTTCTCGCGATGGCTTAACCTTAGCAGACCGCCACCATCCGAGAAAAATGCGAACCCTGGGGAAGGAGATAGCCTACGGGCCCTCGGCCAGGAACCGTCGACTCAGGGCGGCAAAGGTATCGGCCTTCTCGGCGTGCAGCCAGTGCCCGGTATCCTGAATGACACGCAGCTCTGCAGCCGGGAACAGGCGCTCGATCTGCTCCCGGTGCTTCTCCTGGATGTAGGCGGACTCGGCACCTTTCAGGAACAACACCGGCCCTTCGTAGGGTCCCTCGCCTTCCGGAGCCATGGCGAGATTGCCATAACAGGCTTCGATGACCGGCAGGTTCAGGCGCCAGCGGAAGACGGCGCCGCCCTCCTCCTGTTGCTCACGCGGTACCCGCTCCAGATTCTTCAGCAGGAACTGGCGGGTGGACGGCATCTCGACAAATTCGGTCAGGAACTTGTCGGCATCCTGGCGAGTACGCGCGTTCTGCAGGTCCAGACTTTTGAGGCCTTCCAGAATGGCATCGTGGCGGGGCTTGTAACTGACCGGCGCAATATCGGCGACCACAATTTTCTCGACCCGATCCGGCGCCTGCAAGGCAACCTGCATGGCCACCTTGCCGCCCATGGAATGGCCAAGGATGCGGGCCTTGTCGATGCCCTGCCGGTCCAGATAGGCAATCACATCCGCGGCCATGGCGGGATAATCCATGGTGTCGGTGTGGGGTGAGCTGCCGTGATTGCGCTGGTCCAGGGCGTGGATTTGCCACTCGTCCTGCAACCGGCGGGCAATGCCGCCGAGATTCTCCAGCGACCCAAACAGGCCATGCAACAGGATCAGCGGCGCACCTTCGCCGGTAATACGGTGGTTCAGCTCGACACTCATGGGCGGACGATCTCCGGTTTAGCGGGTGGTTTCTAACCGGTTACATTACCACCGCCAGTGCGGCGAGCAAATGCCGCCCGGCCGCGGGTGGCAAACAGGCACAAAAAAGCCGGGCCAAGGCCCGGCTTTTCAGTCGTCGGCGTTACGCCGGAGGACTCAGCAATAGAAGATGCTGTTCAAGTATTCGGCGAGCGCGATGACGTTCGTCCGTTCAATCTCGTTGTGCGGTACAAAAATTTCCTGTTCCATATAGCTCCTCCTGAAAACACCGTTCCATTGCATCAACCTGATGACTTAATGCTATCGTTGTTGCCATGACAAACCGTTGACAGGCGGTTTCATTCGCTTGACATTTTGTATCAATCCCAGATGAAAGATTGTTAACCATCAGGAATACGCCTTGATCCCTGCTGCGTCAGATTACAATCACACGCCCCTGGTGGCCGCCTCCAGCACGCTGGCCCTGGTGCACTACCTCCAGAGCCAGGGCCTGCTGGATCCGGCCCTGGTGCAACAGATCATCGGCATGGACTTGCAGGCGCTGGCCAATCCGGATTTGCGTATACCGGCGCCCGCCCACTACCGCCTGTGGGACTACGCCGAGCAGGTAACCGGTGACCCGGCGATAGGACTGCACGCTGGCCTGGTGGTTGATCCTGAGCGCATGGGGCTGGTGGGCCACGTGTTCTTCAACTGCGACACCCTGGGTGAAGCGGTTACCCAGTACGTCCGCCTGCACCGGTTGATCAACGAATCGGTGACCCTGAGTTTTCAGCAGACCGGCGAAGAGGCCATCCTGACCTGGCAACCGGATGCCCCCAACCACTACTCCCGGCAAGACATGGACCGGACCCTGGCAGCGGCGCTGAGCCGGACCCGGCACTTCATCCACCCGGAGATTCACGCCGAGTGGGTCGAGATCGCCCATCCGATCCCCAGTTACGCCGACGAGTATGAAACCCTGTTGGGTGGCCCGGTGACGTTTGACTGCACCTCGACCCGACTGGCCTTCGACAGCCGCCATCTCAGTCATGGCATTCCCCGTCGCAATCCTTACGTATACTCCGCGGTATTGAAGCAGGTGAACTCTGTGCTGGCACGGCTGCAGCCCAGACGCTCTTTCGGCCGCAAGATCCGACGCCTGATTTCCAAACAGATGGCGACGGAAAAAATTGATGCCGACAGCCTGGCGCGGCAATGCCATATGAGCCGCCAAACCCTGTATCGAAGACTAAAGCGGGAGGGTCTCAGCTTCCACGATCTGGTAGAGCAAGTACGCAAGGACAAAGCCTTACGCTACGTCGCCGCCGATCACTACGCCCTGGGCGAGATCGCCTTCCTGCTTGGTTTTTCGGAACTCAGCGCCTTTAGCCGTGCTTTCAAACGTTGGACCGGCACTGCGCCGGCCCAGTATCGCGCCAATCAGCTGGCTCGCACCCACCCGACATCCGGGGCCCCGGCCCCTTCGGACGTACGTAAGTGATTATGGAAAACTTTTCTTGGGTAGCAGTGGCGGTTGGCCTGCTTTACCTGGCCGCACTGGCCTGCATCTACCGGATTCTGCTGACCTATCGCACCGCCCAGGGCGCCATCGCCTGGATCATCGGCCTGCTCGGTTTGCCCTACGTGGCGGTGCCGCTGTTTGCGCTGTTCGGGCGTTATCGCTTCGGTGGCTACGTCCGGGCCCGACGCATGGGCAACCAGGGCCTGACCAACCTGCTGAACCGGTTTGAACGCCAGACCACTTCCATCGCAGCGCCGGCTGACCAGTACTTTACCGATGAACTCCAGGTGCTGTGCAAGCTGGGCCGCCAACCGTTTACCGAAGGCAATCGCTGCACCCTACTGAGAGACGGCGAGGCCACCTTCGAGGCTTTGTTCGAGGCCATGGAGAACGCCACCCGCTATATCCTGATGGAATTCTACATAGTCCGCTCGGACCGGGTTGGCCGCCGCATCAAGTCCATCCTGGAGCGCAAGCTGGCGCAGGGCGTTGAGGTCTGTTTCCTGTACGACAATATCGGCAGCGTCGGATTATCGAAAACCTACCTGAAGCAGCTTACGGCCGCTGGCGCCCGGGTAGCCTCCTTTGGCGATGGCAACGTCCGCCGGCGCCGGTTCCAGATCAATTTCCGCAACCACCGCAAGCTGCTGGTCTGCGATGGCACCATCGGCTTTGTTGGCGGCATCAATCTGGGCGACGAGTATCTGGGTACCGCCATGGACCATGAACCCTGGCGGGATACCCATTGCCGCATCGAGGGCCCGGCGGTGACCGGGCTGCAGCTGACCTGGCTTGAGGACTGGAACTGGGCCAGCGACGAGTGTCCGGACCTGGACTGGGCGCCGCAAAACAACACCGCCGGTGAGGATCGGGTACTGATGCTGCCAACCGGACCGGCGGACGACTGGGAAACCTGCACCCTGTTCTTCCTGAACTGTATCAACAATGCCCGCAGTCGCCTGTGGATCTGCTCGCCCTACTTTGTGCCGGACTTTCAGATCATGAACGCGCTGCAGCTGGCCGCCCTTCGGGGTGTGGATGTGCGCATCCTGATTCCGGAGAAATCCGACAGCAAGCTGATTGGTCTGGCGGCGTACTCGTACCTGGTACAGGCCAGTAAAAGCGGCGTTGGCATCTACCGCTACCAGCCGGGCTTCATGCATCAGAAGGTGGTTCTGGTGGATGACCGTTACGCCGCGGTGGGTACGGCCAACCTGGACAACCGGTCAATGCGGCTGAACTTCGAAATCACCGCCGTGACCACCGCACCGCATTTCATCAACAGCGTTGAATCCATGCTTGAAGACGATCTGGACAACTGCCGGCTGATGACCGAGCGGGACTACCGGGACCGGTCCATCCTGTTCCGGTTAACCTGCCGTGCCATCCGGCTGCTCGCACCGCTGCTATGATCTTGGCTGTGAGCGCCCTAGTGAGATGCGAGCCGCCCGGCACTGGTTTCTTTCAGCCCGATTATGCGACTATGCCCTGACCCATCAGCCCGCATGCAGTAGCGACATCACACCATGAACGCGTTCCAACCCAGAGAAACCCTGACCGAACAGGTCGCCCGCCACATTGAGAACCTGATTGCCTTCGGCCAACTACGTTCTGGCGAACGCATTTACGAAGGGGCAATGGCCAAGGATATGGACGTCAGCCACGGCTCCATTCGCGAAGGCCTGCTGCTGTTGGAGAAACGCCACCTGGTACGTAACGTGCCGCGCAAGGGCGCCTTCGTGACCACCCTGGACGAGTATTTCGTCCGCAGCCTGTACGAGACTCTCGAACTCTATCTGACCCACACCGGCCGCAAACTGATCCGGCAATGGCAACCGGCCGATATGGAACGGTTGGAGTTGCTCTATGCCCGGATGAAAACCTGCTTTGAGACCAGTGACCTGATGGCCTTTCTCGAGCTGGGTATCGAGTACACCAAGGCTTCGCTGGTGTACGCGGACAACTACTTTATCGTGGCCGCCATCGACGATCTCTGGCCGTCGGCCAAGCGCTGCGCTTTTGTAGCCTTCCAGCGCGGTGGCAGCCATGTTTTCGAGGACAACCTAGCGCACATGCAGGAATCCATCCAGGCGATCAAGGATCGGGACGAGGACCGCCTGACGGCGATCCTGCACCGCTACGCCATGCAGCAATGTCAGCAGGTCCTGGACGCCATCGCCGTGATCGAGAAGCAGGACGCCTAGCGGGCGGATCAGTAGAACAGCTGGGTGAACGAGAAACCAATATTCAGGTAGGCGGCCCAGTCGTCCCGGTTGTTGTAGGCGGTGGCCAATTGCACGGGCCCCAGAAAGGTATCTACCCCGGCAAACACACTGTAGGAACGCACTGTATTGCTCCAACTGGCCTGATCAAACGATTCCCAAGCGTTACCCGCCTCAAAACCCGCACCCGCAAACCAGGGCACCCACGGCCCGCCAAATGCCTGGCTGGCGTATAACGCGCCCAGCAGCGCGTTATCGCCAGTAATCTCGCCCGGAGCGTACGCCGACAACCGACGGAAGCCGCCCAAGCGCACCGCGTTCTCGATGCCGGGTTCACCGGCGGTCACGGCCTCGCCAAACAACAGGCCCGTCAGGTTAAAGCCTTTCCAGCTGTCGGTGCCCAACAACATGCCGGTGACCGAATCAAAGTGGCGGTCTGAACCCAGGCCCTCGCGCTCCAACCGCCCCCGGATACCAGCAAAGGCACCGTGGCGGGGAAAGAAGGTGTCATCCAGGGAATCGTGCACCAGTTGCAGGCTGACCCCGCCCCGGTGCACGGTGTCGTCGCGCACGATCGGCAGGCCGATCTGTTCGTCCACCGTGGCGTAACCGCGGACGTAAGTCAGACGGATTTCTGCGTTACCACCCAACTCCATACCCAGGGCCAGATCCAGGTCACGATAGGTGACATCCACTTCGCTGACCGGACGGGTACCACCATCATAGATACCCAGAGTGTCACGACTGTATTCACCCCCAAGCACCAGGAAGCGCTGGTAGCCGTAATCGAGTGGCTGATACCACTGGGTTCGCACCCAGGGATCGGTGCCGAGCTGAACTCCGGTCTGCCACTCCGCGCCCAAGTCGTTGAGCTCAGTCATCCTCAAGCCGGTAGCGATGTTGAAACGGGTCTCACCATCAAAGTTGTCCTCGTAACCCAAGCCGAAAGACAGGTAATTCGGGCCCCAGCTTTTCTCCTTTACCCGCACCGTCAGCAAGGTGCCTTCCGGACTGGGTTCCAACGCGTAGGATACGGTTTCGTAATAGCCCAGACCGTAGATGCGCTTCAGGTCCGCCTCCAGTGCCTCCACGTCCAGGGGTTCGCCGGCCTCTTGCTGGATCCGTTCCCGCAGGAATTCGGGCGCCAAGCCCCCGCCCTGTTCAATCCGGATGTGGGAAATTGGCCCGGCCTCGTAGGGTGTAAATGCCGTCTGTGACTTGTAGCCGGCCCACTCTTTTCGCGGCACGATCAATGGCCTCAACGCTACAGCCTTCTCCCGAGCAGCCGTGGCACCCAGCTCAAACAACACCAGCGCGTTGTAAAAATCCACCGAGCCGACGCCCTCGAGGTCAGGCCGGATGAGAATGTCATTTTCGCCCAACAGATCCAGCTGTTGCTCGGTATTGCGACGAGTCATGATGGTGGTCAGTTGCCCCACCACCGAGAAAGCTTCCTTCAACTGGTCGGCGTCCAGCAGCGGGTCGGTGATATCGACGGCAATGATCACGTCTGCGCCCATGTCACGGGCGACGCTGACCGGCAGGTTATTGGCGACGCCGCCGTCCACCAACAGGCGACCATTGCGATTAACGGGGGCGTAAACACCGGGAATGCTCATGCTGGCGCGAATGGCTTCGGCCAGGTTGCCAGCGCCCATCACCACCTGTTCGCCGGTTTCCAGATCGGTGGCCACTGCCCGGAACGGGATGGCAAGGCGGTCGAAGTCCTCCACCAGCGCCGCATTGCGGGTCAATTCGTTCAGAATGAAACCAAGATTCTGGCCCGCGATAATGCCGCCCCCAACATAAAGGCCATCCGCCCTGACCCCGATGCCCGGGGTCACCGGCAGTCGCACTTCATCCTGTTTGCGTCGTATTGGTTTGTAGACCCGGCCCGGGTCGTCCTGGAAGCTGGACAGCCAGTCCATTTCAATGAATCGACGCTCGATATCCTCCACCGGCATCCCCGACGCGTACAGGGCGCCCACTGCCGAGCCGGCGCTGGTGCCCACCACCAGGTCCACCGGAATGTTCATTTCCTCCAACACGCGCAGCACACCGACGTGGGCCATGCCTTTGGCGCCGCCGCCACTCAGTACCAATCCCACCGTTGGCCGTTCTGCCGCAGACAGCGGCACGGCAATCAGGGCCACGGCCAGGATCAAAACTTGCAGTCCAAGCTTCACCGCCACCAGCACCCTCGAATCAGGCACCGTGTATGGGCTTATCGGAAGCGTCTTCGTCGACCAATGACAGGTGTGACACATCCGGCACCACCGGCGGTGGCAGCTCACGTTCCACGCCCAGTTCCGTTCCTGCGGGCGCCAGGGTCCAGTCCTCAAGGTGCTGGAACATCGGCGGCTCAACCTCGGTATGCTCCATTAACGTGACCCCGACCGGGTCCAGGCTCAGCCCGGACCCCGAGAGGATATCGTCCACCTTGTCACCGGCCACCAGTAAGCGTTCACCGGGCTCGGTCTCCGGGATCTTGCGTGTTGCTGGCGATGACGACGGCATTTCAGTGCCGGCTGGTTCGGCGGAACGTTGGCGCGCCGACTCCGGAGCGGCAGCAGGGACCGGACGCGCTGGCTCTGGTGCCCCGGCCATGGGCTGAACATAGGCAATCATGCCGTGCTTCTTCAGCACCGCGCGGTATTTCTCGGCCTGAACCTCTTCCAGCTTGTTGCGGATAACCACCGGCTGGCCACTGAACATTCGCTCCACCTGCTCGACACTGGCCTTAAACAGGTTGCGCGCATTAGCTCGAGCGGTCTCCGGATCGGTGCCGGGAGCGCATTCCCCTTTAAAGACGAGCTGAAACATGCCAATTCCTCTTATTTGACTGTCTTATTCACAGAATAGTTGATAGCTTAGCCGCCGGCTGCCGCCAGCCCGTCGTTCGAACCGCAACAAACGCAAAAAGTTGAAAAATTCATGCCCTTCATTACGCAAAGTGCCAGCCACTCTGCAATAATCATCTGTAACGAAAATTTACACTCGGTAACACGAATGCCCGATTGTCACGGGGAGTACCCGTCATGAAAATCACGCTTTGCGCCACTGCAATGGCCACCGCCCTACTCACAGTCACCGGCTCCGCCCATGGCGAGAACCTCGATGTTCTGATGAGCCAGGTTTTTCCCCAGGGGCAGGCGACGTATATTGGCTACGAAAGCGTTGAGCGTGAAGACATCCCCGCCTCTGCGGCCGTCGAACGCAAATACCTGATTGTCGATTTCCGGTTCGAGGCCGCTCAGCCGCCAGTAGAGCAGCTTCAGGTCAGCGTGCACAAGGTATGCATGACCCTTCTGAAAGACCGCGATCTGATTCGCCAGCTCTCCGATTCCGGTTACGACATGGTCGCGGTTGCCTTCGACCGCCGCTCCCAGTTCGACTGCCTGTAAGCTAAGCCCCCAGCGACTAGCGCCGGCGACCAAGCAGTTTCGGGAAGGCCTCAAGCGCACTGTTCACCGCGTCGAGATTAAACGCTTCCACATCCGTCAGCAGTTTTTCACCGTAATGGGTCACCGATTTCGAGCGGAACCGCTGGCCCCAGGCTATCAATCGCCGGGCAAAGTCCTTCATCTTCTCCGGATCCCCACTTTCGCGGATAGTTTGCCACTCGTCGCCAAAATCCGACGCTAGCTGTTCCCGCAACCAGCCCCGCTCCTGGATACTCAGGGTCTGGGCCAGCAAGCGCTCGGCTTCCTTGGGTTCACCTTCGTCCTCCGCCTCCTTTCCGGATGCTTCCACCCTGGGCAGGACCACGGTAAACACCGACCCCTTCCCGGACTCACTCTCGAGCTCCAATTCGCCGCCCATCATGCGTGCCAGTTTCCGGCTGATCGCCAGGCCCAGTCCGGTACCGCCATAACGACGGGTATTCTGCCCTTCCTGTTGTTCAAAGGCATCGAAGATACGGTCCCGCTGATCCGCGGGAATACCAATACCGGTATCCTGGACCGTGACCACCAGCCGGTAGAACTTCCGGACCTCGCCGTTGCCAGCGTCCGGCTCACTGGACGCCTCGGACTTCAGCCGCGTTGCCGTGGCCCGGACCGTGACTCCGCCCTCATGAGTAAACTTGATGGCGTTACCCACCAGGTTAAACAGCACCTGCCGCAATCGGGTTTCATCGAGCATCATCGACACCGGCATGTTCGAATCGACACTGACCTCCAGCGAAATCCCCTGTTCCATGGCACGCAGATCGAAGATGTGGCGCACGTCTCCAAGCAGACGTCGCATCGACACCGCGGAGTAATCCAGCCGCAACTTTCCAGCCTCGATACGGGACAGATCGAGAATGTCGTTAATCAGCATCAACAGGCTTCGGCTGCCAGCCCGAATTGCCTCCAGATAGGTACGCTGCTGAGGGTCGGTAACGGTATTGTTGAGCAGATCACTGTACCCGATCACGGCATTCATCGGGGTCCGAATCTCGTGCGACATATTGGCCAGGAACTCACTCTTGGCCAAACTCGCGGTTTCAGCCTCCCTGGCCAGGCGCTCGGCTTCCAGCTTAGCCGCCCGCAGTTCGTCTTCGCTGCGACGCAGGGCGTTCTCGGAGCGGATCCGCTCATCCACTTCCCGGGACAGCTTGCGGTTCCAGTACAGGAAGATCAGCACCACCAGAACGGCGATCAGCACCACCCGGCGCACCACCGTGTAGTCGGTTTCCTGCTCGATATCGAGGTGGATCCAGCGGTTATAGATCGCCTCCGTTTCCGCCGCGTCGAGGCTGTTCAGGGCCTGATTCAGAATCCGATGCAACTCGGGTTTATCCTTGCTGACCGCCAGCCGCAAGTCGTACTCGTAAGGCGTGATGCTGGTGATTCGGAGATTCGACAGCCCGAGCCGGGCCACGGTGTAGCTGACCGCCGGAATATGGGTGACCATCACCTCCAGATCGCCGTTAGACAACGCCAGCAACCCCTCTTCAACCGTCTCCATTGGATAGATGTCCAGATCCGGGTGATTAATCAACAGGTAATCATGGGCGGCGTGGCGATTGACCACACCGACCCGCTCATCCCGCAGCTCGCGTAATTCACCGATGAAACGGCCATCGTCCCGAATGGCCAGGGCAATGGGCACTGTCAGATAGGCGCGGGTAAACAGGTAATCACTTTCGGTACGCGGGGTTCGCGACAGCCCCGGCAGAATATCAACCTCATCGGCCTCCAGCTGCCGCTCGGCGGCGCCACGATCCGACACCACCGAGCGATTGAATCTGGTGTTCAGCTCAGTCTCCAGACGGGTTACCAGATCCGGCACCAGGCCAGTAGGTCGGTCATCCTGGGCATACTCGAACGGCGGCCAATCCGACCGGAAGGCCACCCGCAGATTGGGGTGACGCTTAAGCCATTCCTGGTCTGATGCCGACAATTCAAGGCCACTGCGTTCCAGTGCCGGCACATCCGCCTGCAGCCAGGCCTGGCGGATGACCCGATGTTCGCTGTGACTGATCGCCGCCACCGCCTGGTTTAGAACTCGGAACAAGCGGTCGTCGTCCACGTCCACCTGCAACACCACGTCAACCCGGGCCTCTTCCAGCAGCGCCGCAAGCCCAATGCCGCTGATCATCGCCGACTGCAGGTAATCCGACACCACTGGCACCGGCCCCAGAAAGGCATCAGCCTGTCCCGACAGCACCCGACTGACCGCATCACCTATGCTGTCTACTGGGACCGGGGTAAAGCTTTCGACCGGGTCCAGCATAGGATACTGGTTAACGTCACCATCGATGATCGCAATGCGGCCGCCTTCAAGGTCCGAGAGGCTGCGAATGGCGACGTCGCCGGCACTGACAAACAGCCCGTAGGTCAAGCTCATCAGGGGTTCGCTGTAGCGCTTGCCCGGGGTCACCTGGGCGTCAGGCAGACGTGTTGTCAGCACTGCATCGGTGGCCAGCTCTGCTGGTTCGTTACCCTGACCCAGGGTTACCGGCTCAATGGGCACGCCCAGTTTGCCCGAGAGTCGGGCGAGGTAATCGATAAAGGTACCGGCAAGCGTGCCGTCGCCGGTATCGAAGATCAGCGGAACCTGGCCGATGTTTACACCAACCCGAAAACTGCCCTGCTCGCCCAGCCAGGTCAGCTCCTCATGGCTCAGGATTGGCGCTGGCGACGGCTGGGGCGGGTCCGCACGCAATGGGGATTGAAACAGCACTAGAAGGCAGCATAGTAAGAAGGGTGGGATTGCCTTCACTGGATATCCTTAGGGGTTCCGCTACATTTCAGGGAACAATACCTGCAAACGACTGTGATTTCATTCTGGCAAGCACCGATCAGGAGAAACCGACCCATGGACACCAGCAAGCACACGCTCAGTACCCTTTTCGAACAACTCGGCCTGGCGGCCGATGAGGAGAGCATTGAGGACTTCCTGACCAAATACTCTCCGTTGCCGCGGGAGATTGCGCTTCAGGATGCGCCCTTCTGGTCGGAGAGTCAGTCACACTTCCTGGAAGAAGGGCTCGAAGAGGACAGCGACTGGGCCGAGGTCATCGACGAACTGGATGCCCGCATGCGTCACTGACCGGCGTCTTCGCCTTCGATATTGATGCAATTTCGACCGGCGTCCTTGGCCAGATAGAGGGCCCGGTCGGCGCGTTCAAACACTGTTTCTTCCGAGTCCCCCTGGCCAAACACGGCCAAACCAGCCGAGAAGGTTACAGTCACCGGCTCGCCGCTGAAATGAAACGGCAATTTGCTGACCCGCTGCCGCAACTTTTCCATCGCCACCAGGGCCGCATCCGGTCCAGTCTCCGGAAATAACAACACGAACTCCTCGCCGCCATAGCGGGCAACATAGTCTGTGGTCCGCAGGCCGGCTTTGAGTTCCCGGGAAATTAGCTGGAGAACCCGGTCTCCGGCCTTGTGGCCATAGCCATCGTTGATGCGTTTGAACAGATCGATGTCCAGCAGGCCAATGGTCAGCTCGTTCCGATAGCGCTGCCAACGATTGAACTCGAACGACAGCCGCTCCTGCCAGGCTTCCCGATTCGGCAACTGAGTGAGCAGATCGGTCATGGCCCGCTCGCGTTCGCGCCGGACCTCGTATTGCAGCTGCTCAGAGTGGGCCTCCATGACGGCGATCTTTTCCTGCATCGCGCTCAGTTGATCCGACAAGACTTTCTCACGGTCGCTTTCCTTATCCCGGAACCGGCCGACGGCATCGCCAATGGAGGACAGATGTTGGCTCACGGAGGCCTTCAACTGGTTCAGGTCTTCGCTCTCGCGAATATCCGCGCCGATACGGGCCATGCCCTCACGAATATCCTGGTCCAGGGTCTCGGATGCCGACAGGCGATCCATCTGCGCAGTCGACTGCTCGGCGAAATGCTCGTGCAACAGGGCCAGCCGGCCATCCAGCCGCTTGAGAAAGGCTTCAAATTCGCCACGGCTTCGGTTCACCGCCGTAATCACCAGCTCGGCAACGTGATTCAGCCCTTCCCGAACCTCATTCCAGTCACTACTGTACAGCAGGGCCCGCTGCAACTCCCGGCCACGGGCCTCGGCATCGGAATCCAGGGTCAACTGATCCAGCAACTGACCCAGCAATTGTCCAACCCGTTGGGCAATTCTCAGGCGCTCGGTATTATCGGCCAAGTCTCGTTCATCGCCTGGAACAGGCCCTGCCGGTGGCGGTGTCTCGGCATTGCTTTTTAAGGGATCCGGTGACGGAGCCGACGATGCTTGTGCCTGCTCCGCCTCTGCGCGCTCATCCAGCAACGCAACCTGTCGATCGATCTGCTCCTGCAGCTCCCGCCAGGCCTCGACATCAACAGACTTTTTACGAAGATCCTTGCGAACCGTAGCCAGCAATTTGTCCAGCTCAGGGGCCTGACCTTCCGAGGCCAGACTGGTACGCACCAGCATCCGTTCAAGGGTATTACGCTCAGTTTGCCACTGCTCTTCGCGGCTGTCTGAAGACTCCAGCGCCTGCAGGTATTTCTCCTTCCAGGACTGATCCGATGCCATGAAACGCTCCTGTAATGCCTTCCCTAATCGCATGATCTTGCAGTATTTCCCTATCGCCAGCTAGTCATCATCCTGACCATCCCCATGCGATGCGTTCGCAGATCCTCGACGGTGCGCTCGGGGATGACTCCGGTCATAAACCCGGGCCAGATGTTGAAAATCAAGGTGAGTATAAACCTGTGTGGTGGCAATGTCGGCATGGCCGAGCAACTCTTGTACCGCGCGCAGGTCGCCGCTGGATTCCAGCATGTGGCTGGCGAAGGAGTGTCGAAGCAGGTGCGGGTGTAGTTTCTGGTCCGCGCCTTTCGCCAGGCCCCAGCGATTCAGCCGCGCCTGAACACTGCGATGACTGAGCCGATGGCCGCGCTGACTGACAAACAGAGCCGGCTCGGATTCGGCGGCCAGGCCCGCCCGCAGCGGCAACCAGGTCTCGATGGCAGCGTGGGCCTTGCGGCCAACCGGCACCACCCGTTCCTTGTCGCCCTTACCCAGCACCCGGACCTCACCGCCGGACAGGTTCACGGACGTCAGGTTCAGCCCCACCAGCTCCGCCAACCGCAAACCCGAGGAGTACATCAGCTCGAACATGCACAGGTCCCGTGTTTCCAGCGGGTCGTCGGCATTGGCATCCAGCAGGTGATTGAGCTGATCCACGTCCGCCACCTTGGGCAAACGCCGCGGGCTCTTGGGCGCACGAATATCGAGAGCGGGGTTGTCAGTCGCGAGGCGCTCCCGCAACAGGTACTGAAACAGGCGGCGAATAGCGGAAAGGTGACGGGCAATGCTGCGACCGCCCAGCCCGTCTCGGCTGAGCCTGGCGACATAACGGCGGACGTCGTGGGTGGAAACATCACGCCATTGCTGTTGCTGGCCGGCGTTTAGCCAGTGTGCCAGCCGCAGCAGGTCACGCTGGTAGTTGTCGCAGGTTCGGGGGGAATGACGTTTTTCCGAGGCGAGATGACCAATGAAATTGGTCAGGGGCGCTGACAGGCTGTCCGGCAGCTCGGTAGCACCCAGCGCCTCGGCCACTTCAGCGGGATTCCGTTGCGATCTCGGAGACCGGAGCCGCGGCGGTGTGGCGCTGCACCATTGGGGGCAGAAGACGGCTCAGGGTATCGCTGATATAGCTCAGAAACAGCGAGCCCATGCTCTGGTCAAAATAGCCGGGCTGGCAGCTACCCACGGCAAACACCCCAACCAGCTCGTCGCTGCGCAGAGGCACCAGCGCCACCGAAGCAATGGGTTCTTCCCGGTCCGGGAACAGGAAGGCCCGCTCACTCTCCCGGAACTGACCACAGACCGCGCGATCACCCTCAAGCAGGGAACCCAGGCGCTCCCGGGCTTCGACCGGACGCACTACATGCAGAGCACCCTGGGACGCGCCAGCAACGTCGGCGTCGGTGAACAGCAGGACCGACGCGGCGTCGAGGCCAAAATCTCCGCGGATGCTGTCATCAATGGCAGAGGCCATATCATTCAAGGTGCGGGCCTCAATCACCTGCATCAGCAGGCGTTTGCTCTTCTCAAACAGGCGGTCATTCTGGCGGGCAATGGACACCAGTTCGACCAGCTCCCGGCGCAGCGTATCCCGCTGCTCCCGGAACAGGTGCACCTGGCGCTCCACCAGTGAGATGGCTCGACCGCTGTCATGGGGAAGGGTCAGACTGCGCAGCAGCTCGTCCTGATCCACGAAAAACTCCGGATTCTCACGCAGGTAATCCGCTACCTGCTCCCGGGTGAGCTCTTCGGCCTTCTCGTGGGCCGTTTGTTCTGTCATCACGCTCTCCTGACTGTCCGGACCATTATCGGGAGGATCTGCCGTTTCTCCGGCGACGCCCCTGATGGTCGCCTGGCAGCCGAAGTTGGCCTTCGAATACGCTCGTTGCGGGGCCTTCCATCATAACAGGGGCCCCCTCACCCTGCCATTCGATCATCAAGCGGCCACCACGCAGCTCAACTTCGACCCGGTGATCCAGCAGCCCTCGCAGGCAGCCTGCCACGACGGCTGCACAGGCACCACTGCCACAGGCCAGGGTTTCTCCTGAGCCACGTTCAAACACCCGCAAGCGGGCGTGACTGCGATCGATAATCTGGAGAAAACCGATGTTGGCCCGGGCTGGGAAACGGGGATGGGTTTCCAGCCGCGGCCCCAGGGTTTCCACCGGTGCGGTATCGACATCATCGACCACCAGAACGCCATGGGGGTTACCCATGGAGATCGCGCTCAGTTCCACGCTGGCGCCATCCACATCCACGGTGTACACATCCTTGCGTCGATCAGCGGCAAACGGAATGGCCGGCGGGTTGAGCTCCGGCACTCCCATGTTCACCATCACCAGGCCGTCTTTGCCCACCCGCAACTCGATCACGCCCTTGGCGGTCTGCACCCGGATCACCCGCTTGTTGGTCAGGCGTTGGTCACGGACGAAGCGGGCAAAACAACGGGCACCATTGCCACACTGTTCCACTTCGGAGCCGTCGGCGTTGAATATCCGGTAGCGAAAGTCCACGTCCGGAAGTCCTGGCGGCTCCACCACCAGCAACTGATCGAAGCCGATACCGAAGTTGCGATCGGCCAGTTCCCGAATCACCTCCGGACGCAGCCTAAACGGCTGACTGATGGCATCAACCACCATGAAGTCGTTGCCGAGGCCATGCATCTTGGTGAATCGCAAAGCCGCGCCCTGGCCCCGTCGCTGTTGACTCATATCTGGCACTCCGCTCATTCCGGCAGACAGCTTTCAGGCGCAAGCTGGTCTTCCAGCGTTTCACGGCGGCGAACCACGTGCACCTGATCACCATCAACCATCAGCTCAGGTGGCCGGTTGCGGCTGTTGTAGTTCGAGCTCATCACGAAGCCGTACGCGCCGGCGGAACGAACCGCCAGCAGGTCACCGGCCTGAAGCCGAAGCGACCGGTCCTTACCCAGGAAGTCGCCGGTCTCGCACACCGGACCGACCAGGTCCCAGAGCTTCTCCTCGCCTTCGGGATGAGGCTTTACCGGCACGATCGCCTGCCAGGCATCGTACAGGGCCGGCCGGATCAGATCGTTCATGGCGGCGTCAATGATGCCGAAGTTGCGGTGCTCGGTGCACTTCAGGAATTCCACCCGGGTCAGCAGGATACCGGCATTGGCGGCGATCGAACGTCCCGGTTCCATCACCAGCTCCAGCTTGCGGTCGCCGAGCCGGGCCGCCAGCGCCGTCACATAGTCCGACGGCTGTGGTGGCTGTTCCTGGTTATAGGTCACACCCAGGCCTCCGCCGATGTCCAGGTGGCGCACAGTAATTCCCTGTTCGGCCAGGGTGTCGATCAGCGCCAGCACCCGGTCGAGGGCATCCAGAAACGGCGATACCGAGGTCAGCTGGGAGCCGATGTGGCAATCCACACCTTTGATATCGAGGTTGGGCAAGCCCGAGGCACGGGCATAGATTGCAGGCGCTTCGGCAATGTCGATGCCGAACTTGTTCTCTTTCAGCCCGGTGGAGATGTAGGGGTGAGTACCGGCGTCGACATCGGGATTCACCCGCAGCGATACCGGCGCCTTGACGCCCATCTCACCGGCAACGGCGTTCAGGCGATCAAGCTCGGTATCCGACTCAACATTGAAACAGCGCACGCCAACCTCGAGCGCACGCTTCATTTCCCACTCCTGCTTGCCCACGCCGGAGAACACCACCTTACTGGCATCACCGCCGGCCCGCAGCACCCGCTCCAGCTCACCGGCAGACACAATGTCGAAGCCCGCACCCAGGCGCACCAGCACATTCAGTACCGCCAGGTTGCTGTTGGCTTTCACCGCGT
>Ga0207417_1000208_pt1 | contig 23478 bp, 16 predicted proteins | sample MalvirmetagMSP82_FD_184225 | JGI IMG/M metagenome (GOLD analysis project Ga0207417, IMG submission 184225) | Marine viral communities from the Deep Pacific Ocean - MSP-82 (SPAdes) | ecosystem: Environmental > Aquatic > Marine > Oceanic | place: Pacific Ocean | collected 2011-04-19
GAATTCGATGTGGGTAAAGGTTTCCGGCGACGGAATGAAGTGCACCTTGGTGCCCGACATCTCGGTTTCGCCCACTTCACCCAGAGGGGCGTTAGGCACGCCGTGGGTGTAGGTCTGCTCGTACACCTTGTTGTCACGACGAATGGTCAGGGTCAGGGTCGAGGACAGGGCGTTAACCACCGACACACCAACACCGTGCAGACCGCCGGAGACCTTGTAGGAGTTGTCGTCAAACTTACCGCCGGCGTGCAGTACAGTCATGATGACCTCTGCAGCGGATACCCCTTCCTCTTCGTGCAGATCCACCGGGATGCCGCGGCCATTGTCCTTAACGGTAATGGATTCGTCCGGGTGGATGATAACGCCGATTTCGGAGCAGTAGCCTGCCAGAGCTTCATCGATGGAGTTATCCACCAACTCAAAGACCATGTGATGCAGGCCGGTGCCGTCATCGGTATCGCCAATGTACATGCCGGGCCGCTTCCGTACCGCATCCAGTCCTTTCAAGACTTTGATACTGGAGGAATTGTAATTCGATTCGCTCATTCGAGACTCCTGAAGGGTGTACCGGTGACCGGCCTACTCGCCGTCCGGGCGATGGTAAGTCCGGCAGGTCCGGCTTTATTCTTCCGTCAATTTGCCATGTTCCACGTGGAACATTCTGTACTCCGGTGCCTGATTGTCGGGCCACAGGGCGTCGGGCAGCGGGTGTTCGATGGAGGTAATGAACACCTGGCAACGCAGTGCCTGTAGCTTTCGAGCCAGCATGGCCCGGTGACCCACATCCAGCTCGGCATTAATATCGTCGAGCAAAAACGTCACCTGCTTACCCAGTTCACTCAACACCATGCCCTGGGCAATCTTCATCAAGATAACAAGGGTTTTCTGCTGGCCTCTGGAAAAGGTTTCCGCTACTGGCCGGCCCTGAAATTTTAACCGGATGTCGGCTCGATTCGGACCATACAGGGTATGCCCCATCCGACGTTCCTGTTCCCGGTGACTGGCCAGGATATCCTGTAATGACTGACTGCTATCCCAACCTGGATAGAACTCAAGTTTCAGACCCTGAGTCCATCCGACATCGACTTCCTGAACCAGAGTCTGGAACGCTGCCTTGAACCGATCGAACGTGGTTTTTCGGGCCGCGCTGATGCGGTCACTCAGGGCCACGTACTGGCTATCCCAGACCCGCAGCAGGGCTTCGTCTAGTCTACCATTTCTTAGCGTTTGATTCCGCTGTGACGTCACTCTCTGACACTGTTGCCAGGCCGAGGCAAACGAAGGTTCCACGTGGAACACGGCCCAATCGAGAAATTGCCGGCGTTTGCCTGGGCCACCGGCAACAATGTCAAAAACACCCGGGTCAATCACCGATACCGGCAGATGCATGGCCAGCGACGACAGACTGCGAACGCCTTCGCCATCGACCCGCAGGGTGGTTTCCTTCTGGCTGACATCCCGGGCTATCCCGAGCCGATGGGCCACGCCAGCCGCGTCGGGTTCCGTCGACGCATCCAGGCCCCGATCCAGCCCACCGAAGACGGTGAACTGTTGCTCGCCATGACTGACCACCGCCTGATGTCGGCTGACCCGAAACGACCGCCCCAGCCCCAGATAACCAATTGCCTCCAGAACACTGGTCTTGCCGCTGCCGTTTTCGCCGTACAATAAATTGAAGGACGACGAGAAACTGACCGGGGTCGGGGATAGGTTCCGGAAGTGCTGAGTCTGGAGTTTTACTAACGCCATAAAAACGGGAACTCAACGTGGCGAGGAGGGGAGTTTGAAGCGACCAAAAAAAGCAGCGTTACCACTCGTGTAACGCTGCCCTAGTGTACAAAAGCCCGCCCGGTAAGGCGACCGCGTTAATGGAGCATGTTCAATCGTTCATCCATGAACACATCCATTTCAGGCGCCAGGATGTGGACGTAGCGATCGAAGTAGAGGAACTGTTTCAGCAGCAAGGCAAACTCCCGCGGAAAATGCAGGCCGTGGCTCTCGCCGATTTTCACCATATCCATCAGGATGTGGTTTACATCGTCTTCGGCCTGATCTGCCTCGTACGGCACCTGATCCGGTACCATCTTGTCCATCTGCTGATACAATCGGCGCAGGTCCGCCGCCAGTTCATCCACCAGTACTGTCTGATGCGTTACCCCGATCCGAATCATGGCGTCGGCCATGCCTTCGAAGTTACCCACCATCACCGACGAAATGAAATCACTGACCGCCTGCCAGGTGTCCGGCTTGATCCGCCCGACAATGCCGAAGTCGATAAAGCCGACCCGACCGTCCTGCAGCACCATCAGGTTACCGGCGTGAACGTCAGCGTGAAAAAATTCACACTGGGTCAGGCTGGCGAACCAGGTGTTCATCGCCGTGATCAGGGTCCGCTCCGGGTCCCGTGCGTAACCCCGGATGCTTTCCAGGTCGGTTAACGGAACGCCGTGGAAACGCTCCATAGTCAGTACCCGGCGGGTGCTGCAATGTTCATACACCAGCGGTACCGTGGCGTCTTCATTGTGCGTATCGTTCAGGAAGTTGCGAAACACCTTCAGGTTATTCGCTTCCTTGATGAAGTCACATTCCTCCATCATGGTGCGCTGGATTTCCTCGACAATCCCGGACAACGAGGTCCAGGATAGTTTCGGCGCCAGCGTCTCCAGGATGCGCGCCGACAGGTACAGGAAATTCAGATCAGTCAGCAGGATGTTTTCCACACCCGGCTTCTGCACCTTGATGACTACATCCTCACCGGTTACCAGCCGTGCCGCGTGAACCTGGGCAATGGAGGCTGACGCCAGCGCCACCGGATCAATATCCGCGTATACCTGGTCAAGCGGCCGATCCAGTTCGTCGCTGATAATCTTCTTGATCACACCGAAGGGCAGGTTGGGGGTTTTATCCAGGCAGTACTGGAATTCCTCCACATACTCCTTCGGGAAGAAGGTGGGCGAGCTGGCAATGAACTGACCCAGCTTGATGTAGGTCGCGCCCAAGGATTCGAAAGTCTGCCGTAACAGACGCGGGGTAGGGGGGCGATCGCCCCGAACCCAATTGACACCGGTACGCCCCAGCACGGACAGGGTTTGTCCAATCCTGAAGGCGCCCTTGATTCCGTTCGTCACGGTGCCCATGGTGATTCTCCTATAGCCGCATCGGCATAACGACGTACAGGCAGCGATTGTCCATCTGGGACTCGATCAGTGCACTGCTGTTCGGATTGGACAGGGTGATTTTCACCTGGTCGTCATCCAGTGCGTTCATCACATCCACCAGATAACCAACGTTGAATCCAATCTGCAGGGATTCACCCTGGTACTCCACCGGCAGTGCATCTTCCGCCTGCTCCTGGTCCGGGTTGTTGGCAAACACCTGCAACTCGTTCGGTGCCAGGTTCAGCCGTACCCCGCGAATGTTTTCGTGGGACAGGATACCGGCACGCTGGAGAGTGTTCTTCAGGGTTGCCCGATCGGCCAGGACTACTTTGTCGCCACCTCTGGGGATAACCCGGTTGTAGTCCGGGAACTTGCCCTCGATCAGTTTCGAGGTGAAGGTATAGGCACCGACAGTGGCCCGCAGGTGGTTATCACCGATTACCAGGGTCACCGGTGTTTCCACATCATCCAGCAGCCGGGCCAGTTCCAGCACACCCTTACGGGGCACAATCACCTGCCGCAGTTCCGGACAACCTGTGGATAACTCCAGGTGCGCCATGGCCAGCCGGTGGCCGTCGGTGGCGACGGTACGGACATGGCCCTGATCCACTTCCAGCAACAGGCCGTTCAGGTAATAACGGACATCCTGCTGGGCCATGGCGAACGCCGTGGCATCGAACATCCGCTCCAGTTCTTTCTGGGGCAGTTCCAGACGGAAGCTTTCGGCTTCGTCTTCGACATTCGGGAAATGCTCCGCCGGCAGTGTCGACAGGGTAAAGTGACTTTTTCCACAACGCAGGTGCAACCGGTCACCTTCGAGCCCAAGCTCCAGGGGCGCTTCTTCACCCAGCGCCCGACAGATGTCGGCCAGCTTACGGGCGGGCACGGTGATCCGGCCAGGCTGGTCAACGTGCACCGGAGTTACCCGAGCCACCAGTTCCACTTCCATATTGGTGCCGGTCAGCGTCAGAGTATTATCTTCGGCTACCAGCAGAACATTCGACAGCACCGGCATGGTCTGTTTCTTTTCCACCACGCCAGCAATGCTTTGCAGCGGGGTAAGCAGGGATTCACGGCTGATCGTCAGTTTCATGGCACTCAGCATTCTTTTAAGTTGAAGGGTGAATGTTTTGCGCTAACGCCCGGCATCAGGTGGTCAGCAATCTCATAAAGTTCTGATAATCCTCGCGGATACCCGGATCAGTCTCCTGCAGTTCCACGATTTTCTTGCACGCGTGCAGCACGGTGGTGTGGTCACGGCCACCGAAGGCGTCACCAATTTCCGGCAGACTGTGATTGGTCAATTCCTTGGACAGCGACATCGCCACCTGGCGTGGCCGGGTCACCGTCCGGGTCCGACGCTTGGACAGCAGGTCGGCCACTTTGATCTTGTAATACTCCGCCACGGTACGCTGAATGTTGTCGATGCTGACCTGCTTCTCGTGCAGGGCCAACAGATCTTTCAGACTCTCCCGAATAAACGGCGGGGTAATTTCCGACCCGGTGAAGTGAGCGTTCGCTATCACCAAACGAAGCGCCCCTTCTAGTTCCCGCACGTTTGAGCGGATCTTCTGGGCAATAAAAAAGGCCGCTTCACTACTGAGTTTCACGTTCGCCTGGTCCGCCTTCTTCATCAGGATGGCGACCCGGGTTTCCAGTTCCGGTGGTTCCACCATCACCGTCAGGCCCCAACCAAACCGGGACTTCAAGCGCTCCTCCATGTCGACAATTTCCTTGGGGAAGCGATCACAAGTCACGATGACCTGCTGTCCGCCTTCAAGCAAGGCATTGAAGGTGTGGAAAAACTCCTCCTGGGAGCGCTCCTTGCGGGCGAAAAACTGAATATCGTCGATCAGCAGCGCGTCCACCGACCGATAGTAGCGCTTGAACTCGTTGATCGCGTTCAATTGCAGCGCCTTCACCATATCCGCCACGAACCGTTCGGAACGCAGGTAGGCCACCTTGGCTCCCGGTTTGCGCCGAACGATCTCGTTACCAATCGCGTGCATTAGGTGGGTTTTACCCAGACCAACGCCGCCATAGAGGAACAACGGGTTGTAGGCGCCGCCCGGATTCTCCGCAACCTGCATGGAAGCGGCCCGGGCCAACTGGTTCGACTTACCTTCCACAAAGGTATCGAAGGTGAAGCCTTCATTCAGGAAACTCTGGTGCTTGATGTCGCCCTCGACCTGAACCGACCGCCGCCCGTTACTTGGGTTACTTGCTTTGGCGCGCACCGAGGTATTGTCGCCGGCACTGACCGCGACACCTTTTTCTTCCTCGGTGACCCGGCTGCCGCTTTCTTCCTGAACCGAGCCACTGGATCGAACCGGGACCTCAGACCGGCTCACCGGCTCACTGTTCCGAGGCGCAGAGCCAACCTTCATATTTACACGGGGAGCCTGGCCTCCGTTCAGATCCTTCAACACTTCTTCTATACGCCGAAGGTATTTCTCATTAACCCAGTCCATAACAAACCGGTTGGGGGCAAACAACATCAGCTGCCCCTCCCGGAGATCGGACTGCAGGGGTCTGAGCCAGGTGTTGAACTGTTGTGCGGGAAACTCGTCCCGGAGTACTTCAAGACATTGATGCCACATGGTGTTCGGCACGACAGCCTGCTCCCGATAACCCAGAAATGTCTCAGATCAGAATAGCGAGACATCCAATCCAAAGAGGTAACGCGAGATTCTAACCCGACGGGCCCACCAGTGAAAGACCGCCGACTATTTCATGAACAGGCTGTGGAAACAAATTAGCAAATTTATCATTTAGTTACAGACTTACCTACAGCCTTGTGTACAGAAAATTCTTTCAATAATTGTTATCCACACCCCCCTGTGTACACCCTGCCTTCAACCCTGTGTGAAACCGTAGGACCGAACGGTGGATAACCAGGAGGTGATCACCCGAAAGCACTTATGCACAATTCGTGGCGCCACTGTCCACAGGGCTCATCGGTACTTGTAAGCCCCCTTATCATCTCCGTAACTTACTGACTAAAAGCCTTTTCCATTGCTTATCCACAGAAAACAGCCTCAGTAATAACAGTAATAATTAATCCTTAAAGAGAATTCTAAAAGAACCTATAGATTTTATTATCTGGTCTGATTTGTCCGGCCAATGGGCACCTGTGAAAACCACTTATCGATACCCATTGAACTTTCCCCCGCATTTGCATATCATGCCGCTCCTGTTTTGGCTGTACATTTTCCAGCCACATACGAATTTTCAACTTACGAATTGTGAGATCATCACCATGAAGAGAACGTTTCAACCAAGCGTCCTGAAGCGTAAGCGCGTACACGGTTTCCGTGCCCGTATGGCCACTGCCAACGGTCGCAAGGTTATTTCCCGTCGTCGTGCCAAAGGCCGCGCACGTCTGTCAGCGTAACCAGCGCGCCTCATGAAGGCTTTGAGTTTCCCGAAATCGCACCGTCTGCTCAGACCGGCTGATTACGGCAAAGTCTTCGATGACGTACAGCTGAAAGTTCCGCACAAGAATTTTCTGATCCTGGCAACACCGAATAATCTCGGGCACGCCAGGATCGGTTTGATTTTTTCCAAGAAAAATCTGAAACTCGCGGTCCAGAGAAACCGGATCAAGCGACAGGTTCGGGAAACTTTTCGGCATCAGACCGATTACCCCAGCCTGGATATTGTCGTACTCGGTCGCCAGGGGCTAGCCAATCTGGAAACCCCAACGGTAACGGCCGCACTTAACGATTTGTGGCGTCGACTAAAGCGGAAACAACAGCAATCGCTACCTGCGAACGCTCCATCAGCACAACCAGCCGGCAAAGGATCGGGTTGATGCGTAAACTCCTGCTTGCTCCTATCCGTTTCTACCAGTACGCACTCAGTCCCCTGATGGCCAGTCATTGCCGCCATTATCCAACCTGTTCTCAATACGCCGTTGAAGCGATCACCCATCACGGTGCGTTGAAAGGACTGATTCTCGCTACCCGTCGGTTATTGAGATGTCATCCCTGGGCCGAGGGTGGTTATGATCCAGTGCCGGGTATGGCACAATCCGATTCCAGCAAGGCCGTAACACCCTGCCTTCAGGCGAAGCACTCCCACACTACAACCCAGACCAGACAGTAACTCTATGGATATTCAACGCATCGTATTATTTGCCGGCCTGGCTATTGTCAGTTATCTGATGGTGCTTGCCTGGAATGAGGATTACCATCAGCAGCCGCAAACGGAACAGGTGGCCCAGACCAATGCCGGTTCTACCACCGGCGGCGAAGACAGCATGGTGCTTCCTGAGCAGAACCAGAGCACAGGCACCAGTGAGGAGTTCAGCACGCCGGAGAGCGGAGAGCAGATTGCCACCGCGACGGATTCCGACATCACCGTTGAAGACCAGTTTGTTACCGTTCGCACCGACGTCTTCGAGCTCACCATTGACCGGGTCAGTGGCAATCTTATCCACAGCTCACTGACCGATTACGACAAGTCCCTGAACAGCCGGGAACCGCTGAAGCTGCTGACCAACACCAACAGCCGCACCTACGTCATGGAAAGTGGCTTGATTGGCCGCAATGGTCCGGATAGCCGTGCCAATGGCAGCGCGCCGGTATACCAGACCAACGCTGATAGCTATGAGCTGTCTGAAGGCCAGGACCAACTGACTGTGGACCTGACCTACACCACCGACGACGGCGTCAAGATCACCAAGCGCTATCAGTTTGAGCGCAACAGCTATGAAATCGGCGTGCGCTACCTGATCGATAACCAGTCCAACGAGACCTGGAAAGCCAACTTCACCGGTAAGATCGTCCGGGATCAGGCACCCGACCCGACCGCTCAGAACAGCATGGGTATTCAGGCGTTCCTGGGCATGGTGATGAGTTCTTCGGAGGATCCGTACGAGAAGTTTGATTTCGGTGATCTGGCCGAAACTCCGGTGAATCAGTCCGTTACCAACGGCTGGCTGGCGTTCCTGCAGCACTACTTCCTGGCGGCATGGGTACCCGAGCCTGATCAACCGGCTCAGTTCCAGACTACACGTCGCGGCCCTCTGTACGTGATGGGCTTTGTCTATCCGGCCACTACGGTGGCGTCCGGTGACACCGTGGAAGTGGGCGCCCGTGCTTACATCGGCCCGAAGATTATCGATCGACTGGAGAATGTCGCACCGAACCTGGATCGCACCGTCGATTTCGGTTTCCTGTTCTTCATTTCACTGCCGCTGTTTATCATCCTGGAGTGGTTCTACGGCCTGGTAGGCAATTGGGGGGTCGCCATCATCCTGCTGACCGTGCTGGTCAAGGCGGTGTTCTTCCACCTGTCGGCCACCAGCTACAAGTCGATGGCGAAGATGCGTGCGGTGGCGCCGCAGTTGACTCGCCTCAAGGAACTGTACGGCGACGACCGACAGCGCATGTCCCAGGAAATGATGGCGCTGTACAAGCGTGAGAAAATCAATCCGCTGGGCGGCTGTCTGCCGATCCTGGTGCAGATGCCGGTGTTTATCTCCCTGTACTGGGTACTGTTCGAGAGCGTGCAGTTGCGTCACGCCCCGTTCATGCTCTGGATTCAGGATTTGTCCCAGATGGATCCGTACTTCATTCTGCCGATCCTGATGGGCGCCAGCATGTTCCTGCAGATGCACCTGAACCCGACACCGCCGGATCCGATGCAGGCCAAGATCATGAAGATGATGCCGCTGATCTTTACGGTATTCTTCCTCTGGTTCCCGGCCGGTCTGGTACTGTACTGGCTGGTGAACAATATTCTGTCGATCAGTCAGCAGTGGTACATTACCCGCAAGATTGAAGCAGAGACGGCTGGGAAAAAGTACTAACAACCGGTACTTTTGACCCGACCCAGACAGAGGCTCCTTCACGGAGCCTCTGTTGTTTGCGCCCGAAGGAATGTTCATGAGCCAGACAGCAGACACGATTGCCGCTATTGCCACTGCCCCCGGCCAGGCCGGCGTGGGGATTGTTCGGGTGTCGGGCCCAGCCGCCGCGGACATCGCCCGGCAAATGCTGGGCTTTATCCCCAAGCCGCGATACGCCCATTACGGCCCTTTCCTGGACCAGGATGGTGGCCTGATCGATGAAGGCATCGGATTGTTCTTCCCCAACCCGCATTCGTTCACCGGCGAAGATGTGTTCGAACTCCAGGGCCATGGCGGTACCGTTATCCTTGACCTGTTGTTGCGGGAAGTCTGCAGCCATGGCGCGCGGCTGGCGCGTCCGGGTGAGTTTTCCGAGCGGGCGTTTCTGAACGACAAGCTGGATCTGGCACAGGCCGAGGCCATCGCCGATCTCATCGAAAGCAGTTCGGAGCAGGCCGCACGCTGCGCCGTGCGTTCCATGCAGGGGGTGTTCTCTCGTCGGGTGGACGACCTGGTGGATGCGGTGACTCACCTGCGCATCTACGTGGAAGCGGCCATCGACTTTCCCGAGGAAGAGATCGATTTCCTGGCCGACGGCAAGGTTGCCGGTGATCTGCAGCAGCTGCTCGACCGGTTGGAGATCATCCTCGGTGAGGCCCAGCAAGGCACCATTCTCCGGGATGGCATGAAGGTGGTGATTGCCGGCCGCCCCAACGCCGGCAAGTCGAGCCTGCTCAATGCCCTGGCCGGTCGCGAGGCGGCCATCGTTACCGCCATCGAAGGCACCACCCGGGATGTCCTGCGCGAACATATTCACATCGATGGCATGCCGCTGCACATCATCGACACCGCGGGCCTGCGGGACAGCCCGGACGAGGTTGAGCAGATCGGTATTGCCCGGGCCTGGGATGAAATTGCCCAGGCCGACCGGATCCTGCTGATGGTGGACGCTACGACCACCGATCAGACCGAACCCCACGAGATCTGGCCGGATTTTATCGACCGCCTACCCGCCAATGCGCCCGTTAGCGTGGTGCGGAACAAGGTCGACCTGTCCTCGGAAACCGTGGGCTTTACCGACACCGACGGCAGTAGTGCGCCGGTGATCCGACTGGCGGCAAAATCCTCCGACGGCCTCGAGGTACTGAGGGATCATCTTAAGCAATGCATGGGGTTTGCCAGCACCACCGAGGGTGGCTTCCTGGCCCGGCGCCGGCACCTGGATGCCCTGGAGCGGGCGCGCGAAAATCTGTTGCAGGGCCAGGGTCAGCTGGAAGGTTACGGCGCTGGCGAACTGCTCGCGGAAGACCTGCGCGCGGCTCAGGATGCCCTGGGGGAAATCACCGGGCACCTGAGTCCGGACGAACTGCTGGGTAAGATCTTCTCCAGTTTCTGCATTGGTAAATAACAGCGGATTGCCGGCATGCTGGCGATCGGCTCATTTTTGTTTCAGCCCCGTTACCAATTGATACGTTTTTATCTCCCAATCCGGGAACGCGCAGCGGTAATCTAGCGTTCTAATTACGGAATTTACTTATTGAGTACATTAGGGAGTAAAGGCGTGATCAAACTAGTAACAGGCTTTGCCACGGTAGCGCTGGCGCTGATGGCGTCGACAACCACGGTGCAGGCAGACGAACGGCTCTACCTCTACACCGAGAACTTTCCCCCGTACAACATGAGTGCTTCCGGGCGGGCGTTTGAGCATGGTCAGGAGGATATCGACGGCCTGTGCACCGAGTTGGTGGTGGCGGCGCTGAAACAGACCAATCTCGATTACCGCATCAAGCTCCGCAACTGGGATTACGGCTACAACCGCGCTCTGAGCAAGGAAAACCACGGAATTTTCTGTACCACCTACACCGAAGAGCGTGCCCCCCTGTTCAAATGGGTCGGGCCACTGACTGACAACCTGTGGACAGTATTCGCACCACCAGGATCGGACTTCCAGATGGATGAGCTCTCAGACGCCAAAGGCATGGTGTTTGGCGGTTACCGCAACGACGTCAAGTCGGAATACCTGATCAAGAAAGGCTACGAAGTGTCGGCGCTGGACAGCGATGACCTGAACCCGAAGCGGCTGGAACTGGGCCAGATCGATCTCTGGCTGGCTGACCGCCTGGGCGGTCCTTATGTGGCGTCACAGCAAAACGTGGAAGGCCTGGTACCGGTGTTTTCGTTCAACGACACCCAGCTGTTTCTGGCCCTGAACCTGGAGACGTCGGATAAGATAGTTGCCGAACTGCAAAGCGGCCTGGCAGCCATTCGAGAGTCCGGTATGTTCGAGGCGATTGAGACCAAATACGGCCTTTGACCGAAAGCTACGACCCGCTCTGGCGCGGGGGCCAGTAAGTAAGGCCCCCGTCCTTCCCGCCTGAGCCGGGTTTAACCAGTGCGGCCAAAGCTTCGGTCGGACCGCGCTTCCAGCGCCTCGGTGTCACTGCGGTTTCCAAGAAAATCAGGCCGTGGCTTGTTGCCACAGAAAGGCTGCGACAGCAGGTTTTCCACACTGTTGTAAACGAAGAACAGATTGCTGCGCGGCCAGGGCGACATGTTGGCATTGGACGCGTGTAGAGTGTTGCACTCAAAGATGATCAGGGAGCCTGCCGGCCCGGTCGGGGCCTTTATCCCATGCTCATCCACGATGCGCCTCAGATCCTGAGCATTGGGTACGCCCAACTCCTGTTTTTTAAGCGACGACTGGTAATTGTCTTCCGGAGTTCGGCCAACACAGGGTATAAACGTCTTGTGGGAGCCGGGTACCAACATCAGCGGTCCGTTGAATGGCGTATTGTCGGTCAGGGCGATGGAAAAGCTGACGGCACGCATTCGCGGCATACCATCCTCGGCGTGCCAGGTTTCGAAGTCGGAGTGCCAGTCGAAGCCCTTGCCGTGAAAACCCGGTTTGAAATTGATCCGGGACTGGTGAATATAGGCGTCGCTGCCCAGCAGTTGATGCACCATATCCAGGATTTTCGGATCCCGGGTCAGGCGGTCGAAGCGTTCCGACAGCTGGTGAATGCCGAAAATGGAACGGATTTCCTGTTTGCCCGGTTCGGTAATGGTGCCTTCTGATCGCAGCACACTGTCGTTTCGTTCGTAGGCGCGTAGATCGTCACGGAAGCGGCGCACGGTGTCCGTATCCAGGAAGTTATCGAACACCAGAAAGCCATCGCGCTCATATTGAGCCAGTTCGTTTTCAGTCAACGGGCCCCGGTTACGATCCGCTCCTTGGCTGTAGACCACCGGATCGAGCCGATCGAAGGGCGGAATGGGGCGCTCAAGGCGCGTGGGATAAAAGTCGTCAGAACGAGTCTCCATATTCGAACCTCCTTCTTTTATGTTCGTAGTGGTTAGTGCTCACCTTACGTGTTGAAAAATTGCTGGATTAAGTTCGTACAGGGTAGTTAGGGATGCCCTAACGGCAATTCAAGCCGACAAAATCCCGGATCAGTCCGGAATTTTGTCAACCGGCCTATCAGCCGACAAAAGCCATGTGCTCGTCCTCGAGCTGCATCAGGTTGCGGGTCGGGCTGAGCATGCTGGTGGCGTGGCTTTGGGCCCGGGGCAACAGGCGCTGGTAATAGAACTCCGCCGTGGCCAGCTTGGCCTGGTAGAAGGCGTCGGAGTCCTCGCCGCCGTTTGCCAACTTATCCACAGCCACCGCCGACTGCCGCAGCCACATGTAAGCCATGGTGACGTAGCCGCTGTACATCAGGAAATCGTACGCGGCGCCGCTGACCACATCGCGATCCTTGCGTGCGGCCAGCATCACCCGCACTGTCAGCAAATTCCACTGCGCGGTCAGTTTCAGTAACTCCACCGCGAACGGCCTTAGCCGCTTGTCGGTCAGTTGCTTGCGGGCAAAGTTGGCGACGGTCAGGGTAAAGTCTCGAACCGCGCCCCCCTGAGTCATCACCAGCACCTTACGACCAAGCAGATCCAGCGCCTGGATACCGGTGGTGCCCTCGTACAGGGTGGCAATCCGGGTATCGCGTACGATCTGTTCCATGCCGTGCTCACGGATATAGCCGTGGCCGCCGAACACCTGCATGCCCAGGTTGGCCGCCTCGCAGCCCATTTCGGTAAGAAAACCCTTCAGGATCGGAGTCAGGAAACCCAGTTTGTCGTCGTACTTCGCGGCTTTGTCCAGATCACCCTCGGTATGGCCTTCCACCATGTGGTCTGCCAGCCGGGCGGCGTAATAAAGCATGGCCCGGCCGCCTTCGGCAATGGCCTTCTGGGTCAGCAGCATGCGCCGGACATCACCGTGGTGGATCAGGGCATCGGCGACCTGTTCCGGCTCTTTCTTGCCGGACAGCGCGCGCATGGAGCGGCGTTCCCGGGCATAGTCCAGTGCCCATTGATAGGACAGTTCGGCCGGTCCAACTCCCTGGATGGCGGTACCGATGCGGGCGGTGTTCATGAAGGTGAACATGCACTCCAGACCCTGGTTTTCCGGGCCGATCAGGAAGCCGGTGGCGCCGTCGAAGTTCATCACGCAGGTAGCCGACGCCTTGATCCCCATCTTCTTTTCCAGAGTGCCGCAGCTCACCCCATTGCGCGCTCCTACCCCGCTGCCGCCTTTGCTCTCGGCGGGCAGGAACTTGGGCACGATGAACAGGCTGATGCCGCGGGTGCCTTTGGGCGCATCCGGTAGTCGCGCCAGCACGATGTGGACAATGTTTTCGGTCAGATCGTGATCACCGGAGGAGATGAAGATCTTGGTGCCGGTGAGCTTGTAGCTGCCTTCAGCTTGGGGCTCGGCCTTGGTTTTCACCTGGCCCAGGTCGGTGCCGCACTGGGGCTCGGTCAGGCACATGGTGCCGGCCCAGCGGCCCTCGGTCAGGGGCGTCAGGTAGGTGTGTTTCTGGTCGTCGCTGCCGTGCAGAAAGATGGTGTTCATGGCGCCCAGGGACAGGCCCGGGTACATGGAAAAGGACCAGTTGGCGGTGCCCATCATTTCCTGCTTGAGCAGGCCCATGGAGGCGGGTAGGCCCTGACCGCCAAATTCCTCGGGCGCGGACAGGCCCTGCCAGCCGCCTTCAGCGTATTGCTGGTAGGCGGCTTTGTAGCCATCCGGTGTGGTCACTTCACCGTCGGTCAGGGTGCAGCCCTGCTCATCGCCACTCTGATACAGCGGGCTCAGTACTTCCTCACAGAACCGGCCGCATTCAGTGAGAATGGCATCCACGATGTCGGGACTGGCGTTGGCACCGCTGGCGAGGCGCTGGTAATGCCCGGGATAGTCAAACACTTCATTGAGCAGGAATTTCATGTCGCGCAATGGCGCTTTATAAACCGGCATAACGGTTCCTCGTAATCCTTGGCTGTGGATAAGTCATAGTTGGGCTCGGCCCATTAACCAGTGTTGTACGGTATTCCCCCGGCGCTGCCATTGACGAAAACCACTTCCAGTCCTGTCAGAAAAGACAATTGGCCGAAATGACGGAGTTTTCCACAGGCGCCTGATTGTTGATCGGGCATTACCAACAGCGCGTATCTTGTACACCGTTCTCTCATCCACCCTTTTTCCTGCGAGTGTAAAGATCATGCAAAGCCCCTCTGTAAGCGCCGTTGTTGCTGGCCCCATTCGTCTACTCTGGTTATTGTTTGCGGTGTGGTTACTGGCAGGGTGCGCCGGAGCTTCCCTGGACGACTACGCCGATCGGGAGCCTGTACTGATACCGGCCCAGTTTTTTACCGGTGAACTCTCGGCCAGGGGTGTGGTCAAGGACTACACCGGTACGGTCATTCGCACCTTCGACGCGGACATCAGCGCATCCTGGGCTAACGACGGTACTGGCACCCTGGATGAGGTTTTCCGCTTCGACGATGGTGAAGTACAGACCCGAACCTGGACCCTGACCCCAGTGGATGACGGCTATCGCGCCACCGCCGGCGACGTGGTTGAGCCGGGCCTGATGCAATGGCGTGGCAATGCCATCCACATGAATTACGTGCTGCGGCTGGCGTACGGGGACGGTACCCTGGATGTACGCATGGACGACTGGATGTACCTGGTGACCCCGGACACCCTGATCAACGAGACCACCCTGAGCAAATGGGGCATTGATGTTGGTGAGATTGTGCTGGTGATCCAGAAACGATAACCGAACCCGACGACGTTCACTGATTCTGGAAACTGTGTATGTGGAAGCAATGGCTGGTGGCACTGGGCCTTGTGGTTGTATCCGGCGGGGCTGCGGTGGGCTATCTGAGTCTGGCCGACAGCGAGCAGGCGGGCAGTGGTCGTGAGCGACCGCCTTCAGCCGTCAACACCAGGCTGCCCGAGCGGGACACCGTGCGGGATGTGGTCAAGTCAGTAGGTAACCTGGAGGCCTTGAACTCAGTGGAACTGACCAGCGAGGTCAGTGGCCGGGTGGTGTCGCTGCAGTTGCAAAGTGGCACCCGGGTGGATCAGGGCGCGGTCCTGCTGCAACTGGATGATCGCCAGGCCCGGGCCGACCTCGAAGTGATTGAATCCCAGCTTGCCGATGCCCGTCGTCAGTTTCAGCGTGCCCAGCAACTGCGCTCCAACAGCAGTGTGTCCCAGGCCGAAGTGGATGCCCTGCGTACGGCAGTCAGCGTGGCCCAAGCCCAGCGTGAGGCGGCCCGGGTCCGGCTGGAGAACCACCGGATTGAAGCACCGTTCGCGGGGGTGATTGGGCTCAGTGATCTCGACGTCGGTGCCTATGTAAGCGCCGGTACCCCCGTTGCTACCCTGGATGCCACCGAGCGGATGGAACTGAATTTTGCCATTCCGGAACGCTTCCTGGGCGACATCAGCCTGGGCCAGACCGTGGTCGGCCTGTCCCCGGCCTATCCGGGTAACCGCTTTACCGGCGAACTGGTGGAACTCGGTACCCGCATTAACCCGCTCAGCCGGACCCTGCCGGTCCGGGCAATGATCAACAACCCGGACGGCAAGCTGCTGCCCGGCCAGTTCATGTCCGCTACCCTGACTCTTCGGGAGCGCGTCGCTGTGGTGATTCCCGAACAGGCGGTGATGATCCGCGGCGATGAGCAGTATGTCTTTGTGGCCGAGGACGGCGTAGCCCGCCGGACTCCGGTGACCCTGGGATCACGGATGCCGGGCCGGGTCGAAGTGTCCGAAGGCCTGACCCTGGAGGATGCGGTGATCGTCACCGGTCAGGATCGGATCAGCAACGGTGACCGGATCCGGGTCCAGGATGCTGAAAACGCGATTCCGGAGAATCGTTTCGTTCAGTCCATGGAGTCCTGACCGTGATCCTGTCCGACGTCTCCATCAAACGGCCGGTGTTTGCCACCGTCATCAGTCTGCTGATCGTGGTCTTTGGCCTGGCGGCACTATTGGGCTTGCCGGTACGGGAGTATCCGGACATTGATCCGCCGGTGGTTTCGATCTCCACCGATTACACTGGCGCAGCCGCCGAGGTTGTGGATACCCAGATCACCCAGGTCATTGAGGGCGCGATCAGCGGCATTGAAGGCATCCGTTCCATCGAATCCTCGACCGAACAGGGCGAGTCCCGCACCAGCATCGAGTTTTCCACAGACCGGGATGTGGATATCGCGGCCAACGACGTCCGCGACGCGGTATCCCGGGTTGCTAACCAGCTGCCAGAGGAAGCCGATCCGTCGGTGGTGCGCAAGGCCGATTCCGACGCCCGGCCGATGATGTGGGTAACTCTGCGCAGTGACGTTTGGGACAGCGCCGAACTCAGCGATTTTGCCGACCGCACCCTGGCCGACCGGTTGTCGGTGCTGGAAGGCGTGGCCGATGTCTTCATCGGTGGTGAACGCCGTTACGCCATCCGGGTCTGGCTCGACCGGGAACGGCTGGCGGCCCGGGATATCACCGTAGCGGAAGTGGAGGCGGCGCTGCGGGCCAACAACGTGGAACTGCCGGCTGGTTCGGTGGATTCTTCCACCCGCAACTTTACGGTCCGGGCCGAAGGCCGGGTATCGACGGTGGACGATTTCCAGCGCCTGGTGATCCGGCGCAATGGCAATGACCTGCTGCGGCTGGGCGAGGTTGCCAATGTGCAGATGGGCGTGGAATCCGACGTCGGTCGCTTGCGGGCTAATGGCCAGACCGCCATTGGCATGGGCATCATCCGTCAGTCCAAGGCCAACACCGTGGCGGTGTCCGATGCGGTTCAGGCCGAACTTGAGAATATCCGCGAAACCCTGCCCCCGGAAGTCACCATCGCCGAGAGCTACGACGAATCGATTTTTATCCGCGCCTCCATCAAGGAGGTGGTAATCACCCTGGCCATTGCCGTCTCCCTGGTGATCCTGGTGATTTTCCTGTTCCTGCGCTCCTGGCGCGCCACCCTGATTCCGGCGGTGACTATTCCGGTGGCGGTGATTGGCGCCTTTATCGGCCTCGGTTTCCTGGGCTTCTCGATCAACGTGTTGACCCTGCTGGCCGTGATCCTCGCCATCGGCCTGGTGGTGGACGACGCCATCGTCATGCTGGAGAACATCCAGCGCCGTATCGATAATGGCGAGCCGCCGCTGCTGGCGTCTTATCGCGGCGCCAAGCAGGTGGCCTTTGCCGTAATCGCCACCACCCTCACGTTAGTCGCGGTGTTTGTACCCATCTCGTTTATGGGCGGCAACATTGGCCGGCTGTTCGCCGAATTCGGTTTCACCCTGGCGGCTGCGGTGGTGGTGTCCAGTTTGGTGGCGCTCACCCTGGCGCCGATGCTGTGTTCCAAGTGGCTGCGCCACAGCCCGGAAACTGCGGAAGGTCATCGCCTGTGGGCGGCCAGCGAGAAAGTACTGGATGGCCTGACCCACGGTTATCAGCGCCTGTTGCGGTTTTCCCTGAACCAGCCGGGGCTGTTGCTGGGATTGGGGCTGGCCGGGATGATCCTGGCGGCCGTGGTGTTCCCGCAATTGCCTCAGGAACTGGCGCCGACCGAAGACCGGGGCATTATCATCATGCCGGCCAGTGCACCCCGGGGATCGACGGTGGAATTCACCGATCACTATGTGCGCCAGGCCGAAGCGGAGCTGTTGCCGTACCTGGAATCCGGGGTAGCGAACCGGTTGCTGTCGATCGTCGGCTTCCGGGACGAGGAAGATAACGCCTTCATGATTATGGGCCTGGTGCCCTGGGAAGAACGGAGCACCAAGCAACAGCAAATCACCAGTGAATTGCGGGGCAAACTTAGCCAGATCTCGGGTATCCGGATCGTGGCGGTGAACCCACCGGGATTGGGACAACGGGGCTTCAACCAGGCGGTGCAGTTTGTGGTCGCCGGCCCGGATTATGAATCGGTGCAGGCCTGGAGTGACGAGCTGGTGGAGCGGGCCAAGGACAACCCCAATCTGCTGAACCTGGAAACGGATTTCGAACTGACCCGTCCGGAACTGCGGGTGTCGATTGATCGCGAGCGGGCCGCCGACCTGGATATTACCGTCGAGGATGTAGGCCTGACCCTGCAAACCATGCTGGCGTCACGCCAAGTAACAACCTACCTGGATCGCGGCCGGGAGTACGATGTTATTGTACAGGCGGCCGATGCCGAGCGCGCGACACCGGCAGACCTGGGTCAGATATACCTGCGTCCCCGGGAGGGCGGCACCCTGATTCCGATGCAGGCCCTGGTATCGGTTAAAGAAACCGGCGCCAACCCGGATCTTCGTCGCATCGACCGGCTACCTGCGGTGGTGATCAGTGCTTCTCTGGCAGACGGTTACGATCTGGGTTCGGCCCTGACCTATCTGAATAACCTGGCTGTGGATAACTTGCCTCCGGAGGCGCGGGTCAGTTATCAGGGCCTGTCCCGGGAATTTCAGGAGTCGTCCGCTGCCATCTACCTGACCTTCGGGCTGGCCTTTGTGATCGTGTTCCTGGTGCTGGCGGCTCAGTTTGAAAGCTGGATCCACCCTCTGATTATCATGCTGTCGGTGCCGCTGGCGGTAACCGGTGCCCTGTTGGCGCTCTGGTGGTCGGGCATCAGCCTGAACATCTACAGCCAGATTGGCATCATCATGTTGCTGGGACTCATGGCCAAGAATGGCATTCTGATTGTCGAGTTTGCCAATCAGCTACGGGATCGGGGCTACGCGGTCAAAGACGCTATTCTGGAAGGGGCGAGCCTGCGTTTCCGGCCGGTGCTGATGACCACCATTTCCACCGTGTTTGGTGCCGTGCCCCTGGTGATTGCGACCGGTGCCGGCGCCGAGAGCCGCGCAGCGATTGGTGTGGTGATCCTGGGTGGGCTGGTGTTTGCGACCACGCTGACCCTATTCATCATCCCGGTGCTGTACAACCTGCTGGCGGGCTTTGCCAAGTCGGCGAATGCGGTTGAGAAGGAGTTGGAGCGTCAGGCCGGTGGCCCCGCTGGGGGAGCTGTCATCTCGGGCGCGCCGCAAAAGCGGGCTGACGATTTCTGACACTCACCGAGAGTTAAGCGCTTGCGTTAGAACCAGGGCTTAGAGGGTCGATGGGAATGACATCTGGCCCGACAGCACTTCGTCGGGGTGGATGTCTACGCAGAATACCTGGGCACCCGCCTCGGTATACAGGCTTGTGGATAATGTAATGGTGCGCTTGGCGTCGGGTAGCCCGACATAAGGCCGTGAGCTGCTGATTTTCTGGGGCCGCTCCAGGGCATTGCGGAAATACTCCCGGTGCTCCCAGCGGGCGCCGGCCGAATGGTACAGGGGGTTGAACCGCCCCCGGTTCAGGTCGTGGCCGGCGCGAGCAAGGTTTCCCTGCTGAACACCGTTGCTGTCCAGCAGGAAGCAACGTTTCACCCCGGCCTGCTCCAGCAGGCGCTGGCAGGCGTCTCGAAAATCATTGCCACGAGCCAGTTCATGGCAGGCGTCCATGATCTCGAACCGCAACAGGCGCAGGTAACTCTCTTGATTCTGGAGATCCTGCAACGACCATTCGTCTGAGTCGAGCAGGACGTCATGGAGCCTGGCTTCGGACTTATCCACAACGCCAGGGGTAATGCTCTCAGGCTTGCCGAGCAGAAAGCCCTGTAACAGATCGACTTCCGCTGCCAGGGCAATTCTGGCCTGTTCCTGGGTCTCGATACCTTCCAGCAGCACCAGGCTGCCGCTTTCCCGTATCATCCGAACCAGACTTTCCAACAACAGCCGGGCGCGGTTGTTCTTCTCGGCATTGACCAGCAGGCTGCGATCCAGTTTTACGATCAAGGGATTGATTTGCCACAGGCGCTCGAAGTTTGAGTCCCCCATCCCGAAGTCATCAATGGCGATCTGGAAACCGAGGGTCTTGGCGTTGTGGATAAATACCATTAATGCTTCGGGGTCTTCCGAAGCCGTCTCCACCAGCTCCAGTACCACTCTGTCTGGCTGGATACCGTTGCGATGGCAGTGGTCGGAAAGTCGCTCGAGTGACGCCTCGGGATGCACGCAAGTGTCAGGATTGATGTTCAGGAAAAGCCAGACCGGACTATCACCGGCGGCGAAATTCGCCAGGTGCATATGCAGCAGGTGCCGATCGAGTTCCGGGGTCTGGCCCAGAGCGGCGGCCTGCTCGAACAGGCTGATCGGCGCAACAGGCTGGTCGTGCTGACTGACCCGGACCAGTGCTTCATAGCCAACCAGTTTCTGGTGGGTCGGACTCAGGATCGGTTGATACGCCGATCTGAAATCATGGCTGTGGATAATGTCCTGCCCGGGTTGAGCACGGGCATGGCTTCGGCGGGAAAGTCGGACTACGCTGCTCATTCAGCAACCTCGAATCTTGCTGGTGTTAGAGCCGTCCTGGCCGTGAATTGGAAGCACTAAAAGACATCTAACTAGCGGATTTCGTGCCAGAATTAACCAGTACCGCCAAGCCTGCGGCGACTGGCAGAAAACTGGATTCAATACAAATTGACTCGGCGGGTTTGCACGACCTCGGTGCGTCTTGGGCGTTTATGACCGCGTTGTGCACTAAAACAGGATGATTCATGGAGCCACACAGCCAGTTTCGATTGCTGGGACAGCGGCGGTTTTTGCCGTTCTACCTGACCCAGTTCTCCGGCGCCTTTAACGATAATCTGTACAAGAACGCCCTGTTGCTGCTGATCACCTTCAGCGCCGGTGGCCTGATGGGGTTGTCGGTCAATGTGGTGGTCAATCTGGCGGCGTTTCTGTTCATCTTGCCGTTCTTCCTGTTCTCCGGCATTGCCGGCCAGCTGGCGGACAACTACGAAAAGGCCCGGATCATACGCACCGTCAAACTGGCGGAAATTGTCATCATGGCGCTGGCCTCGGTTGGTCTGTGGTTTGGCTGGTATGAGCTGCTGCTGGTGTTGCTGTTCCTGATGGGTACCCAGTCCACCTTCTTCGGGCCGGTGAAATACGCGATCCTGCCCCAGGTGCTGGCCGATGACGAACTGGTTGGCGGCAATGGCCTGGTCAGCATGGGCACCTTCGTCGCCATCCTGCTGGGCACCATCGTCGCCGGACTGCTGATGGGGTACGACCTGGCCGCGAAAATGACTGCCGTGGGGGTGCTGGTGATGGCGATATTGGGCTATGTTGCCGCTCGCCAGGTACCGCCAACCGGCGATCGGAGTGTGGCGGCTGCGATCCGTTTGCGACCGGTACAGGAAACCTGGCAGTTGATGGTCATTGCCGCCGAGAGGCGCCGGGTGCTGCTGGCGGTGCTGGCCATTTCCTGGTTCTGGTTTCTCGGCGCCGCCTACCTGACCCAGTTCCCGAACTTTGCCCGTACCAGTCTGCTTGGGGATGAAACCGTGGTCACCCTGTTGCTGTCGACGTTCATCGTCGGGATTTCAGTGGGTGCCATGCTCTGTGAACGGCTGACCCGTCATCGCATTTCCCTGGTACCGGTGCCCTGGGGCGCCCTTGGCCTGACCCTGTTGGGCGTTGATCTGTTCTTTGCAGTGCCCGAGTCGCCGATGCAATCGACCTGGCTGACCCTGCTGACCGATCCCGTGTACCTGCGAGTGCTGTTGGATCTGGTGGGCATCGGTGTCTGCGGCGGCTTGTTCATCGTCCCGTTGTACGCGTTCATCCAGCACGAGACGCCGGATCACAAGCGCGCCCGGATCATTGCCGCCCTCAATGTTATCAATGCCCTGTTCATGGTGGTCAGTGCCGTGGTGGGTATTCTGGTGCTGGGGGTACTGGAAGTATCCATTCCGGGATTTTTCCTGCTGTTGTCGTTGCTTAATGCCGCGGTCTGGCTGGTGGTCTGGCGTCTGCGCCGGCTGGAGCCGGTGAAATCTGTGGATAATTAATTGAATAAACGTCGGAAAACCTCTGGATGAATTTTTTTAATATAAATTAAAACAGTTAGTTAAGTGTTTTTTTCGGGCGGTTAACCCATGCTTGAATGTGTGGATAACTGTCTTAAAAACTTTTCTCAGAAGAGCTGTACAAGCATTTGAAAAGCCGATGTATTTCGGTTATCCACTAACGTCATCCACAGGAAAAGGGCGGGATTTTCCGGTGCCTGGGGTGTTGTTGGCTTTCAACACCGCCTGACTCTGGTTAAAATTTGCACATTCCAACTGCAATTCGGTGGCCGAGGCGTTATACTCGCCGCCCTGTTTTTATCCCCCGATTTCCGAGGTGAACTGTGGATTTTCCAACCCGTTTCGATGTCATTGTCATTGGTGGTGGCCATGCCGGTACTGAAGCCGCGCTGGCCGCGGCGCGCATGGGCTCGCAGACCCTGCTGCTGACCCATAACATCGAGACCCTGGGCCAGATGTCCTGCAACCCCGCCATCGGTGGCATTGGCAAGAGCCACCTGGTGAAGGAAATCGACGCCCTTGGCGGTGTCATGGCCACGGCGACCGACCGGGCCGGTATCCAGTTCCGGGTTCTGAACAGCCGGAAGGGACCGGCCGTGCGCGCCACTCGCGCTCAGGCCGACCGGGTGTTGTACAAGGCGGCGATCCGGGAAGTGCTGGAAAGCCAGCCCAATCTGACCCTGTTCCAGCAGGCGGCTGATGATCTGATTGTGGAAAACGACCAGGTCACCGGGGTGGTTACCCAGACCGGGATCCGCTTCAATGCCAAGACCGTGGTACTGACTACCGGCACTTTCCTGGGCGGAGTTATCCACATCGGCATGCAGCACCATTCCGGCGGTCGCGCCGGTGATGCCCCGGCCAACGCGCTGGCCCAGCGTCTGCGGGAATTGCCGTTCAACGTCGGTCGACTGAAGACCGGTACGCCGCCGCGAATTGATGCCCGCAGCGTGGACTTCTCGGTGATGGAACAACAATGGGGCGATAACCCGGCTCCGGTGATGTCATTTACCGGCAGCCGCGACCAGCACCCCGAGCAGATCTGCTGTTATGTCACTCGCACCACCGAGCATACCCACGACATCATCCGCAGCGGTTTTGATCGTTCGCCGATGTTCGCTGGTAGCATTGAGGGTGTTGGACCGCGCTATTGCCCGTCCATTGAGGACAAGGTCAACCGCTTTGCCGATAAGGATTCGCACCAGATTTTTGTTGAGCCCGA